>Ga0105249_10002000_pt1 | contig 17712 bp, 11 predicted proteins | sample KBSS44metaG_FD_81522 | JGI IMG/M metagenome (GOLD analysis project Ga0105249, IMG submission 81522) | Switchgrass rhizosphere microbial communities from Kellogg Biological Station, Michigan, USA - KBS S4-4 metaG | ecosystem: Host-associated > Plants > Roots > Rhizosphere > Soil | place...
AAAGAATGCGGATGAGCGTTTTCAACCGCACTTGTGTTTCCTGGCTGACCGTGATTACAACAGCTGTGCCAGATCGCCTTTTTCCTCTCCAGTGCTTGACTAGATAGGGTCAAAGACTTTCGCAACGAGTGCTGAATCTCGTTGTACAACCAGGCCTTATGATCATTTGTAGGTATGGACCACAGTGCTCCCGAAATCTCGGAAACCGTCCTTGCAAGGAAACTGGCTAAATCCCAGGTAGATGGCTGATGTTCGTGTTTTCCAACGCGGTTGAAGCCCCAATGTTCGAATACACGAACATCCCTTCACAGAGATCCCTACCAAAAGACTGGGCCAAGCGATAATCGCTAAACAAACAAATCCGCCGCCGAGAACATTCGAAGGCTTTTAGCGCCCTTTCTAAGCCAATCCCAGATTTTCGACCATGAGTTCTGAGGATCTTCTCAATGCGGCACACTAGGTGCCCTGCGAACCTGCGCGACGAATAAGGTACTCGCGCAACGACCCAGACCACCGATGAGCTTAATGACGAAAAAGACCCGCATTGATGCCAGGCGCGTCGCTGAAATTATTGGTTGCTCCCGTAAGACGGTCCTGAACGGCGGCGCCGGCACCGCACAACTTACTAGAATCCGCAACGGGTCTACTCAGGTGCGCTTTATTCTGGAAGAGGTATTAGCCTTCGCTGAAAAGCAGGAACGAGATGCTCAACGTCGACTACCTAAAGCCTACTCGATAATGACGTCGTAAACGGTCACACGTTCTATCACTAGCGCCCCTCCTCACAGTTTCCTGAAAAAAAGAGCTGCAAGCATGAAGCGTATTGGTAAGCAATTAGGATCGGCGTCGGCAGTGCGGCGAGAGGAAACGGTCGTGAAGAACTTTCATCAGTATGTTGGCCCAGGCGGACAAACTCTTCACGGTTACATGCGCCGCTACAAGAATGTTCGACTTCGCAAGAAAGGCTTTACAAGTAAGGCCGAAGCTGAAAGACATCTGCGTCAGGCAATGAACGATATAGACGCGGAAGAACGAGGTGAGATTCGCTGTAAACCAACTACCGCCCAGGAAGCTCTCAACATTTATCGCCGCAACCAGGAAGTGCGAGCTCGAGACAAAGGCTATCAATACGCTCACAACGTCAGATCCAATTGCAAAATCATCCAGCAGTTTGTGGACCACTTTGGCCCCAATCGGTTAATCCGCGAATGTACCGAAACTGATTTGCGTGAGTTCTACCAAATACTCTGCTTTCGTCCAACCCTGAATAAGAACAGCGCCGGCGTGTTTATTAGCCGCATTCAAGGGATGCTGAAGGCGGCACAAAAAGCAAAACCCGACTTAATCAACTGGCTCCGCCCAACGCTCAAGGTCAATCGCACTCCTGAATTCGAGCATCGTGTGGTGGAGTTAAGCGAATATGCAACCCTTGTTCACACGTTGCTAAATCCACCTTTAGCCCCATCTCGACGGACGGAGCGCAATAAACTATGGCGCGACGCCGCTGATGTTGTTCAGTTACTTCGATTGACCGGAGGCAGGCTCAACGAGATCGTACGCATACGACTCGATCAATTCCTCTGGTCCAAAGGCAAGCTTCGCTTATATGCGACCAAGACCGAAAATCAACGTGACCTGCCATTATGGGATTGCATTAAAGAGATCGCTCAACGCCGAATACAGGAAGGCCTCACTGACGGCGAACTATTATTTCCGCGCGCCAAAACCGCGACCTTTGACAATGCCATCGCAAGGGCATGCCGGAAAGCGGCACGACTGGCAAATCTCAACTATGGCCGAACCAACGGCTTCACTTGTCACAGCCTCCGTCACACCTTTATCACCGACATGATGGAAGCAAGCGGAAACAACGTGGCGCTGGTCATGTCATACAGCGGTCACAAGTCGCTCGAGTCGTTCAAGATCTATCTACACGCCCCAACACAAGGCTGTATCGCTACTGATCAGCGCATCGAAAGCGTTGGCCTATTCTTGGCCTCTTTTGCGGGAACGAAGGGAATAGAAGAAATCGCGGAAACGGTTGAAGTTGTAGTACACACAATGACCCAAACGGGTGAAGGAGTTCACGGGTGAGAACTCAAGCTATACGAACCGAATTTGCGAAAAATCTGTTAATGGTGCTGAAAACGACTCCGTCGTCCGACGGAAAGGATCTATTGAATTCAGCTGCCCAAAATCCAGCCCGGCCTTTTGTTCAATTTCTCGAATCGACGTTTGCGACGTCTCGTGCTGACCAAAAATAAACTCCTCTCGCTGAAGGTATGAGCGCTGCGACATTGTGTAACCGGTAGCGCAAAGCTCCCCCGTTTTGTCATGAATAAACGCAATGATCTTCCAAAAAGACGTCGGAATCTTAACTCCGTACATAAGCGGATCTCGTTTCGAAAAGAAAGGCCCAGTGAAAACAGAGATCGACATATCGTCTTCGCGGGAATTGTCTAATGCGTAATCTTCCAGGCCCAGCCAGATACCCGCGTTGAAAGGCTGCATTTGAGGAACAGTATTAGTTACGTGCATCGAATCATTATTGCCTTCGGCAGCTTCGGCCTCACTGCCCCAGGCTGGATCCTCACGCCGCGTCATATGACCACGACTAAACTTCGGAGGATCTCCATAACATTCCTTCATTATTTGAGCCTCTTTAGGAATGCGTGGATCAATTTTCCATGGACCACGCTTGGAACGGCGAGACTCCTTCCCATTCAGGTTAACCGCACTAAAAAAACACATTCTCCGGCTGGCGCTCATGATCACCGAGAAATGTCGATAGCGCAAAACAAAGGCTGTATCGTCTCCTGGTTCTGAAAACGTGACAATGTCGTCTTGAGCTTCGATCTCAGGCAAAGCGATGTCGAATCCATTCCCTAAAAAGTTGGCTCGGTAGCCTTCGCGTTCCGAATAATCCTCGACGCGTCCTTCCGCGAATGCTTCGTCACGTTCATCAACGCTCGCAGGTGTTGGAGCAGTATCGGCTGGCCTCGAAACTGGTGGCAGTGTTGGTGCGGATACGGTAGTTGGCGCCGTTGCATTGAAGGAGCCGAGACGAATACTAATGATCAGTGGCACTTCAAAGGTTAACTCGCCGGCTTCAGTCGGTTGAGTTGTGGACTGTTGTACTCCGGCCTCAATGGTTGACGTCACGTTAGAAGAAGGAACGCTCGTGCTTACGGCACCAGAGCCTTTGCGACGAACCTCATCGAGCCGGCTTGCTACCACACTTGCCGGCACTGCAAAGTTTGCATCCAGAAACACACCGGAAAAATGCAGACCAACCGCCTCGCCTGAGCTGAGACTCAACACTACCGACCCTGAATTTCCTCCTAAAGTAGAACAGTCGTGCAGAATCTCATGAGAACGAAGAGCCTTGATCTGGCCTGGCGCCAGTCTTTTTCTGTTGTAAACATCCCCAAAGATCCGTTCTATTAAATCCGGTTCGGGCACGCGACTATCTCTTGCGGGATATCCGATAACTACAACTTGTTCGCTCGCCGCTGGCGCGGACGTTGACAACACGATTGGAGCGGCCAGTTTCCTTCCGTCTCGTGCTTGTACTCGGAGAAATGAAATATCTGGTCCATTGTCGGCTTCAATATAGATTACTTCTCGAATATCGAATACATCGGTCTGATCGCTGTCAACCTCGTGTAGAAAGTCGATCGAAGCCGAAATCTTTCCGAGGAAACTACTCTGAAACGTAAACCCTTTTCCATTTCCTTTTGCAAATTCCGAGGCCACATGCCGGTTAGTGACTATGATGTCGTCGGTCACTAGCCAGCCGGTGCCAACCCAATCGAATCGCATATGGTTGACCAGATCGATTCTCCCAACTGCGCGAATCGCATGAATGATTCCATCGCGCGAGCTCGTGAGCCGTTCTCTCCAAACCTCACTTTCAGCCTCTTCGAAAACCAGCCGAGGTTCATTGTTGGATATGGCAAGCACCGGGCGGCCTGTGCGTAAAACTATTGTCTCCTCGGCCGCAGCCACAGCGCCACCGCCAGCACTTTCAAAACTTTCGACTGCCGATTCAGCCGTAACCGTTTCAAGCGCGCGGGCTCGGACCGATTTCAGCTCCTCCGCAAGCTTGGGATCCTGCTGTTCGATATTCGCTGTGGCAGCGCGCAAGCGTTCGATTAGGCTTCGCATGGGATTCTCCAGGCTATATGAGCATTGATGGGAAGCTTGCTGGGCGTCTCGGAAAGACTGGGAGAGACACACATTTGGCTTGTAAGTGATCTATGAGCTTGCTAGATTATACGCTCCTCCAGATGGAGAGTCGAAGGAGATCCTCCCATGCTCACCGGCCCTGAACGATTGGAATGGAAGAACGCCCTCTTCAAAGCCTTCTCGTATACAGAGTTTTCTGATCTCTTACTCCGGCTCGACTTGGATATTAAGGCATTAGCCGGTCGTCACAACACAGATAAAGATGCTATAGGCGAAGTAGTCGACGCCCTTCAGCGGCAAGATCGCGAGCATGAATTGATCGCCGCTGCCGTTGAATGGCGACCTGCTAATTGCGACTTGATACGCTTGGCGAGTAGTAAAGGCGCTGCGACGGCACCTGATGATGCGCACCTCCAACGCCTGATTCGCGAGAGCAATTCCCTGTTAAATTTCGCGACGTGGTTGGAGAAAGCGGGAAAGGTTCAGGTCTGTGTTTGCCGAATTGAAATCGCGGCACAGGGAGGCGGGACGATCTTTGGTACCGGATTTCTAATTGCTCCTGACCTGGTAATGACAAACTGGCACGTTGTAAGGGGCATCGTCGCTAATGAGGACAATGACACTTCTTACGCCGGTCCGAAGGCAAAGGCCTCGGACTTGATATGCCGTTTCGATTACAAAGTATTTGCTAATGGCTTGAAGAGCAAAGGGACGACGTTCTCATTGGCGCCGGATTGGCGAGCTGCACTGAGCAAAAACAATCCTGCTACCCGCGAGCCGCAAACCGATGAGCTCGATTGCGCGGTCATTAAACTCCAGGAGCCCGCAGGTTCGTTACCGGTAGGGGATCGCAAACAGAGAGCAAACGACGGAGATCCGAGAGGTTTTATTAAATTGCCCGGAGCAACAGATCGTCCTCCCGCGTTTGAATCGAAGACCCCAGTCTTCATCGTTCAACATCCTTCTGGTGAACCGATCAAACTCGCGCTGGAGACTTCTGCCGTCAAGTCCGTCAATGGTAATCGAACCAGAGTTGATTATTTCACTAGTACCGAGCCGGGATCTTCAGGCTCACCTTGTTTCGATCAGAATTGGAACTTGATCGCGCTTCACCATAGTGGGGATCCCAATTTTGTTGAAGGAACTCCGCCTACATTCAATCAGGGCATTCCTATCGATACCATTGTTTCGTTTCTCGTGAGCGAAAAGATCATATCAAACTAAGCCTGAGCTAAATTATGACGGGGCCGGAAATCGTTACATTCACTCAGATCGTTAGTAACGCCTATAGGGTTGATGAATTTTCAGATCTCCTTTTAGGCTTGAATCGGAATTTTCTTGATTACGTCCCTGGGACTGTTCCTTTTCCTCAACAAGTAAAAGAACTTCTGGCCGCTGCGAATAGTAAGGGATGGATCTCAGAACTCGTACTGGCGATTATCGAAGATCGACCAAACAACCCATTGATACAAAATTTTTTGTCCAGGTATCCCTATTGCAATCAAACGCCGAAGCCTGAACTAACAATGCCGTGGCTGGAGATAGTTCAATTCGGGAAGGCCATTTGTACCGCCTACAATTCCAGGGAGTTATCCAACCTTATTCTGCACCTGAACCGGAACTTTCTTGAATACGTGCCGGAAAACATCCCCTTTCCAGCTCAAGTTACAGAACTGTTAGAAGCCGCTAACCGTCAGGGGTGGATTTTAGAGCTGGTGTTGGCGGTCGTCGCGGAACGACCAAAGAATCCATCGATAAGAAATTTTTTGTCTGAGTATTCCAATTGGGGATCCAGCGAACCACTAGCGTGGAGTAAACAATGACGGGGCCGGAAATCGTTACATTCACTCAGATCGTTAGTAACGCCTATAAGGTTGATGAATTTTCAGATCTCCTTTTAGGCTTGAATCGGAATTTTCTTGATTACGTCCCTGCGACCGTTCCTTTTCCTCAACAAGTAAAAGAACTTGTAGGCGCTGCGAATAGTAAGGGATGGATCTCCCAGCTTGTACTCGCTGTCGTCGCCGATCGCCCGAACAACCAGCACATACGCGATTTCCTGGGCAAGCATCCTTACTGGGATCCAGCCAAGCACCCAGCGCTGCAACACCCCGCTGACACACTCCGAGTGTTGGGAGGAAGATCTTTCATCGCTCGCGATAACCTGCGCAAGGCTCTAAAAAAGATGGACGAGCCAACGGGGCGAAAGGTGCTGCTGGTAAGCAGCAATCATCGGAAAGTGGGTAAAACTTACTCAAGGGATTTGGTCGGTTTCATTTCTGAAAATAAGCAACCTTCCGAGGTCGCTTATGTAGATTTAGATTCTGAAAAATTCGATCCGATTAATTTAGCAAAAAAAATCGCGAAAGAAATGAAGTTGAACACGAGCCTCTTTCCTGACGAGACAACTGAGCAGGCCGCTCGTTCAAATCAGGAACTCGTGAAGCTGCTTACGGATGTCGATAATCCTTCGCTCAAGGTGTGGTGGATCATTCTCGATGGTTTTCGAGAAGGAGTACCTTCAGAGGCGATCCAGGACTTTATTGCGCAGTTAGCCCAACGGATCCAATCATCCGAGGAATTTAGATTGATTCTGGTCAACTACACTTCCGTTCTACCTTTGGCCGTGAGCGGCTTCACGCTCAAAGATAATCTCAAACCGCTCACCAGGACCGAATTAGAGACACACTTCACAAACGTACACAGGCAAAAGCACAAAACCAATCCTTCGCCGTCTCAACTCTCTGACTATCTAACAGGCATGGATGATTTCTTTGCCCAATACACTACACAGTATCCCGAATCAGTTGACGATCAGATCCTGGTGAATCTGGCTGTCACTGACATCGCCGATCTCATTGAAGAGGACCTCCTTTAGTGTCGCAATCATTTAGCGCCCGTGTTGAGCAACGTCTAGCCAAGGTTTCACAAGGAGCCTCTGAGGATCTCTGGCGTTACCGTGAGGCTGCGTCGATACTCGTATTTTTTGATTACGAGAGCCTGCAACCGTTGGGCGAGGTCTCACCTTCTTCGAATGCGAAGACAGAACTGTTGGCCGACTGCGACGTCGAATATTTGTCTGGAGGAACACCCAGATGGTCGCTTCGCACACCGATTCGTCAAGCTGCGCTTCATCGCTTAATGGAAAAGCAGAGTGTCGAAGCTGCCCTTGCGGCAAACTCAAGGCCCGAAACTTTAGCGCAAAAGCTCCTCGAACGGCTGCTCAAGAATTATCAAGATTCAGCACGAGTGGTCCGCGCGCGCGCCGCATTCGGATCTCCTGAAGAAAATCAGGCATTGCTCCAGGTGATCGATTGGCTGAGTGGGGTTCCGGAATTCGAGGGAAAACTACCGCTGGTAGAAGAGGTGAAACAACGGATTGCTGGTGAACACCTGGTGGAACCCTTTCGCCAACTGGTAGGCGCCAATTTCGCCGGCAGAACTAAGGAGTTGCATGACTTAGCAAACTACGTCGGTGTCCATGATGCATATTCCGCAGGCGAGTCGGCTTTCAGGGTCGTGGAGCGGATACTTAGCCTTAAGGATCGGCCACCACTTTTTATTCATGGTCCAGGTGGCAGCGGTAAGTCGACCCTGATTGCAAAATTCATCCTGCAACATGCAACAGTGGAGCAGAGTTCACGCTTTCCGTATGCCTATTTGGATTTCGATCGTGCCGGATTGCTCGCTGAAGAACCGATCACCCTACTGTTCGATATCATGAGGCAGTTGGCAATCCAATTTCCCGCTGTAAACGAACGATATCTGGCATTGGCAGACGAATGGAGTGCTCGCCTTTCACAACAAACAAGTGGATCAGAAGAACAAGGTGACGCGCCAACCAATCTCAAGAGTTTGCGCCTTTCAAACCGCGAACCATTCATCAGTGAGTTTGCTAATTTCGTTAAATCTCTTCAAGCAAAAGACCAACCGCTGCTGCTTGTTTTGGATACGTTTGAAGAGATTCAATTTCGCAGCACCGCTTACACGGATCAGATCCTTAACTTTCTGGAAGAACTTCAGAAACAAGTGCCGAGGCTGAGAACAGTCTTGTCCGGACGTGACGACATTCAGCCAAAGAATTACTCACTCCAACGAATGACAATCGGAAATTTCGATAACGATGCGGCTGTTTCATACCTGGCCGGACGTGGTTTGACAGACGCTCGAGTAGCGCAAGTAATTTTCAACCAGGTCGGGGGCAGCCCTTTGGTGCTGCGCCTGGCTGCTGACGTCGCAAAACTCGACAACGTTGACGAAAAAGGAATCGCCGACCTGGACAGCGGCTGGCTCTCGTACTTTCACAAGAAAAGCATCCCGGCTGTTCTGTATAAACGTATTCTGAGTCACGTCTATAACGGGCGGGTCGAAAAACTTGCGTACCCGGGACTGGTTCTGCGCGTCATCACGCCCAACGTTTTGCTGGAAGTTCTTGGCCCGGCATGTGAGGTCTCGATCGCTTCTCTTGACGACGCGAAAGAACTCGTAAAGCTCATGAAGGCGCGGTTGAGTACAATTCTGGTCCCCGCCAGCGGAGAAGATGAGGTGCTGATTCATCGTCCTGATATGCGTTCGATCCTGCTCAGTGACTTAAAGACTACCGCTGAAACAGATACAGGGATTGCAACGAAGTTGACCAGCATTCATATCAACGCAATCGACTACTACTATAAGTTTTCTGATCCCGCTCATCGCGCTGAAGAGATCTATCACCGCCTGGCCCTCAGAATCGATCGCAAAGTTCTCAAGGAAAGGTGGATGGATGGTCTAACTCCGTTTCTCGGTTCCTCCATTCGTGAATTGCCGCCGGCGGGTCAGGTTTACTTAGCCGCGCGATTGAAACTGGAGTTACCGGATGAGCTTTGGCGTGCAGCGGAAGATGAAGACTGGATTCTATATGCGTCGCGATTAGTGGACCAGATGCTGGCACTCCAAAAACCGTTCGATGCCCTCGGGGTGTTGCGGCAAAGACCCCACCTTTGGCTTAGCGATGGCCTTATCGATGTTTACACCAAAGTAGTGACTTCCGTCTTCAATGATTACGCCAGGCAGTATGAAGAACTACGAGAGTCACAACCTGCTGGGGGTAGCCGGACCGGTTTGCTGAACTCGCTCGTCGCCGAGATGAGTAACACCGCTCGTGATCTTTCTTTGGCTCCTTCCTACGCGCAACAGTTTTTTAGCGAGGGAGGACCAGGAAAACGCATAGTTGCGATTGCGATTGCTGGCGCTCACCCCGTTCCGGAACATATGGATCTTGCAATAGCAGCAATCAGGAATGCTCTCTCACCATTTGAGCAGTTTCACGCTCTTCGCCTCGCCAGGAAGTTGTTCGACCAAGTGTCGAGCGCGCAACGCGACGCCTTATTCGACGCGTTACAGAGCCAGGAAGGAATTCCGATTCACGAGTCAGATCCTTCGCGCTTCCTGATTAAAAAGGAGCTGCTGGAAAGGTTCTCCCAAATAACAGAAAGGACCTTAGCTGCAGTCGTTGAAGAAAAGGACCCGGAAGGTTGGGATAACGATGGCGCCTGGGCACAGCTTCTCTATGCTATCTGGGACAAGAGCTGCACACCTTTTCTTGGCACCGGTGCGTGCGCGGACGTTCTTCCGTTAGGTACAACAATCGCCCAACGTTGGGCAGAAGAATTTGACTATCCGTTCTCTGACTCCAGTAATCTTCCTCGCGTGGCACAGTTTGTGGGAATCATGAAAAGCGGGCCCTTCCTTCCGCGGTTAAAAATCAAGGCAGAATTTCAAGACAAAGTCCCGGATCATACAAATCCTGATGAACCTCATCGTGTATTGGGCGGTTTTAATCTGCCTGTCTATATCACTACTAACTACGATAGCTTCATGTTCAATGAGCTCAAGCGGCAGGGAAAGAATGCTACTCAGCAATGCTGCGAGTGGCACAAAGCGAAGGATCTCAGCAAGACTCGAGGTGGTGGTGCAACAGCACTGGATCCAACTCCCGAAAGCCCGGTTGTATATCATCTGCATGGTTACCTGGCCGATCCGATGTCGATGGTCCTTACCGAAGACGACTATCTGAATTTCCTGATCAACATCTCGGAAGAAAATGTAATTCCATCTCACGTCGAAGCAGCTTTCGGAACTGACCGTGCATTTTTATTCATCGGTTATAGCCTTGAGGATATGAGCTTCAAGGTTCTATTCCGAAAATTTGGCCGGAAAATGGCGAGCAGCCCCGGCGATCGTCACATTGCGGTCCAGCTTCATACCGGTGAAGGCCTCACGGAGGAGCAAAAAAGAAAGCAGCGCGAGTTTCTGGAAAAATTATTCGGCACTCAGAACGTTAAGATCTATTGGGGAGAAGCCACTAAGTTCCTGCGCAGTCTGAGGCGGCGCTGGGAGAAGTTCACGCCCTAGTCAAAACTAAGGAACAGCATGGAAAACGACCCAAACCCCTACGTTGGTCCAAGTCCATTCGGAAAAGAAGATGCGCCCCGTTTTTATGGTCGCAGTGACGAAGCAACCGAACTCTATTCTCTGACCCGCGCTCACTCTGTGGTCCTCTTCTACTCGCAATCCGGCGCGGGCAAGACTTCTCTACTCAATGCCGGCGTCATTCCTAAATTACAGAAGGAAAGATACGAAGTATTTCCGGTGGCGAGGATTGGCGTCAAATTGCCTAAGGACATCGACCTTACAAAGATCTCAAATGTATTTGTCTTCAACACGCTGTTGAGTCTCGAGGGAGAACAGAAAAGACCGGACTTCGATCAGCTCGGCAAAATGTCGTTGTCCGAATACTTGAAAGAAGGAGTCTCGAACGGCAAAGCAAAATATTCGTACCCGCTCCGGGTTTTGATCTTTGATCAGTTTGAAGAACTCTTTACAACATTTCCTGAGCACTGGGCCAGGCGTGAGGATTTTTTCATCAGCATTAGCGAAGCGCTCGAACAAGATCCGTTGCTGCGTATCGTCTTCGCTATGCGAGAGGAATACATCGCCGAGTTGGAACCATTTGCGCCCATGCTGCCGTTACGGTTTCAAAAGCGTTTTCGGCTCGAGCGATTACGTAAAGACGCTGCCAGGAGAGCTATTGAGGGGCCCGTTGAAAATACATCCCGGTCTTACGCCAAAAACGTTGCTGAAGGACTTGTAAACAATCTGCTTCAAGAACAGATCAAATACAGTGACGGTACCCGTCCTGCGCGTGGCGAATTCGTCGAGCCCGTACAGCTTCAGATTGTATGTCGCAGTCTCTGGGAGGAACTACCCACGAAAGTGTCGGTCATCGACGAAAGAGCAATCTCACAATTCGGAGACGTAAATATCGCACTAGCCAGGTATTACGACAAGTGCTTAATCAAAACCGTGGCGAAGACTAAAACCAATGAAGCCGGACTGCGTCATTGGTTTGAACACTCATTGATAACGCCCGTGAACACTCGAGCAACGGCCTACGTCGACGAGGGCAGTACAGTGGGAATATCACCGAGCGCAATCGAAATGCTGGAGGAGCAGCGACTAATCCGGCCGGAGTTCCGCGGTGGTGCCAAGTGGTATGAGTTAACACATGATCGTTTCATCGAGCCAATTCTGAAGTCGAATAAGGAATGGTTCAACGCTCTTCCGGAAGCCGACTCGTTCATCCGCAACCTGGAAGAGAAAGCTTTGAGCTGGAAGAACGGAGGTGAAAAGGTCGACCCGCTTTTGCCAGAATATGTCATAGAAAGGTTCAAAAATACTGCGAAGCATAATCGCGAGTTAACACAGCTTACTCCCTCACCTCTTCTGGAAAGGTTCGTCGCTGCTAGTGAGACTTCGTTCGTAAAGAAAAAAAGTAGAGCAAATTTCCGCAAGGTGTTGGCGATTGCAATCGGGATTGTCGTTGGGGTCGCTTTACTGGCGTACGCTTTGGTTGCAAACATTAGGGTCACACAGGCCAAGAAGACAACGATCGCGACCCAAGTCGAGAAAGGCAGGCAAGCTCAGAAACTTGCGGATCTACCCGGCAACGAATTTGATGGATTAGTTCAAGCGTTAGATGGTGCAAGACTCTCGGATCCTGAGGACGCACCCTCTGCGCTCGTGGAAGGGTTAGCCGCGGCTCTGTCTGCCGTCGATCGCAAAGTTTGGTTGCGATATCCCATCAGCTCTGCCACTCGACCCGAACGTTTGCAACTATCAACCGATGGAACATTAGCGCTAACCGTAAACACCAATGAACTCTGTGTGTGGAACACTCTTACCGGTGAGAAAACGTTTGCCGGATGCATTCCGCGCGACAGAGGAGGCGAATGGGGCAAAACCCAATTCTCACCGGACGGTAAACTCGTCTACGCACTCGTTAAACCACTTGCGCTCGCAACTCATAGCGACAGCGGTTCCAGTAGGATAGACCAGGGGCCGCGGGATACTCCTGTTACTAAGTTAGAACAGAGCTTCGTGATGGTTGCTGATGCTCGGACGGGGGAATTGATGGAAAAAGTTCAGGCCAAATTAAAAGGAGTTAGGGGGTTTTACATCTCGAACAACTCAGGATTTGTTCTGGCTGACTTTGGGAAACCTGGCGTACAGATCATCGATGTGAATAATAGTGACAACGTATACACCCCCTCACTTGCTGACCAGAGTGCTTGGTATCAAATCGCTTTGTTACCTGACGGCGCCCATCTTCTGGCAGTTTACGCAGGGAGAAAGATCGAGTTACTGGCGAAAGATGGCCTCGTTAAACCTTTCTTAGCTGAAATCGATAAAAGTAGTAAGGTTGATGTGATCAGTTTCTCACCTGACGGAAAGTATGGGGTCCTGGTACGACCAGGAACAACGGGAAGTGAAGCCTCCGGGTTTGTCTGGGAGAACGCATCCGGACGGCTCGTCGTATCTTTCAAAACTAAAGCGCGCAACGTGGATCATGCCGCATTCTCTGCTGACAATTCGCTGATACTGGTGGCGGATGAAACGCGAAGAGACGTATTTAATGTCTCAACAGGGGCTGTGTTGTCGTCAACCGTCCTGCCTGGCAACCGCATTCTTTTGCACGCGGGGGTAAAAACCCTGGTTATTCAAAATGGTAAAGGCATGTGCACGATCTCGGTTTGGGATGGTCTAAGTCAAACTCCGTTGATATACAACTATGCTAACAAGAGTAGCGTAAGCATGGCGGAATCCACGCCCGACGGAAATAAAGTCGTCGTCCTCGATGAAAACAACACGATCCAGGTATGGTCTCTAATCGCACCGTTAGAGACTAATGAGCGCGACATGGAGAAATTGATTACCAGCGGATGCAAGGAACTGTTGGACCGCAAGAGTGAATTCACGCAATTCATGGAGCTCTGTAAATCTCGGGTATCGTGGCAATGAGTTACTTTCACCCGGGAACTATGGTTTCCGGACGAGCAAGAGCGGGCGCCGGCTTTCGAGTTTTTATCTTGATGTCGTCCAATTTCTTCCAATTTCCGTTCGCGGCGCAAGTGTCGCCTCTCTCACAAACTTCAATTTCCAGAATAGGGCTGATCTGCCAATCAGTGGAGCGTTGCTGAGGCTTATAGATATGCTCAGTATCGAGGAGGAGAAGTCCCGTAATTCTAACTAGCCTGGCCCGGTTTGGTGCCCCTTCAATGAACGCGTCGAGTTTTTCTTTTAACCAATTTGAAATATCCCTCCCGTTCTCCTGCTTTAAATGTGCAGGTAACAGGCGTACTCGCGGTGTAATCTCAGCGGTGATGGATGAGGACTCTCTTTGATTGAAAATTTTTTTTGCTTGTTTTTGACCGAAAATTCTCTTCGCTTCCTTTGGACTGAGACTTTTCCTGGAAAGTGCATCCTTCGAAACCAAAATCAATATATCGTTAACTGACCAACGCTCGGCAAGCTTGCAGTTAGCGGAGCTAAGGTCGCCATACTTAACTCCAACCAGGTAAGCCGTAACCTGGACTAATTTGCCCTCACCCAGTTTCTCGAGTTCCGTGCGATCTTTGCCGAGGGACCAATTTTGCGGATATTCAATGGCACGAATTTCCTCCAGGGTCACGGGCGTTGGGGTTTGTGACTTTGGATCTGTGGTGAGATTTCTTTTTTTGTCAAATTCCGGGTCCCAACTACCGCAACCCATTTCAGGACAGTCGTCGATGGTTGTCGCGGGACAACGTTTCTGGGCATAGACCGTTCCGGAAAACAAAAGCAGGATCGATCCGATTACAACAATAGCTCGACTCATGGTGAGCCTCCTTCGGTGAGTTACGGACGGAGGGTCCGGGTTATTGTAGAACTTAATGGAAGTATCGAATCCCTAACCAGTCAAACTAGAACAAAAGCATTTTAGATTGACGTTCAATATTATCCAAGTTCTCTGTAATCACACGCGCGTCGGTCAATCCTGCGCGTTGTTAGTTTCGATGCGTGTAACGCGCCACGGCATTCACCTCAACACCGAGCAACGGCCTCAACATAAAGACTGTATAGCTACTGATCAGCGCATTGAAAGTGTTGGCCTATTCTTGGCCTCTTTTGCGGGAATAAAGGGAATAGCGGGAACACCGGGAACACTGGACGAGAAGGGTAAGTCTTTGGAAAAGCAGAAGATTGCGGTATCATAGCGGTCCGATAAAAAAGATTGCCCGCTTGGCTCAGCGGTAGAGCACTCGCTTCACACGCTACCTAGACGCTCTCGACGCTCCTAACAAAATCGCAAACGCTCAATAAATGCGCTGATTTTTTGTGTCCATCAAGTGTCACGCAGTGTCCTGATGTGTCCTGAAAACCACGTAGAAAGGGGTAAACCAAAGGGGTAAACTAACACTGGCTTTGGGCCATAGAAACGGAGAGAAACGACGACAATGACGAAACAAGAAGCGTGCGATAGCCCTATTGAAACGAGCGAGAAAGAAGCAGCGAGTAAGCCGTTGAAAGCGAAAGCAAGTGTCGGAGCTGCCAAATGAAAATACTCAGCCGCACCACACGCAAAATCAACGGTAAGTGGCACGCCCGTGTTCGCTACGAAGACGACAACGGAAAAAAGGGAGAGCTACTGCGTCGGGCGGAGGGTAAGTGGGACGCTGAAAACTTAAAAGCGAAACTGGTAACCGAACTGCTAGAAAAGGGACCAGCACAACTCGTCGCTGGTAAAGTTTCATTTAGGCAGCTTGTTCAATATGCCAAAGACCACATTTACGTGCCCGCCGTCTTTGACGAGAACGGCATTAGAATCAAAGGAGTGAAAAGCGAAAAACCAGCGCATTATGCGCTCAATGCCCTACTGAAGTTTTATGGCGATAAGGACATCAGAAAGATCGATGCGGACGGCTTACGTGATTACAAAGTAACCCGCTTAACGGGAACCAACAAACTGAGTAAGGTCAAACTTGCTACGGTTCATCGCGAGCTCTCGAAACTGCGTAGGCTATTCAATGTTGCGGTCAGTAAAGGATGGCTTGTTAGTTCGCCCTTCGCTAAAGAAATATCGAAGGAACTAATTCAAGAGGGCGACGAAAGTCCATCAACAATGTCGATTCGCGAGCTTAGCGATGATGAGGCGCAAAGAGTAATGACTGCCCTCAATACTCCTAAACGTCGTCATACGATGCCGTTGTTCATTGCGGCGTTAGATACCGGCGCGAGGAAGTCTAGCTTGGTCGACTACCTGAAATGGAAGGACATCAAGTTTGATGAGGAGCTCATTATACTCACCGCGTACAAGGGCAAGACTAGAAACAAGCAATGCTGGCCAGTGCCGATGACCAATCGGTTGAAAATGGAGTTGTTGAAACTACAACTGCGACTTAAGCACAACAATCCTGATGCACTGGTTTTTGAGGAAGCGAAGGTTAACCTGCGTAAGGTCTGGCGTGCCGCGTATGCTGAAGCAGGAGTGCCGAACGGTGTCCGAATGTTTTATTCGGTGCGCCACGCGTATGCGACTGACATGGCCAACAAAGGTATGGAGTTGCCCGAGCTTGCTCGTCTCTTGGGCCACAGCGACGTGAGTATGAGTTACAGATACTATAATCTAACGAAAGGCACCCTCGACAAGGCTCGTAATATTTTGAACAAGAGGGCAGTGGTTAATGGCTAATGAGGCGCTGCCGATGCAATGATTAACAGCCTCGTGCTCGCGCTGGATGCAACTCGAATTCCAAACATAATCAAAAAGCGGCTAGCGCAGTTCCAACTCGCGAGCACCCTGCCGTGCGAAGTAAGATCGACGACAGCACTTGCTCCTTCTTGTTGACCCTTACGGACTGCACACTCGGCCCAGCCGCGTCTTCTGCTGACTCGCATCTGTGTGTCTCCTAAATCTTGGTATCGATTTCTGAAAGGGATGTTTATCGAAGAATACTTTGAGAGCTTTGCAAATGCTGTCGATTCGATCTGTAGCTTTTCGTAGTTTCTTCCTGCAGGCATGAAACATTGAGCTGCGATTACGAGCGGCTTATAGGATGTACGCATTCTCGGTCGGGAAGTCCCGCCCGCCCAGATGAATGTTCGATTGGGCTGTTACACCTGCTGCGCCTCTTCAATACACAACGCACGGTGTCACGCGCAATCAGCAGTTCCTCATCCGTCGGAATGACGTAAACCGAGGGGCGAAATCCTTCTTTGCTGATCAATCCTTCACGGCCGGCGGTGTGCAATCGATTTAGTTCTTCGTCAACTTCAATGCCAATCCATTGGAGGCCATCACAGATGCGCGCCCGCGCCTCCGGAGAGTTCTCGCCGATACCGCCAGTGAAGACAATTGCATCCGCGCCGTTCATCGCCGCGAGATATGCGCCGATATACTTCCGCGCGCGATAACAAAAGATTTCGATCGCGAGTTCGCTTCGACGATCATTCTCTTCGCGCGCTTCTGCCAGCAGCTCGCGCATATCGCTCGTAAGACCTGAAATTCCCAACAAGCCGGACTGTTTGTTCATCAGGGTTTCGATCTCTCGCGTCGACAACCCTTCCTTCGCGGCGATGAATTCGATAATGGCCGGATCGAGATCGCCGGACCGTGTGCCCATAACGAGCCCCTCGAGTGGGGTCAACCCCATTGACGTGTCAATCGAGTTGCCGGCGCTGATCGCCGTTGCAGAACAGCCATTGCCCAGGTGGAGCGTGATTATGTTCGTTGCATCGCGCGCGATGTTGCGCATGACTCGATAACGGTAAGCAACATAACGATGAGAGATGCCGTGAAAGCCATAGCGACGCAGCCGGTACCGCCGGTATAGCTGATACGGCAAAGCGTAGAGGAACGCATGATCCGGCAACGTCTGGTGAAATGCTGTATCAAAGACAGCAACCTGCGGCACTCCTTCGCCAAATAGCTTGCGCGTCGCAGAGATGCCGATCAGGTTTGCCGGATTGTGCAACGGCGCCAGTTCGATGCAATCTTCGACTGCCCTGACGACTTCATCCGTAATCAATACAGATTCCTTGAAGCGCTCGCCGCCATGAACAACGCGATGACCAACCGCCTGAATATCGGCGATGCTTTTGATCTCTTTAATGCCCGATTCTGATGACGCGGCCCAGCGCGCGATGAAGTCAACAGCGGCATTGATG
>Ga0105249_10002001_pt1 | contig 17711 bp, 14 predicted proteins | sample KBSS44metaG_FD_81522 | JGI IMG/M metagenome (GOLD analysis project Ga0105249, IMG submission 81522) | Switchgrass rhizosphere microbial communities from Kellogg Biological Station, Michigan, USA - KBS S4-4 metaG | ecosystem: Host-associated > Plants > Roots > Rhizosphere > Soil | place...
CCGGTGAGTGCGGTGCCGGTCTCGCGTGCAACGCCGCCCATCGCGCAGCCGCCCGTCGCGAAAGCACCGGTCGCGCCGCCACCGGTGCCCGCGCCCAAGGCCGAGCCGCCGCGCCCGACCACCACACGCACGCCCACTGGCCGCCAGCTCCGTGACTACCTGCAGAACGGTATCGCCGGCTTCGGTGCGCTGGAGACGACGCCGCTCACCACGCCCGCGGTGATCCCGGACGAAAACATCGTCCCCATCGAGACGCTGCTCTATCGAGGCAAGGCCGCGCTCGCACGCGCGCGTGAGCTCAAGCAGGAGATGCTCGCCGAGCGCACGCCGCCGCGCGAGACGATCGAGGAGCTCTTCGATTTGCTCGACCTCGCAATCGCAGACTAGTCGTGCGAAAGAACTGGCGTAGTCTCTTCGGCGCTGTCGTCGGCGTCGCGTTCCTCGTGTGGGCGCTCCACGGCGTTCCGTTCGACCAGGTCTGGCTGCACATCCGCCAGGCGAATCCGTGGTATCTCCTCGGCGCAAGCATCTGCGGCACGCTGATCTTTCCGCTCCGCGCGCCGCGCTGGCGGATCATCCTCTCGCCGGTCGCCGAGAATCTGCCGTTCGGGATGCTCTGGCGCTCGATCGCCATTGGGATGATGGGGAACAACGTGCTCCCCGCGCGCGCGGGCGAGCTCGCGCGCGCGTTCGCGCTCTCGCGCGAGACGAAGCGCGTTCCCTTCTCCGCCGCCTTCGCCTCGCTTGCCGTCGACCGCATCTTCGACGCGACATGCGTGCTGCTGCTCATGGCGATTGCGACGCTCGACCCATCACTGCCAAGGGGCGAGACCTTCGCGGGCTACTCGATTTCGAGGATCATCGGGGGCGGCGCGGCGCTCGCGCTCGTCGCCATCTCGGGGCTGTACCTGATCGTGTTCTTCACCGAGCGCGCGATCCTCGTGTGGGAGTGGGTCGCGCGCAAGCTCGCGCCACACTACGAGGAGCGCGGGCGCCGCATCATTCTCGCGTTCGCGATGGGGCTCGCGGTGCTGCGCAATCCGGTGAAGTTCGCGTCGGCAATGGCGTGGACGATCGTCATGTGGCTCATGAACGGGCTCGCCTTCTGGCTTGGCTTCAAGGCCGTGGGGATCGAGGTGTCCTTCAGCGCGGCGCTCATGCTGCAGGGGCTGATCGCGATCGGAGTCGCCGTGCCAGCGCTGCCGGGATTCTTTGGCGTGTTCGAGAAGTTCGCGCAGATCGGACTCGGCGTCTACGGAATCGATCGAACACTCGCGACGAGCTGGGCGATCAGCTATCACATCCTCACGTTCCTGCCGATCACGATCATCGGCATCTACTACTTCGTGACGCTCGGGCTCAAGCTGAGCGACATGAACGCGACGTCGGAAGAAGCGGCCGAAGCAGCGACGGAAGCAAAATGAGCGCGAAGGTCGCGCGCGTCGCGGCGCAGGCGAAGCTCAACCTCGGGCTTCGCATTCTCGCCCGCGAGCGCGGCGGCTACCACGAGATCGAGACGCTGTTTGCGCGCATTGCGCTCGCCGACACGGTGACGATCCGTCCGCGCGACGAGGAGCGATCGCTCGTCGTGCACGGACTGGAGACTGGGCCTTCGGAGCAGAATCTCGCGTATCGTGCGGCGTGCGCGTACGGCGACGCGACGGGGTGGCCGCGCGGCTTCGAGATCGGGATCGAGAAGCGCATCCCCGTGGGCGGCGGGCTCGGTGGCGGAAGCGCGGATGCGGGCGCCGTGCTGCGCGGACTGAATGCGCTCGCGGCGAAACCGGTGAGCGAGGCAGAGCTCCTGCGCATCGCCATGACGCTCGGCGCCGACGTCCCGTACCTCACGAGCACGGAGCCGTTCGCGCTCGCGTGGGGACGCGGCGAGCGCATGCTCGCGCTCCCCACGCTCCCTGAGCGCACAGTGATTCTAGTGCTTCCCGGGTTCAACATCTCGACCGCCGATGCGTACGCGTGGGTCGCGGAATCGCGCCCGGCCGACGTGCCGTCGCCGAGGCTCGTGACAGTTCCCGAGCTCACGTCGTGGGAGACGCTGCAGCCGCACGTCGTGAACGACTTCGAGCCGGTGGTCACGGAACTTCATCCGGAAATCGCGACGATCATCGCGCAGCTGCGCCTCGCGGGGGCGTCGATTGCAGGGATGAGCGGATCGGGGTCGACGCTGTTCGGTGTCGTTCCGTTGTTCTCGGATACGGCGAAGCTGACGAGCGAGCTGCCGGGCACCGCGGTGCCGACGCGTACGGTGACGAGGGTGTCGGGGGTTGAGTTGGTGGAGTAACTGCTCACTGCGAACACGAATCAGACCAACAACGACGAATCGAACCGTTGGTGCGAAGGGCATTCGTCGCGCCGGTTTGAGAAGGATTGAATGGGAACAGCGCGCGTAGCAGCTAAGCGCATGGCCCCTCAACTAGGAATCGTTATTTCAGGTGGGCCGTCAGCCCATCGCACCCACGGTTCGATTCGTCGTTATTGGTTTGATTCGTGCTCGCAGTAGGCAGTTACTCCTCCCTCAAAAGATCTCCCCCTATTGAGCAAGCCCCGCTACGCCGGTAGCTTAGGGTGCTCTGCTGCCCCTTCGTCCAACGGCAGGACAGCGGCCTTTGGAGCCGCGAATGGTGGTTCGAATCCACCAGGGGCAATGGAAAGGGGTGCGGCCGTCCCCTGCTCTCGCGTCCGATTCGGACGCATTGACCTAACCTTCTCAATCACTTAGGTTTAACGGCTGCAATGGATGAGCTGAACGTTCCGCGGCGTGGGTTCAAGCTTCTCGCCGGTACGGCGAATCCCGCGCTCGCAGAAGAAATATCGGCGTGCCTGGGAGTCGAGCTCGGAAAAGTCACCATGTCGCGGTTCTCGGATGGTGAGATTTTCGTGCGCATCGACGAGAACATTCGCGGCCACGATGTCTTCATCGTGCAACCGACGAACCCGCCGGCCGAGAACATCATGGAATTGCTGCTGATACTCGACGCGGTGCGTCGAGCGTCTGCAGCGCGTACGACGTGTGTGATGCCGTACTACGGCTACTCGCGACAGGACCGCAAGGACCAGCCGCGCGTAGCGATCGGCGCGAAGCTGATGGCGAACTTGATCGTGACGGCCGGCGCTGACCGGGTGCTCGGGATCGATTTTCACCAGCACGCGCTGCAAGGGTTTTTCGACATTCCGGTGGATCACTTGTACGCGGCGCCGGTGTTCGTCTCGCACTACCGCAAGAAGCAGCTGAAGGACCTCGTCGTCGTGGCACCGGACGTCGGGTCGGCGAAGATGGCGCGCGGGTTCGCGAAGAGGCTCAACGGCACCTTCGCGATCATCGACAAGCGTCGTCCGCAGCCGAATGCGGTCGAGGTGCTGAACGTCGTCGGAGAAGTAGAAGGGCGCGACTGCTTGATCCCCGACGACATGATCGACACGGCGGGAACGGTCACGGAGGCCGCGAGAGCGTTAAAGGGGCTGGGCGCGAAGGACATCTACGTGTGCGCGACACACGCGTTGCTTTCGGGACCGGCGGCGGAGCGGCTGAGCAAGGCTCCGATCAAGGAAGTGACGGTGACGGATACCGTCGCGATTCCCGAAGCACATCGTTTTCCGCAGCTGAAGGTGCTCAGTGTGGGCGAGCTCCTGGCGAAGGCGATTCGGTATACGCACAGCGACGAGTCGGTGAGCTCGCTGTTCGAGTAGGCGCGGCAAAGAGTTGGTTCAACTGTCAATTACGCTTTCGAGAGAATCGATATGGCAACCGAAGTCCTCATCGCGCACCCCCGCTCGGAAACAGGAAAGGGCGCCGCGCGAAAGCTCCGCGCAGCGAAGCAGGTTCCCGGCGTCGTGTACGGTCACAAGCGCGAGCCGCAGTCGCTGGCGCTCGATGCGCGCGATCTGCAGAAAATGCTCGATCGAGTGAGCGCAGACACCACCGTGTTCGAGCTCAAGATCGATGGCGGCACGTCGCGCACGCTGATCCGCGACATTCAGCGCCACCCGTTCCGCCGCGAGATCCTGCACATCGATTTCCAGGAGCTCGTTGCCGGTGAGCTGGTGACCGTCGACATCCCGATCGTGCTTGTCGGCACGCCGGTGGGTGTGCGCCTCTCGGGCGGCATGCTCGACGTCGTGCTCCGCTCCATTCAGGTTCGTGTCGATCCGGCGAACATCCCGAATCACATCGACGCCGACGTCTCGAATCTCGATCTGCACCAGTCGATCCACGTGCGCGACCTGACGCTCCCCGCGGGCATCGAGGTTCTCGAGAACGAGGATGAGACGATCTGCGTCGTCGCACCGCCGCGCGCCGAGGTCGAAGTTGCGCCTGCGGCCGAGGGCGAGGAAGCGAGTGCGGAGCCCGAAGTCATTCGCGCGAAGAAGGAAGAGGACGACGCGGAGGCTGCGAAGAAGTAAGTCCGTGGCGAGCGGCGCGTCGCCTTTCGCGACGCGTCGCCCGCTGCTGACCATCGAGCACGCCGATGAAGATCATTCTCGGGCTCGGCAATCCGGGCAAACAATACGAGCGCACGCGACACAACGTCGGCTGGTGGGTTCTCGATCACCTCGCCGACGTTTGGCATCTCGGGGCATGGAAGTCCGAGGGACAGGCGCAGGTCGTGAATGGGCTCGTGGGCAACGTGAAGGTGCGCCTCGTGAAGCCGCAGACGTTCATGAACCTGAGCGGCGCGGTGCTCGCGACGTATCTCAAGCGCCCGTTCTGGTCGCCGAAAACGGATCTCCTCGTCGTCGTCGATGATGTCGCGCTGCCGGTGGGATCGTACCGGCTGCGGCCGCAGGGGAGCGCGGGTGGACACAATGGGCTCAAGAGCGTCGAGCACCACGTTGGACATCGCGACTACGCGCGGCTGCGCATCGGGATTCAGCCTGTGGATCCGGAGCGACGGATCGGCGATCTCGCGGACTATGTGTTGAGTCCCTTCGGAAAAGTGGAGCGCGAGGAGATTCTCGCGCTGATGCCGCGATTCACGGATGCTGCGGAGCTCTGGCTTCGCGACGGCATCGTGGCCGCAATGAACGCGCACAATGGGAATGCATGCTGAAGCTTGGAATCGTGGGACTGCCGAACGTCGGGAAATCGACGCTCTTCAACGCACTGACGTCGGCGCAGGCGGAGGCGGCGAACTATCCGTTCTGCACCGTCGAGCCGAACGTGGGCATCGTGGAAGTGCCGGATGAGCGTCTCGCCGGGCTCGCGAAGATCGTGAATCCGAAGCGCACGGTTCCGGCGGTCGTCGAGTTCGTCGACATCGCGGGGCTCGTGAAAGGCGCGGCGAGCGGCGAAGGACTCGGCAACAAATTTCTCGCGAACATCCGCGAGACCGACGCGATCATCCACGTGGTGCGTTGCTTCCAGGATCCCGACGTGCTGCACGTGATGGGCGCGATCGATCCGGTGCGCGACCGCGAGGTGATCGAGATCGAGCTCGCCCTCGCCGATCTCGCGACGGTCGAGAAGCGACTCGACAAGGTGCGTCGCTCGGCCAAGTCGCACGACAAGGAAGCGCTCGCGGAGCTGCCGGCGATCGAAGCGGCGTACGAGACGCTGGCCGCGGGGCGCGGGCTGTGGGAAGCGAAGCTCACCGACGAGCAGCGTGCGGTGCTCGCGCCGCTCACACTGCTCACGGCGAAGCCGGTGCTCTACGCGGCGAACGTGAGCGATGAAGAGCTCACCGGCGAGGAAGGCGCGCCGCTCAAGGCACTGCGCGAAGCGGTGAAGAAGAGTGGCGAGCGCGCGCAGGTGGTTCCCTTCTCCGCCAAGATCGAAGCCGAGCTCGCGGAGCTGCCGCCGGCGGAGCGCGGAGATTTTCTCGAGTCACTGGGACTCACGAGCGCGGGGCTCGATCGCCTCATTCGCGCCGGCTACGAGCTGCTCGGCCTGCGCACGTATTTCACGGCGGGCGAGCAGGAAGTGCGCGCGTGGACGATTCATGCAGGCGACACGGCGCCCAAGGCGGCGGGCGTGATTCACACCGACTTCGAGCGCGGCTTCATCCGAGCGGAGACCGTGAGCTACGATGAGTTCGTGTCGACGGGTGGGTGGAAGGGTGGGAAGGAAAAGGGCGTGGTGCGAAGCGAGGGAAAAGAGTACGTCGTGGCGGATGGGGACGTGATGCTGTTTCGATTCAACGTCTGAGCATCGCGACATTCCATTAAAGCGCTCTGAGATCGGCTGAAGGGTAGAGATGACCGCAAGACGGGCATTTTCACCTCTCGAAATCGGATGAGCCGAGTCGAATCTCGGTCACAAGTTTTTATTTGTGCGAGCGCGAGTTTTGTCGGTGAGCGGGCTCTTGCTTAGGGTATAGCAGCATACCATAGTGTGCCGCCGCGAAAAGCGTCAGGCTAGCGCGGCCCGCGATGGAGGGTGGCTGCGTTGTACTCGAGTGGAGCGCCGAGCCTGACATCGGCGGAAAAAATTATTCCGGTTCTCAATCGTTTGCGAATGCTGTTTGCTGCGACGATCGCTGCGGGGGTGGTGAACGGCTGCGGCGGCGATTCCACTGCGCCCAAACCTACATCCGGACTCCGAATCGAAGCCGGTGCGAACGTCAGCGATAGCATCGACGTGACGCTGACTCAGGCGTTGGTTGTCGAAGTGCGCAAACCTGGCGGTGCGGTCGCAACCGGGGCCATGGTGCGATTCACCGCGCTGCGGAATGACTCGTTGCCGTATGCGACCGCGATCGCAGTCGCAGCTCTCAACTCTCAGAACTTCTCCAGTTTCGTCAGCGATTCCGCGGACGCGAAAGGCCGCGCCTCCGTGATCGTCGAGCTCGGGAGCGTGGCAGGTAAAGCTGGCATCGCGATCACCGTCCCCGAGCTGGGATTGACCGACACGGCCTGGTACACCGTCCAACCCGGTCGGCCGGCGAAATTCGCTCTTGGTGTGATCGACACCGTGGTGACGCGCGGGACCGCGTGGAACGCCGGGGCACGGGTCATGGACCGCGCGGGAAACCCGTTGCATTCGGATTCAGTTTCGTACGCGTCCATCAACTCCAACGCGACGGTCACGGCGTCGGGGCAGATCACCGCGGTCACAGAGGGGCGCGCGGAGATCGAAGTGCGGTACGGCACAACTCGCGACACCTCGCGGGCGAGCATCGTTCCCTCGGGTCTGCTGGTAGGAGTTCACCCGAACGACGGTGTGTATCTCATGAACCTGGATGGCACGGGGTTCAAGAAGCTCACCGCCACCCACGATTACTCGTTGTTTCCTCAGTGGTCGCCTGACGGTACCCGGATCACGATCTACGAAGGCGATCCAACCACCACTGTGAGCCTCACTGCCCTATCGCCTCTCGACGGCACCCGGACACCCGTGATCCCGACGCCGGGTTCGCTGCTCGCGGGGCTGGCATTTGTGCGTCCCGACATGAGTGGCCTCCTGTACTTCTCGGGGCTGCGGTCCGACAACCACGCTTTGGCGATCTGGCGCATGAATGCCGACGGAAGTGGACTCGTCGCGCTCCACACTGTGACGGAAGGGTACGGGTTCACTCATCCCGCACCGTCGCCAGACGGGAAGACGGTGCTGTATGACGTCGACTCGCAGGGCATCATTGCACTCAATGTCGCCACGGGGACGGCGAACGCCCTTGGTTTACAGGGCTTCTTTCCCGTGTACTCCCCCGACGGCGCCTACATCGCCTACGTCTCCAGTACATCGCTGATGATTGCGAACAGCGACGGAACCAATGCGCGCGTGTTATCGCGGGCGAACGCGACCGATCAGCTGATGGCCCCGAGCTGGTCTGCCGATGGTAAATGGATCCTCGCGCCTCAGGATGGTCAGGGTGCTACTCTCGTACGGGTGTCGGACGGCGTTGCTTTGCCGCTTCCGTTCGCATCGACACTTCACCAGCTCGCGCTCCACTGATACTCGGGAGGACGGATCATTCCAGTTCTGAATAGTGTGCGCGGGCCCTTCGGTTGGGCGATCGTTGCAGGCGTGCTGCTCGGCTGTTCCGGTTCAACGTCTGACTGTAGCGAAATCCAAATTCACTTCCCCTAGTTGCAACACGTTTTGTCAGCGGCGCGCGCGCAAAGAAACCTTTAGACGCGAAACGGAACTGCGCCCGAGCGGGCTCTTGCTTAGGGTATAGCAGCATACCATAGTGTGCCGCCGCGAAAAGCGTCAGGCTAGCGCGGCCCGCGATGGGGAGCGGCTGCGTTGTACTCGAGTGGAGCGCCGAGCCTGACATCGGCGGAATAATTATTCCGGCTCTAAATCGTTCGAGAAGGCTATTGGCTGCGGCAATCGCCGCGGCATTGGTGATCGGCTGCGGCGGCGATTCCACTGCGCCCAAACCCACATCCGGACTCCGAATCGAAGCCGGTGCGAACGCCACTGATACCATCGGAGCGGCGCTCGCGCAGGCGCTGGTGGTTGCGGTGCGCGAGCCGGGCGGTGCGCTTGCGACCGGAGCCGTGGTGAGATTCACGGCACTGCAAAACGACACGTTGCCGTATGCGACCACGATCGCAGTGGCTGCTCTGACTTCCCAAAACTTCTCCGGTTTCGCCAGCGATTCCACGGATGCACAAGGCCACGCGGCGGTGCTCGTCGAGCTTGGAAGTGTGGCGGGCAAGGCAGGCATTGTGATCACCGTGCCTGAATTTGGATTTACCGACACGGCTTTTTATACCGTGGAGCCCGGACGACCGGCGCGATTCGCACTTGGTGTGAGCGACACCGTGGTGAGGAAAGGTGTCGCTTGGGACATCGGAGTCCGGGTCATGGACCGCGATGGGAACCGGTTGTCCTCCGATTCGGTGACGTACGCGTCTATCAATTCCGGAGCGACAGTCACGTCGTCGGGGCACGTCACCGCGGTCGCTGAGGGGCGCTCGGGGATCGAAGTGCGGTACGGCACAGCTCACGATACGTCGTGGGCGAGCATCGTTCCCTCAGCTTTGCTCGTGGGCGTTCGCCCGTACAACGGTGTGTATGTCATGAACCTGGATGGCACAGGCGTCAAGACGCTCACCGCGACTGGCGATTACTCGGTCTTCCCGCAATGGTCGCCGGACGGCCAACGGATAACGATCTACGAAGGTAATCCGTACGGCGCTGTCACCCTCACCGCCTTATCGCTCGACGGCACTCGCACACCCGTGGTCCCTGCGCCCGGTTCGTTGCTCGGTGGCGCGGCATGGATGCGCCCTGACATGAGTGGCCTCTTGTACTTCGCGGGCCCGCGGTCCGACAACCACGCCATGGCGGTCTGGCGCATGAATGCCGATGGAAGCGGACTCGTCGAGCTTGGCGATCCGACCGACTCGTACGACTTTACTCATCCGGCACCGTCGCCTGATGGGAAGACGGTGTTGTATGACGTCGACTCGCACGGCATCATGGCAATCGATGTCGCCACCAAGACCGTGCACGCCCTCGGCTTGCAGGGATCGTTTCCCGTGTACTCTCCGGATGGCGCCCATATCGCCTACCTGAGCGGTTCGGCGCTCATGATTGCGAATAGCGATGGAACTGGTGCGCGCGCGCTCTGGAACGCATCCGATGTCGATGTGACGGCCCCGAGCTGGTCCGCCGACGGCAACTGGATCCTCGCGCCGCACGCCGGTGGGGGCGCTGCGCTGGTACGCGTCTCTGACAGCGTTGTCCTGCCGCTCCCGTTCGCATTCGGCTATTTCCAGCTCGCGCTCCACTGATACACAGGCAGAGGAACCGTCGATCGCGAGCGCGTTGAGGCGCCGCCGAGCATGATTGGGGTCCACCGCGCGCGTGATCACGCGCGCGGTGTGCCCGATCGCCGGAGACTTTGTGAATTATTAGTTGAGCTGACACCGCAAGCGCGTGAAGTCCGTCGTCACGTCGATGAGTTTGAACCGCGCTCACGCACCTCACTTCACACGAGCCCGATCCGCCTCACGAGCTCGTGGTACCGCGGATCATCGCGCAGCGGCCCGTACCCCGGGTCGAGATGCAGATAGAGCAGCCCGGCCGACCGGTCCTGGTACGCTCGCTCCAGCAACTCAAAGGCCTTGTCGAGATCACCCACCGCGGCGTAGCCAATCGCCATGATCTCGCCGCGCAGGTACTTCTGTCGCGACTCCACTTCCAGCCGCGCGAGAATCGCCTCCGCCTCATCGCGCTGGCCGAGCGCAGCGAGCGCGCGCACGATGAGCGCGTCCCACGCGCGAGGTGCACGCTCCAGCGACTGTCCGCGCCGGTACCACATCAGCGCGGTCTCTGCCTCGCCCATCGCCAGATGCGCGGAGGCCACGTAGTGATGCGCGCGATGGCAGATCTCATCCATCTCCATCGTGCGCCCCCCCTGCGCGATCGCCGCATCATAGTCACGATCGTACAGGAGAAAGCGCGCGAGCCACTCGCTGTAATGCACTGAAAGCGGATCGAGCGCGAGCGCTCTGCGCATCGTGTCGATCGCGTCGCTCAGGCGCCCCACCGAGGGCAGGAGCGTCGCATGAACGTAGTGCGCCTCGGCGTAGTTGGGGGCAATGGCAACCGCCCGCGCGAGTTGCGCTTCTGCGTCTGCGAATTTCCACTCGTGCCAGCCGAGCACCTTCCCCAGTGAGGTGATCGCCTCGGCGAGCTCCGGATCACGTTGCAGCGCGCGCTCCGCAGCGCCCTTGGCACGAGGGTACGCATCGTCCGGCGCAACCCAATCGTCGGCGAGATTGCACCAGGCGTCCGCGATCCCCGCGTAGGCGCGCGCGAGCGCCGGATCCTGAAGCAGCGCCTGCTGAAAGAGATCGAGCGATCTGCGCAGGGCTGGCTCGGAGAGCTTCGCGAAGAAGAACCGTCCCTTCAGATAGAGCGTGTACGCCTCCAGGTTCTTCGTTGGCGCGATCACCTGCCCCTGCTCGCCGCCAAGTCGAATCGTGAGCGCTTCCACGATTGCGCGAGAGATGTCATCCTGGACGGCGAAGACGTCCTCGAGCTGTCGATCGTATGTCTCATTCCACAGGTGATAGCCGCTCTCGACGTTGATGAGCTGCGCGGTGAGTCGGATCCTGTGGCCGACCTTGCGAACGCTCCCCTCGAGCACCGTGGTCACGCCGAGCTTTTCACCGATCTCGCGCACATCCGCTTCCTTTCCCTTGAAGGCGAACGAGCTGGTGCGCGAAGCCACGTGAATTCCGGGGAGCTTGCCAAGCGCGTTGATGATCTCTTCCGTCATCCCATCGGCGAAATATTCGTTTTCCGGATCCGCGCTCATGTTCTTGAACGGGAGAACGGCGATCGCCTTTGGCGTCGTGCGCTGCGCGTCGCTCGGCGTTCGCTGCGCGCCTGTACGACCATCCGCATTGATGGCGCGCAGCGCCTCGGCGAAGTCGGCGGCGGTGGGGTAGCGATCCACGGGCGTGCGCGCGAGCGCGCGCGAAACGGCGGTGTCGACAGCTTCCGGCACGTCGCGCGTGGTGCGCACCTTCGGGATGGGTGACACAAAGCGCTTGGCGATGATCGCCTGCGCGGACACGCCGGTGAACGGCGGCTCACCAGTGAGCATCTCGTACAGCACGCATCCGAGCGAATAGAGATCGCTGCGGCCATCGGTCGACAGCTCGCCCGCTGACTGCTCGGGGCTCATGTACGCCGGCGTCCCGATCGCGAGACCGGTTTGCGTGATCGCGCGACGGCCAGCGGAGAGGACCTTGCCGATTCCGAAGTCCGCGACCATTGCGGCACCGTCGTGGAGCAGAATGTTCTCCGGCTTGATGTCGCGATGCACGACGTTGTGGCGATGCGCGTAGTCGAGCGCGGATGCGACCTCGCGGGTAATTCGCAGCGATTCCGACAACGACAGCTGGCGCTCCTTGTCGAGGCGTTCGCGAAGCGAGCGCCCTTCCATGCTCGGCATCACGTAAAAAAGGAGGCCGTCGGCTTCTCCAGAATCGAAGACCGGGAGAATGTGAGGATGTGTGAGTCCCGCGGCCAACTTGATCTCGAGAAGAAAGCGCTCGGCACCGATCTCGGCGGATACCTCCGGGCGCAGAACCTTGAGCGCCACTTCGCGATCGTGGCGGAGGTCGTGCGCGAGGAAGACGATCGCCATCCCGCCCTCGCCGAGCTCGCGCCCAAGCGAATAGCGGCCGGCGAGTGCCGGCTCGAGACGGGACTGGAGAGAGGTCATCGTGCCCTAACATGCAGCCACCCGACCGCGCGCGGCAGGTGGGATTCGTCCCTGGCCAGTCCCATCACCCTCGCGCGGACGAGTTAAACGCAAAGAAAACCTCGAGGATGTGACTCGGGACGTGCTGCAGGGGTGGTTATTGGGGTCTGCGGTCCATCGTAGCCGTGCCAACGACAAGACAGACCAGCGTCGCAATCGGTCGAGGCGCAGCACTCACGCGACGCGGCTCATTCGAGAGGGAGTGCCATGTCTCCACGTGCAGCACGTCTCGCGAAACTCATCTGCATCGCAAGTGTGGGCTGGATCTCGAGCAGCTGCGGATCCGACTCGCGAGATCCCATCGGTTACTGCGCGGCGGCAAGGCCGCTGGCAGTCATCGTCACCGTCCGCGACTCGATCTCCGGGCAAGCGGCCGCCGATGGCGCAATCGGAACGCTCGTGAACGCGAGCGTTGATGACACCCTGAGCCACGCCGACTCACTCACGCTCCTCGGCGGCGACCAGTTGGGCACCTACACGGTGACCATCGACAAGCCCGGCTACCTCACCTGGATCGCGTCCAACGTGCACGTGACGGAGGTCGGAGTATGCGGCAGCGTCGTCCCAGTGCAGCTCAGCGCGAAGCTGCAGCCGGAGACTCCATGATTTCTCGTTCAGCTCTCGCTGCGTCGCTCGAACAGGTCCCAGCGGTTTCCGTACAGATCCTCGAACACCGCGACCGTGCCGTAGGGCTCCGATTTCGGAGGACGGACGAACGTCACTCCTTTCGCCAGTAGCGCCTGATAGTCGCGCTCGAAATCGTCAGTCTCGAGAAAGAGAAACACGCGCCCCGCAGCCTGTTTGCCGATCACGGCGACCTGCTCCGGATTTACGGCTCGCGCGAGCAGCAGCGCGGTGCCCGTCGATCCCGGCGGCGCGACGAGCACCCACCGCTTGTCCTGCGCGGGCTGATAGCTGTCTTCTACGAGCGTGAAGCCCAGCGTGTCGACATAAAAGCGGATCGCCTCATCGTATTCGCGAACGACGAGGGCGATATGGATGATTGACTGTTTCACGACGTATAGCGCTCCGGATGCATCACTCGTGCTCGCCTCGAGTGAACAGTTCTGGTTTCTGAACGACCGAACCTTATTCAGGAGGGAGCGTTCATGCATCTACTCTCGTCGAACGCCCAACGGGCATGCCTTGCGTGGGTCGTTTGCCTCGTCGGCTTGGGATGGGTTGTGAGCAGTTGCGGATCCGGCTCGCAAGGTCCCACAGGCGGCTGCCTCGCTCCCATATCGCTGGCGGTTGAGGTTGAAGTACGCGATTCCATTTCCGGTCAAGCCGCGGCCGATGGCGCGATCGGCGTGCTCACGGGCGCTGCTGTCGATGACACGCTGGCGCAGAGAGATTCGCTCACACTCGTCGGCGGCGACAACACCGGTACTTATACAGTGACCATCGACAAGCCCGGCTACCTCACGTGGACCGCTTCGAGCGTTCACGTCACGAAAGTCGGAGAGTGCGGCAACGTGATTCCCGTCGATCTCAGTGCGAAGCTACAACCGACGCCATGATGTGATCGAGACGGTGTCACGCGACATTATTTTTCGCAAATTATCCATTATCGCCAACGGGCGTCGCGACAACTCGCGGCGCCCGTTGTACATCCGGGTGCGGATGACTAGGCTGCGAGTAGGGCATGTACGACTCCGGACGGAGCGATTCATGCTTAGGGGATAAGCAGCGTCTCCGTTCTTCGTGGCGCCCGGCCGGTCGGCACCTCGCTGGCGCGTCAACCGAAAAACAGGACGACCCATGGTGAATGTGCCCGGCGCGACTCACATAATACCGGCCAAAGCGCCGAGTTCTACGGAACTCGCACGCCAGTTGGTCGCTCGCGCCGCGCGTAACGGGAAGTCGCCTGAGAGTGCAGCCCACTCAGCCTTCTCCGCCTGCAAGATCACCTACCGTGCCCTCGCCCGAAGCATCGGCGTGGAAGGCGCAAACGCACTGCTCGCGCGCGCCCAGTCGCAAACGGTGAAGACACACCCGTTGCTTCGCGAGATCGGCATCGGCCATCGCGACGATGACGACACCGCCAAAATCGATGCGGTCGTCGAAAAACATGGAATCGCGGCGTCCGCGGCCGGGCTGGAAGCGTTGCTCGAGGTACTGCTCACCCTCCTCGGGCGTTTCGTCGGAACCGACCTGGTGGTGCGCCTGGTGGCGCAGGGAGCGACGATCGGAACGCACGAACACGAGGACACGCCATGACGACGAAAAAATCGCGCGCCAAGCCTGCCATTCGGCCGCCTGATATCGGGATTCCCAACATTGCCACGGGAGTACCGGGATTGGACGCCGTACTTGGCGGCGGCGTGCCTGAGTTTTCCATGAACCTCATCGCCGGCAATCCTGGCGCGGGAAAGACGACGCTCGCGCAACAGATCATGTTCGCGAACGCGACCGAAGAGCGTCCCGCGCTCTACTTCACGGTGCTCGGCGAGCCCACGCTCAAGATGCTTCGCTATCAGAAGGAGTTCGGTTTCTTTGATCCCGCGCTCGTGGGATCGGCGGTGCAATATGTGAATCTCAGCGACGAAGCTGTCGACTACGATCTCAGCGTCGTGCTCGCGCGGATGATCGAGGAGGTCGAGCGCGCGCGGCCGCGGGTGGTGGTCGTCGATTCGTTTCGCATCGCCATGGGTCAGGGCGGAGCGCCGAGCGCCCCCGGAAAAATGAGCCTCGACGCCTTCATCCAGCGACTCGCGGTGGAGATGACATCGTGGGAGGTCACTTCGTTCATCATCGGTGACTCGAACGGGCGGGGCTATCGAAGCCCGATGTTCACGGTCGCCGACGCGGTGTTCTTCCTTACGCAGGTAGCGGATCGCAACTCCGTCGTACGAAAGCTTCAGGTTCTCAAGGTGCGCGGACGTGCATCGATGCCGGGGTTGCACACGTTCCGAATCACGAAGCAGGGGCTTCAGGTTTTCCCCCGCATTCCGGAGCAGCAGTTCGAGCGACGCCCGATGCCGACGCTTCGTCTGACCACCGGCATTCCCGGACTCGACGAGGCGATGGGCGGGGGGATTCCCGCGGGCGACGCCCTGATGCTCGGCGGTCCGGCCGGCAGCGGCAAGACTACCTTCGCGACGCAATTCGCGGCGGAGGGACTCAGGCGCGGGGAATCAGTCGTCATTGTCGTCTTCGAGGAATATCCCGAGGAATATCTCTCGCGTGCGAAGGCGAGGAATCAGGACATTGCGGCGATGATCGAGGCGGGAAATTTCCGGCTGATCTATCTCCGGCCGCTGGATCTCTCGGTCGACGAGACGCTTGCGGAGATTCTCGAGGCGGTGGCGGAGATTGGAGCATCGCGCGTCGTCATCGACTCGCTCTCCGGATTTCAGATCGCGCTGGCGCCGGCGTTTCGCGAGGATTTTCGCGAGTCGCTCTATCGTCTCGTGGGCGCCCTCACGGCAACCGGCGTCACGATCTTCATGACCACGGAGATTGCCGGAGGCTACCCCGAAGCTGCGTTCACCACCGAGCGCGTGTCGTTCATCACCGACGACATCATCGTGCAGCGCTTCATCGAGATCGACGGTGTGCTCAGGACCGTGCTCGCGATACACAAGATGCGCGGAAGCGCGCACAGTCACGACTTCCTCACGTACGAGGTGAGCGCGCAGGGCGCCGTCGTGGGAGGACCGCTTCGCAACTATCGCGGCATTCTCACCGGCGTTCCCGAGCAACAGCGGCAGCTGGTGCGCGAGGGCCACGAGGGGCTCACCGAGCGCGAGTCGATGGTGCTCGACACGCTCGTGCGGCTGGGCGGTGCCTCGCGCATCATCCTTGCCGAGCACGTGGGCGTCGCGATGGAGGAGCTCGCGGACACGATCACACGCCTCGAGCTGCTCGGATACACTCGTACCACGCGCACGAACGGCAAGGAGATATTCCATGCCATTGCCCAAAGCAGCACCTGATTCGAGAGAGGGACCTCCTGCTGCTCGCGCGGATCGATTGAGCGCGCAGACGGAGGCGATCTTCAGCACCGCAGGTTCCTTCGAGCGATTGATGGAGCACCTGCCCGCGGCCTTCGCGGTGACGAACGGAATGCAACACACGCTCGTGTACGCGAATGCGGCATTTCGCGAATTGCTCACGCTCGACGGAGAGATGCGCATGGGCCTTCCCATCGCCTCCGTGATCGCGGAGCACGAGCGAGAGGAGCTGGTCGCGTTGCTCGATCGTGCCTTTCGCAGCGGTGTCGTGTCGCGCAATCGCACCATCGAGCCAGAGCACGAGAACGACTTCCTGCTGCGCTGCACTGTTTGGCCCGATGTGACCGCAGCGGGGAAAACTGACAACCTCCTCATCGAGCTTCGACCCGCGACGCAGGATGAACAGCGGCTCGGCTTACACAGGCGCGTGGCCGAGCGGCTGTTGCTGAGCGCGATGCGCGAGGAGGAAGCAGCCACGGTCGCCCACGCCTCTCAACTGGCCGCGCAGTTTCTTGGAGCGGAGGGGCAGCGGCTCGCGGCGTCACTCGACGAGGACGAAACACTGGAGGCGATGAGCCGGCTGTCGCTGCCGCACTTTGGCGAGTGGTGCTTTGTGGACGTCCGCAACGCCGACCTGACGACGAGACGGCTTCCGATCGTGCATCCGGACCCGGCGATACAGGAACTGCTCGATGCGCTCGGCACGCGATGGGTGCCCACGCCCAACGATGACTACGGCATCTCCGCCGTGCTGCGCGCAGACGCCATGTCGACGGACATCGCCAGCGAGGACTTCGTGCTCGCCGAGTCGTCGCTCGATCCCATCGTTCTCGAGACGCTGCGCGCGATCGGAGTGGGCACGATGCTCACGGTGCCGCTGCGCGTGGGCGGAGCGATCGCGGGGGCGATCACGTTCGTGGGCGAAAGCGATCGGCACCGTGCGACAGCGGAAGAAGTTTCCCTCGCGCACGAGCTGGCGAGTCGCGCGGCAATGGCGCTCGATCGCGCGCGTCTGCACGGAATGGCGATCGCCGCGATAGAGAAGGCCGAATCGGCGAATCAGGCGAAGGGCGACTTCCTTGGCATGATGAGCCACGAGTTGCGCACACCGCTCAACGCCATCGGCGGCTACGTGGACCTGATCGCGATGGAGCTTCGCGGACCGGTAACGGCCGCTCAGCTCAAGGATCTCGATCGCATTCGGGCCAGTCAGCGCTATCTGCTGGGACTCATCAACGACCTGCTGAATCTGACGAAGCTCGGCAAGTCGAGCGTCGCTTACAATCTTGCCGATTTGAATGCCTGCGAAGTGTTGCAGGCCAGCGTGACGATGCTCGAGCCGCTGTTCGAGCAGAAGGGATTGATCTTCGATGGCGTCTTCTGCAGCACCTCGATTCTCGCGCGGGGCGACCGCGAAAAGGTGATTCAGATTCTGGTCAACCTTCTGTCGAATAGCATGAAATTCACGTCCGCGAACGGGCACGTTCGCATTGACGGGGAGGAGTCGCGCGAGCGAGTGATCTTTCGCGTCACGGACACGGGCATTGGGATGGCGCCCGAAAAGCTCGAG
>Ga0105249_10002002_pt1 | contig 17698 bp, 17 predicted proteins | sample KBSS44metaG_FD_81522 | JGI IMG/M metagenome (GOLD analysis project Ga0105249, IMG submission 81522) | Switchgrass rhizosphere microbial communities from Kellogg Biological Station, Michigan, USA - KBS S4-4 metaG | ecosystem: Host-associated > Plants > Roots > Rhizosphere > Soil | place...
AGCTCGAATTATATGTTCCGTTGATCTCTTCATGATCGTAGATCCATTCGATCATCCGGCAGGCATCTTCAATATGCACCCAGCTATACATTTGTTTGCCGCTTGCTTGTTTACCACCCAAACCGGATTTTAATAAATTAAAATAAGGAATTAAGATTCCGCCCGGCCCAAGTGTGATCGCCATTCTTAATGCAATTTTTCTCGTTTGTAGAGTTTGTTGATCATAAAAAGTTTTTTCCCAGCGTTTGCAAACCTGTACGGAGAAGTCATCATGAAATTCGCCGGTATATTCATCCTGTGGCCTGTCCATTGCGTGGCGATAAATTGTTGCTGATGATGCATTGATCCAAAGTGATGGAGGACGTTCGCAGATGTTAATTGCTTCGCCAATTGCGTTTACAGCATCTGTGCGGCTATCAAAAATTTCATTTTTATTTTTCTCGTTATACCTGCAGTTAACTGATTTTCCTGCGAGATTAATTACCAGGTCTGCGTTATTCAATTCATTTACCCACCCGATAGCGTTCGGGTCGCCTACAATTTTCCCATTCCATTTCACATAGGTCACATTTTTCAGATCATCGGCTGATAAAGAATTATAATCATTCCGGTTTGTTTTTTCATTCACCTGGCGGGTCAGGATAATTATTTTATTTTCTTTACCAAAGTATTTTGTCATTTCCTGGCCCATAAACCCTGTGCCACCAGCAAGTATTATCTTTTTATTTTTCATTTTAGTAAGGATTAGTGAAAAAGAAATAATATAAAGCCAGTGAGGCTAAGCAAATTCATGCTCACGATCCATTTATTATTTGATATGATTCCAACATATTCCATCCTTCTTATATATTCTCTAAAAACAAATGTAGCCGTAACGATAAGCCAAGCAGTTGAAAACCATTCTGAATAAAAAAAGAGTTCTAGTATCATCAATGGTGTGAGCAAAAGAATAACAGATAATGCCAGCATGTTTACCTGTCCAAGATACTCATAGCCTTTTGCTTTTGAAAAATTAAAGGCCAATGTGCAATTAATAATTACAAAAGCAAAATGTGCCACTTCTAATTGGTAGAGGTTAAGATGGTAATAGGATAATTTGCTGAATAAATTATTTTGAAAGGGATAAAGCATAAGCGTATTGAATGCCAGGCAAACTGCCATAAAAATAAACCGATATAAATAATTATTATCAGGCGAACAGTCAATACTGCCGGGGCCACATTTTTTTCCGACAATAACTTTTCTATTGAAGGAAACAAGTTTGTAGATCTTTTTTAAAATCCATTTTAAAGGGGCGAGGTTTCCTGTGGCTTTTATCAACGGTATTTTTTGATCAAGTATTTCCAGTAACGCATCAATACCGTAAAGCACTTTGTTTGTTGATGTATCCAATAGTGGTATCTCATTCCTGCTTTTACCAAAATCAATTTTGGAAAGCAAATTATCATCAAGCGTGGAGAAAGGCTTGCGACCATTTTCATTTAAAAAACCATATTTCACAAAAAGCCCGGAATACCATGTGCACAACGGGCAATTGTCATCGTAAACAAGTATCTTATTTTTCATGATCAATGTTTTGATTTAGTTAATCCATCTAATTCATTTCTTAACGAAATAAGTTCTATGAGCCTGTAATAAATTCTTAAGTAATAGACGGCAACAAATACCGCAGCTCCGATGGCAATCCAAAAAATAACCATTATTACATCCTCAGTAAGATTTTTTTCGAATAAAAAAAGAAGTGCAATTAATGCCAGGTCGGCCATGCAAAACATCCAATAGAGTAGGATCTGTTTTTTATAGCCAGTATTAATAAAACTATAAGTGTTAAGAAGTGCGCTAATTAATTGCCAGCATCCTAATAAGAACAACCCTAATCCAACTCCCAAAAAATAAAAAAAAGGTATTGATAGCAACATACAACCTGCCAGTATTAACTGACCGTAACAATCTATTTTTCTAATGCGTAACAAATGAAGTATTTTAAAGTTTCAGAAAATAATGAAACTATATATTCAAATAAAAACCGGTCGCCCGGTTTGCTGATCTCACAGTTTTTTATTTAAAGATCTTCATCAGATTGCTTACAAACCAATTCTCTTCAGCTTTTATCATTACATCAAGTGTTTTGTCAGCCTGTAATCCCAAACGTTTTATACTACTTACTGTGTCCACGAAAGTTTTTACTTTTTTATCTTTTTTATCACCTTCTACATCTTCCAATTTATCCAGCAGTTGCATCATTGGTTCCAGTTCTCTTTTTTTTCTTTCTTTCACGATCTGTTTCACCACCTTCCAGATGTCTTTTTCGGCTGTGAAATATTCTTTTCTTTCGCCAGTCAGGATTACCCTTTCTACCAATCCCCAATTAATAAGTTCACGGATATTCATATTTGTGTTACCGCGGCTGATATTAAGTTCTTCCATTATATCATCCTGGGTTAATGGATCAGGGCTGATCAATAAGAGCGCATGTATTTGCGCCATTGTCCGGTTAATACCCCAATGTGTTCCAAATGCGCCCCAACTACTGATAAATTGCTGTTTTGCTTCGGTTAATTTCATATACCAAAGCTATAAGATATATTTCGAATTTTCAAAAAATATTGAAAATATATTTTGCACTGAATTGTGTGTTCTTTGATCATTGGATCATTAGCTTTCTTCGTATGAATCTTCTTTTGTAAATAAGTTAAAGAAATAGCCTGTAATTCCTAATACAATTGCTATAATAACAGAAGTAATTCCTATGGAAAAAAATAAATTAACATAACGATCATTCACCAAAAGAAGAACAAAACTGAATAAAAAAGTAAAAATTCCCTGGTAAAGGAAAATATCAAATATTTTATTAAAGTACTTCATAGGGTTGCTGCGTATTAAAATTACAAATAGATATATTCTTCCAAAACGCGGAAACAAACATTTTCAATAAATTAAGTGGAAGTACTCAATAGAAAGAAAATTATTCATGGTTTATTTTCTATGAGTAATTACCTAAAAAATAAAAGGATGGTTGAAATTCCAGGGATTATACCAACATGCCAATTGGGTTTTCCATGTATTTCTTCACTGTTTGAAGAAATGCCGCACCAACTGCTCCATCAACACTACGATGATCGCAGCTCATGGTTACTTTCATAACATTGGTTACCGCAAAACCTTCTCCTTTTTTAACCACAATCTCCTTTATTTTTCCAACAGCCATTATACAACTGTCGGGGGGATTTATAATTGCAGTAAATTCTTCGATATCCATCATACCAAGATTACTAATGGTAAAAGTGTTGCCACTGAATTCATGTGGTTGTAGTTTTTTATCTCTTGCTTTGCCATAAAGCTCTTTTGCTTCGGCTGCTATTTGTGAAAAAGATTTTTGATCGGCAAATTTTATTACCGGCACAATCAACCCTTCCGGAACAGCCACTGCGCTTCCGATATGAATATGATGGTATGTTCTTATAAAATCACCCATCCAGGATGAATTAACTGCTGGATGTTGACGCAATGCCATTGCACATGCTTTGATGATCATATCCTGGAAAGAAATTTTTACAGGACTGAATTCATTCATTTGTGCACGGGCAGATATTGCATTGTCCATATTGATCTCCATCGTGAGATAAAAATGCGGAGCAGCAAACATGCTTTCGCCTAAGCGACGGGCAATTGTTTTCCGCATTTGGCTATTTGGAGTATCAGTAAATTTTTCTTCGCCGGCCACAGGTGTAAATACCGGTATTGGTTTTGAAGTTTGTTGTGCGGTTGGCGCAGTGCTTGTTGCTTTTGCTTCAGCAGGTGAAAAACTATCTACATCTGCTTTTACAATTCTTCCGCCATCACCACTTCCATGAACAGCTTTCAGATCAATGCCTTTTTCTTTCGCTAATTTTTTTGCAAGGGGTGAAGCTTTCATTCTGCCATTGCCATTTGAATGCTCCTCATTACTGGTTGCCGGTGTCGCAGTTGCTGCTTGTGATTCGGTTTTTGATTTAGAACTTTCAGTAACTTGTTGCTGGCTGGTTGACGTTGACTGCGAGCTAACTCCTCCTTTAGCCGCAGCTACTATTGCATCAACATCCACTTTACCTTTTTCGCCAATGATACATAACAAGTCATTTACCTGGATCTTTTCACCTTTTGCAGCACCTTGATATAATAATGTTCCATTCTTATAACTCTCCAATTCCATTGTCGCCTTATCAGTTTCGATCTCTGCAAGAATATCTCCTTTCTTTACTTTATCTCCAACATTCTTATGCCATGCAGCAATTACACCTTCAGTCATCGTATCACTTAATCTCGGCATCAACACAACTTCTTCCATTTTTGAAATATCAATTGCCGGGGCTGTAGCCGTTACAGCCTGGTTACTTTTTGCTGTCTTAGCAGCCGAAGTTTCGGCAGGTTGCTTATCACCGGTGGATGATTTCGGTGCAGTTTCTTTTTTCGCTTCAGTTTTTTTAGGGCTCTCATTCTTTTCAGTCGTCTGCCCGCCACCTTTTATTAATGAAGAAATATCTTCACCCGGCGCACCAATGATCGCAAGGAGATCATTTACCTGCAGCTTGCCGCCTTTTTCAGTACCAATATGCAGCAGCGTTCCATCTTTATAACTTTCGAGATCCATTGTGGCTTTATCTGTTTCCACTTCAGCAAGCAAGTCGCCTTTTTTCACTTTATCACCAACTTTTTTATGCCATGCAGCAATCACACCTTCGGTCATGGTGTCGCTCAGACGGGGCATTAAAATCACTTCTGCCATAACGTATTTAATTGTGCGCCGAAATTAAGGCAATTTCGTGAATGGTGAATAGTTAGTAGAGAGGAGGATTTTATGTAGCCAGCTTTCGAATTACTATTAAACATCTGTTGCGACGCTCCATTCAACGTTCAGTTTTTTACTGAACAATGCGTTGCAGTTTAACCGGAGCAAAGCGAAAGAGCCATTTAGGGTTCATTTGCTATTCAGTTTTTATATATTCCAAAGTACCATACCCATAAAATAAAAAACACCTGCAATGGAACTCTGAACCATAAATATTTCATGCCCTTGCCATCATAAGTTCCTTTTTCATAATCTACTTTTTTAATGGCAGCATTAATATTTGCCGGCAGAATGCATATGAAAAATATGATCAATAGCTCGGAAACAAGATGACGCAAGGAAGGTAACATCAGTCCGATGGCTGCTGCTATTTCGACAAAACCGGTAAATAGAACAAATTCTTTTTTAAAAGGAATAACATCAGGCATCATCATGGTCATTCCTTTTGGAAATTTAAAATGACCGATGGCAGTGACCAAAAGCATAATGCTCATCGCTATATTTCCTGCAGAAATAAAATTCCAATAACCGCCTGTGATTTTTATAATGATAAAAGCAATACCAAACGAGGCCAGTAAAACAAATAATGGTTTCATGAATAGATTTCGGGTTATTTAATAATCCAATTCTAACCGCAACCGATCTTTCAATTCTTTTACCAGCGGATATCTTTCTGTCATTTTCAAAAATTGTTCACGGGATGTAAGCGGGGTACCAGCAGGAATCTTTTCTTCTTTGTTTTCTTCCATAACAATAAAAAACTCAAGTAGGTTATTCTGAAGTTTTTCCCGAAGAAATTGTGAAGCTTTTTGACCACCTTGTTCTATAAATCGCAATTGAATGTTGTTGCTAACTATTGCTATAAAACTGTTGGCATCCTGAACTTTTAATTCTGCCATTTCAAAGTTGGTGCCAGCAGGGTTTTTTTCACTTTTTAATCTTTGTACATATTCATTCCATGCGGTTTGTAAACTTTCCAGATCAAGCGGTGTATTAATTGTTTCATTCCCATTTCCATTATTTCCATTACCCTTAACCTGTTTCCTTATTTTATCAAGCGCCGATAGCTTAGTTGTTTGAGGTTTGGGATTCGAGGTTTGAGGTTCTGCTTTATAATTGGTACTTTCTTCTTTTACAACGGAAGTTTCGATAATTAACTTAGCTTCTTTTTCTTCACTTTCAACTTTCAAGGGTTTAATTGCAGCCGTTCTGAATGCAAGACTTGACTCAACTATTTTTTTTTTACTTATTCCGCCAGTATCTGAAGTCAGTTCAATAGCTTGCTGCAAGTAACAAAGTTTAATTATCACAAGCTCTACATGCAACCGTTTGTTGCGGGCAGCTTTATAATTTATTTCGGCCTCATTAATAATATTTAATGCGCTGATAAGAAAAGAAGCTGCAATATTTTTTGCAGTTGAAATATATTTTTCTCTGAAACTTTCTACAGCTTCTAAAAGGTTAGCCACTTTTTCATCTTTACACACAAGCAGGTTGCGGATAAATTCAGCAAAGCCATTTAATACAAGATCACCTTCAAATCCTTTTTTATTAATGTCGTCATATAACAGCATGGCGCTGGAAAGATCTTGCTTCAGCATGCAATCCATCAGCTTGAAATAGTAATCCGCATCAAGAATATTAAGATGTTCGAGGGTGTTTTGATAAGTCAATTTACCATTTGTAAAACTTACAATTTTATCCATGATGCTGAGAGCATCCCTCATGCAACCTTCGCTTTTCTGTGCGATTACCTGCAAGGCTGCTTTTTCTGCTTTTATTTCTTCCTTCTCACAAATTTCCTGCAGATGTACCACCGTATCATTATTAGTGATGCGCTTGAAATCAAAAATTTGGCAGCGACTCAAAATCGTTGGAAGGATCTTATGTTTCTCTGTTGTTGCTAAAATAAAAATTGCATAGGGTGGTGGTTCTTCCAATGTTTTCAAGAATGCATTGAATGCCGAAGAGCTAAGCATATGTACCTCATCGATGATATATACTTTATATTTACCGGCTTGTGGTGCGAAACGAACCTGGTCAACCAATGTCCTGATATCATCAACAGAATTATTACTCGCAGCATCAAGCTCGTGAATATTCATTGATGTTCCTTCATTGAAGGAGATACAGGATTGGCATTTATTACAGGCCTCGCCATCCTTTGTTTGATGTTCACAGTTAATTGTTTTGGCAAGAATTCTTGCGCAGGTTGTTTTACCAACACCTCTTGGCCCGCAAAAAAGAAAGGCATGTGCAAGCTGGTTAAGCCTGATCGCATTTTTAAGCGTGGTCGTTATATGCGATTGCCCCACTACCGTATCAAAAGTCTGCGGTCTGTATTTTCTTGCTGAAACAACGAATTTATCCATAACAACTATGACTGAAATCTGACTTCAGGAACTGCAATAATAAAGAAGTTTTGGATGCTGGGATATTTGTTTTTGCACAATCTGACTTTCGGTTTCAGACATCTGACCTCAGTGGAGAATTGGGTGTGGTTTAAATTCTTTTGTTCTGTCAAATAAGTAGCGATAAGTAGTTAGAATGCGATTGCGATAAGTGCCAAGTGCTTCGGATACATTGATCATTTTTGGGTTGAACTCGCCGATCCATTGCATCTCATAATCATCATAAAGCGGCTCGCCCAAAATGTATTTGCCATTTTCTTTTTTCAGTTTTTGAATAACTATGGCGCCTTCAACTATTATATAACTGTCCACACCTTTTCCCTGAAACTCGGGTACAATACCAAAAACCAAACCGGTGAACTTTCGATTTTTTGTGGTTGCTTTTACCCAAAGAAATTTCAATTTATGCCAAAGACTAAACCCGCCATTCAAATATTTAAACCATTGATTAAGATCCGGCAAATTGATCCAAATACCAATTGGCTCATCTTTATAATATACAAACCAGCAAAGACGTTCATCTAATACCGGCTTCATGCTTTTAAACATTTTAACCACGACCCTTTCTTCCAATTGTTTTAAACCACCATGGCCGGCCCACGCCTTATTATACACGATGGTAAAATCTTTTGCGAACTTTTCTAACTTATCTTTTTTAATATGTGCTGAGTTATAGTTAGGATCTTTTGCACACTCATCATGACGGTCATAAAATTTTTGCTGAACTAGTTTATTTGCCTTCATTGAAAAACAAACCTGGTTATAAAACTTTTTGAAGCCATAATTTTCAAACAGCGTTACATAATAAGGAGGGTTAAAATTCATGCAATACATTGGCGGAATTTCATGTCCTTTAACTACCAACCCCCACCAGCGATCTCTTTCACCAAAATTTATCGGGCCATCCATTGCCTGCATACCTTTTTGGATCAGCCAATGCCTGGCTACATCAAAAAGCATATCGGCAGCAGTTTGATTATTGATACAATCAAAAAAACCAACACCGCCGACAGGAACATCATCTCCTTTATTTTTATATTTTTTATTTGTAAAAGCGGCAATACGACCGATGGCTTTTCCCTCATCATCTTTCAAAATCCATCTTATGGCTTCACCGGCACGGTAAGTCTTATTTTTTTTCTGATCAAAAACCTCAAGAATATCTTTATCTAATGGCCGTATATAAGCGGGATTGTTTTTGTTGAGCTCAACATTGACAAGCAGAAATTCTTTGGACAGATTTGAATTGGTGACTTCAACCAGTTGCATTGGACAAATGTAGGGAAGAATTTTGCAAGCAAATATGTCTTATTTAGTAAACATCTTTTCCGCCATTCTTGCATCGTGATCATAAATATCTTCTCTGAAATTCAAGCGGCCATTGTCATCAATCCAGGCAGTGTAATAAGTGATCACAACGGGAATTGGATCTTTGACCTTTACATATTTTTCATTTCCGCTGTTCATTGCTTCATTTATTTTTTCAGGTGTCCATTCAGGCTGATTACGTAAAACATAGTTCGCAAATTTTTCAGGGTCTTTTAAGCGAATACATCCATGACTGTATGCCCGTTTGTCTTTTTCAAATAAACTTTTTGCAGGAGTATCATGAAAATAAATATTAAAACTGTTTGGGAATAGAAATTTCACTTTGCCCAATGCATTTGCCCCGCCAGGTTTTTGACGAATAACGGGAAGCCCGTCATCATTGCCGGTTATTTCCATATTTTCTTTTGCCAGGTAATGAGGATTTTTTTCTATAGATGGAAGAATTTCTTTTGCAACAATGCTTGGGGGGACATTCCAATAAGGACTAAACACAACCTGGTTAAGATCACCGTTAAACATCATAGTATTATGTCCCTCTTTTCCAACTACTACATCTATATCAAATGCCTTTTGCTTTCCTTCATATACATGCAACACAAATTCAGGAATATTGACAACGATGAGATTTCCTGAAGGGTTATTTGCCAACCAACGCATACGATCCATGTTCATTAAGAGTTGTTCAACCCTTTTCGTAACAGGAACATTCATTTCTTTTATTAATGAATCACTGATGATGCCTGTTTCACTAAACCCATGACGGGCCTGGAAATTCTTTACTGCTGTTACTAATGTATCATTAAAAACCTGGCTTGTATCATTGCCGGCGAGATCACCTGTTATCATTAATCTTTTTTTTATGATCGCTATATCCGGAGAGCTTGTTCCTTTTTTCAATGATTTTTTAACAGTTTTTGCCTGTGGCCATCCTCCATTTTTTGCTATTGTTAAATATTTAATTAGTTGCTCTTTTAATGCTTTGTAAGATTCATTTACATCTTCAAAGTATTTATCATCCTTATGTTTTTTATTTACCAATGAATCTGCCAATGCTATTGGGTCTTCCTTTTTTCGCGGGATAAACCTTTCCATTTCTTTACGCTTCACATAGCCTTTTTCATAGTTATTGAGCATATACATTATGAAATGTTCTGTCAATGTCAGCTCCGTATTAATAAAATCTTTATTTGAAGCACTTACTGAAAGCTCATCTTCAGCAATAAGCCGATCCATTTTTTTCTGCAACTTTTTATCTTTTAATGAGGAATCATTATCATAAGTGGTTACATAATCATGCAAGTTCCAGAAACCGCGGGCCTGTTCGGTAAGCCCATCGCTGCTAAACCAGGCAAACTGATAATTACGGCTATTGTAGAAACTTTTTAAACGGCGGGCAATAGAATCACCAATTTTATTTTGCTTAATAAAATTTTGCAATGCCGCAGTGTCTAAAAAGAGATCACTGTAAGAATTTGAGGCAGTAATGCTAAGATCCCTGTCGCTGATATTCTTTTCTTCTTTAGTTACTATTTTTTCTTTTTGATTTTCTGCCGGATCAGAACAGGAATAAAGAAGAATAGAAAATGATAAAGCAAAAATTATTTTCTTCATGCTTTTCAATACTGCAAAAGGAATGCCTTAATGGAACTTAAAATAGTGTGGTAGGGAAAGGGGAATTTTTTGCACAGTTCAGCAATTATTGATCTTGCTTTTTAGTAATTGTTGTTCATAAACAGAAGAAGTAAGGTCTAAAGCTTTTTGATAAAATTTTTTTGCTTCAGGTTTGTTTTCGAGGTCAAAATATATTTCGCCAATTGAAGCGTAATAAAGGTGATGATTTTCTAATCCTTTTATTTGCCGTAGTTCATTCAATGCATTTTCTTTATTGATAGCATAAGCCGAAGCGATTGCTTTATTCATGGCTACAACAGGGTTTGGCTGTAATTGATAAAGCATTTCATATAAATGATAGATGTTTTTCCAATTTGTTTGTTCAAAAGATCGTGCTGCTGAATGTTGCGAAGCAATCGCTGCTTCCAAATGATAGGTAGAAACTTCAAAAGGTTCAGCTGCTTCCTCCATTAATTCAAATCCTTTGCTCATTAATGATCGGTTCCATTTGCTGCGATCCTGGTGTTTTAATAAAATAATATTGTTTTTATCATCTAGTCTTGCATCCAATCTTGACGCCTGGAAACACATAAGGGCAAGCAATGCCTTGCTCCTTGGAAAAGCCGTTAATGAATGTTGCGTTACTAAAAAACATAAACGCATTGCTTCTTCGCAAAGGTCTTCACGGATCAATTCATCAGAGCCCGAAGATTTATAACCTTCATTGAATAAAAGATAGAGTGATTTAAGAACTGCGTCCACCCTTGAGGATAATTCGGTGTTTTGGGGAACGTCTAATTGAATTTTTTCTGTTTTGATCTTTTCTTTTGCCCTGTAAATTCTTTTTGCAATAGTTTCTTCGGTTGTAAGAAATGCTTTCGAAATCTCATTTACACTTAAACCGCAAAGTGTTTTTAATGTTAAGGCGATCTGCGATTCTTCAGCAATAGAAGGATGACAACAAGCAAACATCATCCTGAGCTGGCTATCCTGTATCTCATTTTCCAAAAACAAATTATTTACAGTTGATGATAATGTGTATTCCGATTCCAATAAATAACCATATTCGGGACTGATCTCATGAAATCTTTTTTCTCTTCTCAGAAAATCGATTGCCTTGTTTTTTGCCACACGATAAAGCCATCCGACGGGATTATCCGGAACCGCTTTATAACCCCAGGTGCTCATCGCTTGCAACAAAGTATCCTGAACAATATCTTGTGCAACCTCAATATTTTGTAAGCCCAATAGCCTGGACAAAACAGCAATCATCTTTCCCGACTCATGCCGGAAAAGATGATCGACAAGTTGATTGATGTTTTTATTTTGATCCATTCGTCTTAGGCAGGTTGGCCAACTTCAACCTTCATTACTTGTCTTACCTGCACTTTGCTGCCATGTCCCAGGTCAGGACAATCTTTTGAAAGTTCAACTGCTTCGTCAATATCCTTTGCATTAATGATAAAAAAACCACCAACCACTTCTTTACCTTCAGTATAAGGACCATCCGTTACAGATTTACCATTTGGACCGCTTACTAGTTTTCCACCGGGCAATAGTGGCTCACCGGCTACATATTTATTAGCTTTTCTAAGTTTATCGATCCATGCCATCCATTTACCCATATGCTCTTGCATGTGCTCAGGACTTAAATTTCCTGGTTGAACGCCTTCAAAAATAAACATGAACTTTTCCATTGTAATTGATTTTTAGTTTTAAGAATGTTGTTTGGTATTAATGACGAACAGGGTTATTATCTTCGGACATGAAATATAATTTTTTTTGACCAACCGGGGCAACCGGCCTTCATGTTTATCGTTTAATTCATTTCAAAAACTTAGTTTTAAAAAATAAAATGGTCGAAAATGGAGTGGAAAGGTAAAATAGCGATAATAACAGGTGCAAGTACTGGTATTGGTAAAGCAACCCGTGAGCATTTACAAAGTAAGGGAGCCATTGTTTACAATCTTGATATCCAGGATTCAGGCGATCCTCATTTTATAAAATGTGACGTCCGCATAAAAGAGGATATAAAAAATGCTTTTACAAAAATTTATGAGAAGGAAAAAAGGATCGATATGCTTTTTGCCAATGCTGGCATTCATCTTTTTGCGACAATGGAAGAAACAACTGATGAAGAATTTGAAAATTTATTATCGATCAATATCCGCGGTGTATTTTATACAGTTAAATATGTTTTGCCATACATGAAGGCGCAGGGAAAAGGAAGCATCTTATTAATGGGTTCGGATCAGAGCTCAGTAGGTAAAGCAAGCAGTTCAGTGTATGGAATGACGAAAGGAGCTATTGCCCAGCTAACCAAAAGCACAGCTATTGATTATGCAAAATTTGGGATCAGGGTAAATTGTATTGCACCCGGCACAATTAATACACCTTTGCTTCACAAAGCAGTTGATCATTTTTCTAAAAAGACCGGCGCAGAAAAGACAGGAATATATAAAAGCCTTGACGGGGTTCAGCCATGGGGACGCATTGGTTTACCTGAAGAAATCGCGTTCACAGCGGCCTTTCTCTTGTCAGATGAAAGCTCATTTACTACCGGCGCATTGTTCCCGGTCGATGGAGGCTATATTGCTCAGTGAGTTAAAAAATTTTATCCGGGTATTCAGCGGTTTTTCCACACCTGATATTTTCTCTTTTGCAGTTGTTTATTTGTGCCTTCACACCCTTACCTTTGCGGCCTCAAAACATCGCTCCTCTAAAATATTATTATGGGAAAAGTTGGTAAAATCAAACAGATCATCGGTGCGGTGGTCGACGTGCAATTTGAAGGCACACTTCCTGAAATTTATAATGCATTAGAACTGAAAAGACCGAACGGCGATACACTGGTGCTTGAAGTAGAGCAGCATCTTGGTGAAGACAGCGTTCGTTGTATAGCAATGGACGGTACGGAAGGACTTGTTCGTGGACTTGAAGTGGTGGATACTGGTATTGCGATTGCCATGCCGGTTGGCGAAGATATAAATGGTCGTCTTTTTAATGTAACCGGTGACGCTATCGATGGTTTGCCTGCTGTTTCAAAAAAAGGCGGAAGACCTATTCACAGCAAGCCACCTGCTTTTGAAAATCTTAGCACATCTGCCGAAATTCTTTTCACCGGTATTAAAGTTATTGACCTGATCGAGCCTTATGCAAAAGGTGGTAAGATCGGTTTGTTTGGTGGTGCTGGGGTTGGTAAAACGGTTTTGATCCAGGAGTTGATCAATAATATTGCGAAAGCTTATGCTGGTTTGTCAGTGTTTGCAGGTGTAGGTGAAAGAACCCGTGAAGGAAATGACCTGATGCGTGAAATGATCGAGGCAGGTATCATGAAATACGGCGACGATTTCAAACATAGCATGGAAAAAGGCGGATGGGATCTAAGTAAAGTGAACATGGAAGATCTGAAAGATTCAAAAGCCACTTTTGTATTCGGACAAATGAATGAACCACCAGGTGCTCGTGCAAGGGTTGCTCTGAGTGGTTTGACTGTTGCCGAATATTTCCGTGATGGTGATGGACAAGGAAAGGGAAAAGACATTTTGTTTTTCGTTGATAACATCTTCCGATTTACACAAGCTGGCTCTGAAGTATCTGCGTTGCTTGGTCGTATGCCATCAGCGGTGGGTTATCAGCCAACATTGGCAACGGAGATGGGATTGATGCAGGAAAGAATTACTTCAACAAAAAATGGTTCTATCACATCCGTGCAGGCAGTGTATGTGCCTGCGGATGACTTGACTGATCCGGCTCCGGCAACAACATTTGCTCACCTTGATGCAACAACTGTATTAAGCCGTAAGATCGCAGACTTGGGTATTTATCCTGCGGTTGACCCTCTTGATTCTACATCAAGAATTCTTACACCGAAGATTGTTGGTGATATTCATTATAATTGTGCTAACCGTGTGAAATTGATTTTACAGCGTTATAAAGAATTGCAGGACATCATCGCCATTCTTGGTATGGATGAATTAAGTGATGATGATAAGATGACGGTGCAACGTGCCAGGAGAGTACAACGTTTCCTTTCACAACCTTTCCATGTAGCGGAAGCTTTCACTGGTTTGAAAGGTGTACTTGTACCAATCGAAGAAACTATCCGTGGCTTTAATATGATCATGGATGGTGAAGTGGATGAGTATCCTGAAGCAGCATTCAACCTGGTAGGTTCTATTGATGATGCAATGGAGAAAGGGAAGAAAATGCTGGCAGCAGCACAAGGCTAGTACTGAGTACTAAGTATTTAGTATTGAGACAAGAAATTTCCAATATATGGGAATGCACAATTACAGAGAACTTCGAATATGGCAGAGATCGATGGATTTTGTTGTTAAGATTTATGAAGTGAGCACAGGTTTTCCAAAAGAAGAAAGATATGGATTGACATCACAGATCAGAAGTTGTGTAGTTTCAGTTCCGAGTAATATTTCAGAAGGAGCAGGAAGAGGAACCAACAGGCAATTCAAAAGGTTCCTGGAAATTTCGATGGGATCAATTAATGAAGCACAAACCCAGATTGAGCTTGCTTACAGAGTTAATTATCTATCGAAAGAAATTTATGAATTATTAATAGATGAGGCTTTACAGATTTATAAAATGATTCTGGCCTTTTATAACTCTTTAAAAGATGAAGACTAAAATCTGAGTACTAAGTACTGAATACTAAATACTATGAATCTTGAGATACTTACACCAGAAAAAAAACTTTACAGTGGCGAAGTGTATGGTGTGCAAATGCCGGGCATCAGCGGCAGCTTTGAAGTGCTGGAAAAACATGCGCCATTAGTAAGTGCATTAAAACCTGGAAGACTAAAAATTTTAAAAGACAAACAAAATCATTTAGCGCATTTTGATATACAGGGCGGCTTTGTTGAAGTATTGAATAATAAAGTAACTGTATTAGTAGAAGGCGCCGTAGCTGTTGAATAAAAACCCCTGTCCCCTAAAGGGGAACTTAGATTGGTGTTTACTTATTTAGTTCTTTATTCAAAGTGTTTCAAAATAGTAGCTCTTTTGAACTGTCAGGTTTGTGAGTTGACAAGTCCCCTTTAGGGGATTTAGGGGCATAAAATTATTTGTGGAAAACCCTTTTCCGATAGTTATCGGAACTGTGTTCCGGGATTGTGAAAACAAGTTGACCCTCTCGATTATTCGGGAGGGTTTTTTTGTTTTCAGGATTTTTCTTTCAATTCATTCCTCTTTTTCTTCAATTCACGCCAATTCGATTGTGCCTGTTGTAAAAGGGAAGTAGCCTTGTGATGAAAACCATCGATAATCAAATTAAAATCTTTTGTTATGAGAACGCTACAATCAATTACAGTATTCGCTTTCCTCTTTATTGCTTTAAATGTAAAAGCTCAAAATGAAACGCCGAAAGGCTATGTAAAAGGAACGATCGTTTTACCCGATAATACTTCCGTTTCAGGTTTTGTGAAAGATAAAATGAAATCAGATGCAACCGTAAGTTTTATAGATGAAAACCAGAAAAAGAAAACCTATAGTGGTTCTGATATTCTTTCTTTATCAATTGGCGAAGAAAACTATATCTGCATAAAAGGCGATTTTTTCAAAAAAATCTGTAGTGGCAAACTTTGTTTCTTGCAAAAATTGAGTGATGCTGCCGGTAAACCAACCTATAATGGATCAGAGGCAATATTCTCAAATGGCACAGAAGGAAAGCAGGGAGATTATTTTATTTATAATAGTGAAGACAAACAATTGAAGCTGGTTGCAAAGAAAAATTTTAATGAAACTATCGCTGCTGTTTTTGCCGGTAATACTGCGGCCATGGACAAAGCAAAAACTGTAAATGGTGATCCATCCCAATTAAAAGATGCTGTAGAAGTGTATAACAATAGTCACAAATAACTACTGCACTTTACCTGGTCACCTTTTGAATTTCCTAACTTTAACACCCTGATGAAGAGAGTCAATAATTTCATAGGATTCAATGACAACTTACTGATGGCAATCGGTATTCCTTTTTTAAGCTTTGTCATTCCTATTGTATTTATGGGCTGCAGATTTAACCGGCCTCCTTATCTGACCTTAGAAAAATATCTTGTTGTTCTTGGTATAACTACAATAATCTGGATTGGTGACCGCTATATCATGATATTCAGCAGAAAGCGGTACCCGATGTTTAATGAGGTAAGAAGAAGACTATGGGTTCAATCCCTGGTTATGCTTGTATTTACAGTTGCATCGAATATGATATTGGACCAGTTAGCAGACAGGCTTTTTAGTAAAGACGGAGGACCGCTAACGGAAGCCGACAGTATCATTCATTCAAATTCAGCTGCTGTTTTTTGTACAATAATGATGATGGCTATTTATGAAAGCATCTTTTTTATGCATCAACTGCGTAAGTCGGTACAGGAAACAGAAAAGCTGAAGAGGGAAAGCCTGAATGCAGAATTGAATGCACTAAAAACACAGGTGAATCCGCATTTTCTGTTTAATAACCTGAATACGCTTAGTTCCATCATTCCTGAAAACCCGGATATGGCAGTTGAGTTTGTGCAGCAACTTTCAAAAGTGTACAGGCATATACTTGAAGTGCAGGATGAGCAAAGTATACCTTTAAAAGATGAGCTGGATGTATTAAGAGCCTATGCTTTTTTATTACAAACAAGGTTTGGCGATAATCTTGATATTACAATTGATGTACCTGAAGAAAAACTGAAAAAGAAAATTGTTCCTCTTTCATTGCAAATGCTGATGGAGAATGCGATCAAACATAATATTGTGTCATCAGACAAACCGCTTAAAGTAAATGTGTTTGCAGAAAATGGAAACCTCGTAGTGAGCAATAATTTACAAAAGAAAAAACAGGTAAATGAGTCAACCGGTATCGGGCTGGACAATATCCGTAACCGTTGCAAACTTTTAGGCAATGGCCAGGTGGAAGTGACAGAAAGCGGGACAAGTTTTACTGTTTCTATTCCTCTTATTGAAAATTAATATGCAGGTAATTATAATAGAAGACGAAACCCCGGCGGCTAACAGGCTTTCAAGAATGCTGCATGCCATTCATGATGAAATTGAAGTGGTGGCCAAGCTTGACAGTGTTGAAGCAAGCGTGAAATTTTTCCAATCTGGCAATAAGATCGACCTCATATTTATGGATATACAGCTCGCTGACGGGTTGAGTTTTGATATTTTTCAGCAAACTGAAATAAAATCACCAGTCATCTTCACCACTGCTTTTGATCAATATACTTTAAAGGCATTTAAGGTTAACAGTATTGATTATTTACTAAAGCCGATAGATGAAAAGGAGTTGTGCCAAGCTGTGGAAAAATACCAGCAGTTGTATAAAGGAAAGGAGAACGGTTTCCCTGAAAGGATCTTGCAACTTGTAAAAGAGATGAATACGGCAAAGTATAAGGAACGGTTGATGATAAAACGTGGCCAACAATTAAGTTTCTTGAAAGTTGAAGCGACTGCATTTTGTTATGCCGATGGAAAACTCTGTTATGCAGTTGATTTTACCGGTAATAAATTTTTATTG
>Ga0105249_10002004_pt1 | contig 17684 bp, 18 predicted proteins | sample KBSS44metaG_FD_81522 | JGI IMG/M metagenome (GOLD analysis project Ga0105249, IMG submission 81522) | Switchgrass rhizosphere microbial communities from Kellogg Biological Station, Michigan, USA - KBS S4-4 metaG | ecosystem: Host-associated > Plants > Roots > Rhizosphere > Soil | place...
AATACCCTGGCCGCGGGCCTCGATCGCGGCAGCTTCGGCGACCCCGCTGACCTGCGAAGCGTTCGGCAACAGCACCACGTGGTCGGCCGGGCAGGCAAGCATGGCTGACAGGACGTCCGCGGTCGAGGGGTTCTCGGTCGGGCCGCCTTCGACGACGTAAACGCCCTCGCTCTCGAACAAGTGCGCCAGTCCTTCGCCGGGGGCGACGGCAACCACCGCGGTACCCGCCTGCCGCTGCGGCACCAGCCGTGCGGGGCTACCCACGGCATCGGCGAATCGAACCACCGTGATCCGATACGGCTCACCCGCACGAACACCGGCCTCGAGGGCCGCGCCGATGTCGTTGACGTGAACGTGGACGTTCCAGACCCCGTCACCGGTGCCTACCACGACCAGCGAGTCACCGAGCGGGGAAAGTTCCGACCGAAGAATCGCGGTGTGCTCCTCGTCAGCGCGCAGCAGGTATTGCACCTCGTAGTCGTAGTCGGTGCTGCCGGATTCGCGGGCCGCTTCGAGGCCCGATCGGGAACGCGCGGAGGGGGCGACCTGGGCCGTGGCGATGGCAGCTCCGGTGACGGCTTGTCCCAGCGCGTCGATGAGGACGACCAGGCCGCGGCCGCCCGCATCGACCACGCCGGCCTGGGTCAACACTGGCAGCTGGTCGATGGTACGGCGCAACGCCTCCCAGGCCGCCGCTTGAACTCGCTGCACGACGCTGGTCATCGAGCCCGCACCAGCCGCGTCGGCCGCCGCGCGAGCGACCGACAGGATCGTGCCCTCGACCGGATTGGCCACCGATGCGTAGGCCTGATCGGCGGCTCCGCGCAATGCGCCCGCGAACATCGAACCGTCGCAGGCCTCCGAACCGTCGACGCCGTCCGCCAGCCCGCACAGGACCTGGGAGATGATGACGCCAGAGTTGCCGCGCGCACCGAGCACGGCGCCCTTCGCCCAGGCGCGAAACGCCTCACCCGCCGTGTCGGCCGGATCGGCTGCCAGCGCCTCCGCAGCGGCTCGCAACGTCAGCGACAGGTTGGTCCCGGTGTCCCCATCGGGCACCGGGAAGACGTTCAGCTCGTCGATTTCCGCCCGGTGGGCGTCCATCGCGTCCGCTGCGAGGATGCTCCAGCGGCGCACCGCCGGTGCATCCAGCGCATCGAGCACCTCACACCTCCCCGCGCGTCCGCCCGGCGGGAGCGCCGGTGCCGTGGCCACCCGGCTCGCCGTACGATACTGGCCCGGCCGGACGTCGTTTTGGTGCGCTCGCGATCGGCCGAGTAACCTCAGTGTTGCCCGGCTGACGGCCGGGCGCTCGTTCGTCGGCGATGTACGTTCAGGTCAAGGAGGCCACCGTGGCCAGCGTCTGCGATATCTGCGGCAAAGGGCCCGGCTTCGGCATGTCCGTTTCGCACTCGCATCGCCGCACGCACCGTCGGTGGAACCCAAACGTGCAGCGGGTCCGGGCGCTTGTCGCCCCGGGCAACCGGCGGCGCATCACGGTTTGCACGTCGTGTCTGAAGGCCGGCAAGGTCACCCGCGCGTAGCTGCTGGTCCTCTTTCGTCGCGTCCTCTGATGATCTCGGACCAAGAGTCGCCAGACGGCATTAAGCCCAAGATCACGATGTTTGCGCCCTAGCGGAAGTGCTCGTGGCCACCGTTGGGCCATCGGTGGCCGTCGACCCGTACGCCCTGCCCATCGGCCACGGCACCGATGATCGTCCATCCGTCCGGCGGCGTCGTGCCGGCCGGGAACGTGGCGACGAGCGCGAAGTCGTCCCCACCGGTGAAGACCCACGACAACGGATCGACATTGAGCGCCGCGCCGACCTCACGCATCTTGAGCGGCACCGGTACGGCACGGGCATGGATGTCGATGCGGACGCCGCTCGCCTCTGCGATGTGCCCGAGGTCGGCCACCAGCCCATCGCTCACATCCGTCATAGCCGACGCGCCCTGGTCGGCCGCGGCCGGCCCTTGCGCGTAGGGCGGCTCCGGGCGCCGGTGAGCGTTCACCAGCTGTACTGGCGAACGGAACCCGCGGGAGAGAATTGCGTAGCCGGCGGCCGCATAGCCGAGCCGGCCGACAAAGGCGACCACATCTCCCGGACGCGCGCCATCGAGCAGCACGGGGTCGCGCCCTTCCAAGTCTCCGAGCGCGGTGACCCCCAAGGTGATCACATCGGCTGCCACCACGTCACCTCCGACGACAGCCGCGCCGACCTGCCCGCACTCCTCGCGGAGTCCCGCGGTCAGATCGTCGACCCAGGCGAGGTTGAGATCGGGTGGCGTCCCGAATCCAACGAGAAGCGCGGTCGGGCGGGCCCCCATAGCCACGATGTCGGAGAAGTTCGTTGCGGCCGCCTTGCGGCCGACGTCGGTGGCGCTGGACCAGTCCCGACGGAAGTGCCGGTTCTCAATGAGGAGATCGGTCGTGGCGACAACCCGACCGTCGGCCGCGCTGATCACGGCAGCGTCGTCGCCGGGGCCGACCAATGTCGTCTCGGCCGGGGTCAGTGCCGCGGTAACTCGGGCAATGAGGCCGAACTCGCCAACGTCGGAAACGGTGATCTCGCGTCCTCACTCGTGACGGATATCCTGCGCCGAAGTGTGTACTACCGGCTGCGCTACGTTCTACCCGTTGGCGCAATGACGATGAGGAAGGACGCGCCGGACAATGACGAGTGGCCAGCCGGTCAATGCGTACATCCTGATCCAGACCGAAGTAGGCAAGGCCGCTGCCGTCGCGGCCGAGATCGCGGGCATCTCCGGGGTCACGACCGCCGAGGATGTCACCGGGCCCTACGACGTCATCGTGCGCGCCGAGGCGCCGACCGTCGACGAATTGGGCAAGCTCGTCGTGGCCCGCATCCAGGCGGTCGACGGAATCACGCGGACACTGACCTACCCGGTCGTTCACTTGTAGCGGTACGCCATCGACGCCCGCACTCGCCGCAACGCCCTCATTGCCACAGCGGTCGCCGTCCCGGTCGTCGTCGTTCTCGCGTTCGCTTTGGGCGGTAAGCCCGAGTCCGCGCCGGCCAGTTCGGCATCGTCCAGCGGCGGCGCTGCTGCTCTGCCGCCGATAACGACCGCGCCGGCGCCACCGTCCGCGAACGCCACTGTCGAGGCAACGTGCGCCCAGGTCATATCGCGGCTGCCGCTCCAGCTCGGGCCGCTCCCCCCGCGGACGATCCAGACCGAGCGTGCTGTCGCATGGGGCGACCCTCCGATCATCCTGCGCTGCGGCGTCAATCGGCCGGCCGATCTCACGCCGGGAAGCGCGACGCCTGCCGTTCTCGTTGGGGACGTTTATTGGTTCCGGACCAGCCGCGGCGACGCGGACGTGTTCACCTCGATCGATCGCGCGGTTTATGTCGAAGTGTCGGTACCCCGTAAGCAGTCGTATATGCCGTTGCCCACACTCGGCACGGCGATTGCGGCCAAGTTGCCCGCCATGTGCGCCGTGCCGGAAGAAGGGAAACCCCAACCGCCGGACGACAAACTGTGCACGCACCGGCCGTCCTAGCCGCCGCGCAGCCGGAGCCTCTTGCCTGGCGTGATCCTGAAAGATCGCCTAAGACGACATGTGGCCGTCACATTGCGTCCGGATGCTGGATGCCATGGACGTCAATGCATCCATAACCCAACTGAACACCACTAACCCAGAAATCGACGAGTTCTACGCAGCCCAGATCGACCGTCTTATCGGCCTAGGCCGGGAGGACCTCGTTGCCGAGCTTGTCGCTGACTATGAGGGGCTGCTCGCCGAACGCGCGGCCGCTTCCAACCCCACCGAAGCAGGCGGAGCGGCCGACACCACTGTCTCGCTCGCGCCGGACCGTGAGGAGTACTACACAGCCCGAGTCAACGAGCTCATCGCGGAGAATCGCCAGGACCTCGTTGACGACCTCGTCGCCCAGTATGAGCAGGAGCTGAACTCGTCTGTCCGCGCCGCCTGACCTCGGCGGCCGCCGCGCGCAACCTGCGCGCGATCAATCACCCAGCTACTAGCGGAAGCGAAGGGGCGCCACGGCTACGGTCGTGGCGCCCTTCGCGGTTAGGTCCAGATCGGAGCGCTATCCGGCCGCCCGGCGCAGGGCGGCAGTGATCAGCCGATCCACCAGCTGCGGATAATCGACCCCGGTCGCTGCCCACATGCGCGGAAACATCGAGATCGGCGTGAATCCCGGCATGGTGTTCACCTCGTTGACCAAGACGTTTCCCGCCGGGCCGACGAAGAAGTCGACGCGGGCCAGCCCGGCGCAGTCGAGCGCAGTGAACGCCCGACAAGCGAAGTCACGGATCCGCTGCGTGACCTCAGCCGGCAAGTTCGCCGGCACATCGAACTCACATGCGTCGTCGAGATACTTTGCCTCGAAGTCGTACCAGTCGTGATCTCCGACCAGCCTGATCTCCGCCGGCACGCTGGCCATAGGTCGCCCGTCTTCGCCTTCCAACACGCCGCATTCCACCTCACGACCCGCAACGGCGGCCTCGACAAGCACCTTGTCGTCGTGCCGCAGTGCCTCGACGACCGCGTACGGCAGGTCCGCGGGCTGCCGCACCTTCGTGATACCCACGCTCGAACCGGATCGGGCCGGCTTGACGAACACGGGCAGGCCGAGTGCGGCCAGGTCGACTGCCGATACCGGATCGCCATGCCGCAGCACCAGGTAGTCGCCAACCGGCAGTCCCTCGGCTCGCAACAGCTTCTTGGCGAACTCCTTGTCCATAGCGACCGCACTGGCCAACACCCCGGGTCCGACATAGGGCACGCCAGCCATCTCGAGCAGCCCTTGGATCGTCCCATCCTCGCCGAATCGCCCGTGCAGTACGGGGAAAACAACGTCAACGCCATCGAGGACGCGCACGCCCGAGCCAGGCTCGAGGACCACCAATCGCCCGGCGGTCGGATCTCCTGGGAACACGACCGCGGAACCGGTGTCGACTTCGGGAAGTGTCCGCCCGGTTACCTGCAGCTTTTCTGGATCGACCTCGGTCAGCACCCAGCCACCGTGTCGCGTGATTCCGACCGGGATGACCTCGTACTTCTCCGGGTCCAGCGCGGACATCACGCTGCCCGCCGAGACCACCGATACCCCGTGCTCGTTGCTGCGGCCGCCGTAAATGACGGCGACGCGGATCCGCTGACCGCTCACGCCATCGCATCATGCCAGCGCCGCCCAGTGCGTCGCGAATGCCCCGTAATGGCGACGTGCTGTTGATGACCAACCACCGGGAGCCACAACCGAGGCGGACGCTCCTACTCGCGCTTCATCGCTCGCAGCATCAGCTCGCTGACCATGTCAGCGGGGCTCGTCCCGCGGAAGCAGACGGCCTCCACCGCTCGGGTGATGGGGACGTCGGCGCCATGGCGGTCTGCGAGCTCCAACACCGATCGGCACGACTTGACGCCTTCAGCCACTTGACCCAAAGTCGCCTGCTGCGCCTGTTCCAGGGTCTCCCCCCGGCCCAACCGCTCTCCGAACGTTCGGTTGCGCGACAGCGGCGACGAGCACGTCGCCACCAGGTCTCCGAGTCCAGCCAACCCGGCGAAGGTCATCGGGTCAGCGCCCAGCACGGCACCCAGCCGAGCCGTCTCGGCCAGACCGCGCGTGATCAACGATGCGACGGTGTTGTCTCCGAAGCCCATCCCTTGAGCCATGCCACACGCCAGAGCGATGACGTTCTTGACCGCGCCGCCGAGCTCGCAACCAACGACATCGGTATTCGTGTACGGGCGGAAGTACCGGGTGAACGAAGCGTGACCCACGGCCGTGGCCCGCTCCAGGTCGGCGCAGGCGACGACCGTCGCAGTTGGTTGCTCCTGTGCTATCTCGCGTGCGAGGTTCGGCCCGGAGACCACCGCGATGCGCTCGGCCGGTGCGCCCGCCACCTCGGCGATGACTTCGCTCATCCGCTTCGCGGTCCCGAGTTCGACGCCTTTCATCAAGCTGACCAGCGTCGCATTCGGCGGGAGCAACGGCGTCCAATCCCGCAGATTCGCACGCAGCGTCTGCGAGGGAATGGCCAGCGCCACGATATCGGCGCCGGCGAGCGCCTCCGCCGCGTCGGATGTGGCGATGAGTCGCTCCGGCAGCGATAAACCCTTCAAATAGTCGGCATTCTCGTGCGTCGTATTAATGCTCTTGGCCAGCTCGGGGCGTCGAGCCCACAACGCGACGTCGCTCCCGGCGTCGGTCAACACTTTGGCGAAGACCGTGCCCCACGATCCGGCGCCGAGCACCGCCGCCCTGGTCATGCCGACCGCCCGCTCCTCGGCCGGAACAACGGCCCGACCGGTGGCGTCTCGCCCCGCAACTCGCCGACCAGCTCGCAGATGGCGCGCATCATGACGTCGGTCATATCGCGGAGGGTCTCCGCGCTGGGCTCGGCGCCTTGGAACCGGCTGAGATCCAGAGCCGGTCCGGCGATGACCGTCACCTCCTTTCGGGGCATCGGCCGGTACCGCTTGTGATAAACGTCAACGGCGAACTGCGCGCCCCATTGTGCGGCCGGGATGACGGGAACATCCGGGGCGAGGAGGGCAAGCCTGGCCGCACCGGTCTTGCCGACCATGGGCCACCAGTTCGGATCGCGGGTCACGGTGCCCTCGGGGTAGACGATCACGAGCTCCCCGCGACGGAGCGCCGCGACTGCTCCCTCCAAAGACTGTCGCGCCTGCGACGTGCCTCGGTCGACCGGGATCTGCCCGGTCCCGCGAAGCGCCGCGCCGACCACCGGAATGTCGAACAAACTCCGCTTGGCCAGAAAACGCGGTGCTCGCCCCGCGTCGTACACATACCTGGCGACGACAATCGGGTCGGCGTAGCTGACGTGGTTGATCACCAGGATCGCGGGCCCGGCAGCGGGCACATTCTCGACGCCACGCCATCGCAGCTTGAACAATGCGCTAACCGGTAAGTACAAAACCAGCACGATGAATCGCAGCCAGGGCGAGGACTTCTCGGCCGAGATCGTGCGGCGCTTGGCTTGCCTCGGCACTAACGTCTCCTCAGGTCGGTTCTCGTGCAGTCTGCCGCACGTCTCTCGGTTCGGCGTAGCACGTTCGTAGACTTCCGTCGTGGAAGTCCGCGGCCGCGCACCGTTCCCGCATGAGCGGGCCGCCGGCGTCCGCCCCGGATCGCACACTGCTGGCTGCTTACGCGCGGCGAACCGCCGATGCCGTCGCCTGGGACGAAATGGTCGGATCGTCGGCCGAGCTACGCCCCCGCCTGGCGGGATCCACGGTGGCGGAGCTACTCCGGCGCCGGTTCGGCGTCTGCCAGGACTTCAGTCACCTCGTCGTCAGCTGCTTGCGATCCGCCGGCCTCGCGGCTCGGCGCCGACGCATCACATGCCTGGGCCTCGGTGCTCGGGCCGCAGGCCGGATCGGTGGACGTCGATCCGACGAACGACCAGTTCGTCGACGACCGTTACCTCGTCCTGACCGACGGCCGTGATTACGATGACGTACCAGCACTCAAAGGTGTCATTCTGAGCGACGCCAGCCACTCCACGATGCGGCTCCGCGTAGACGTCACCCGCGTTTGAGCGAGCAGGCAGCGGTCGAGCGAGAGCGACTGGTGGGCGGGTCCCCGCGGAAACGCGAAGCGTTTCGTGGGGTGTGATCGACGGAGGCCAATGTGCAGTGGACGGTGATCATTCCGGTCAAGGCGCTGCCGAACGCCAAGAGCCGGCTGGCCGCGGCCTCTCCCGACGATGCGGCGCATGCCCGGCTCGTGACGGCGATGCGCCGGGACACGGCCCACGCCGCGCGAAATGCCGCCACGGTCGCCCGCGTGCTCGTTGTCGCCGACCGGAGTGGTGACCCGACGGCCGATCTGGTCCAGACCCTCCCCGGGCTCAACGAGGGCCTCTCCGAAGCAGCGTCGTTCGCCGCGCAGCGGTGGCCGACAGACGGAATCGCTGCCCTGGTCGGAGATCTTCCCGCGTTGCACTCGGAGGAACTCGCGGCGGCTCTGGCCGACGCGGCGGATCATCCTCGTGCGTTCGTCGCCGACGCGGCCGAAACCGGCACGACGTTGCTGACCGCTCGTCCCGGAGTTCCCCTCCGCCCAGCGTTCGGTCGAGGCTCCGCTGCCCGACATGCTCGTCACGCGGTGGCTGTCTCCGGAGGGCCCGGTTTGCGGACGGATGTCGACACCGTCGAGGACCTCTCGCAAGCCGAGCTCCTCGGGTTCGGGCTTTCTACTCGATCCGTCACCGCAGATTCACGCACGCGGTGCATGATGACGAAATGACTCGTTCGCTGCCCGTGTCATCCATAGCCTCGACGGCGATCGACCCGGCCGACTCCGTTCCCGGAGGCGACCTCGAACCAGAACGCGCGGCCCAAGCCGTTCTCGATCTCCCCCCCGATCGCTTCAGCAACCGTGAGATGTCATGGCTCTCGTTCAATGCCCGTGTTCTCGCATTGGGCGAAGATCGGCGGCAGCCCCTGCTGGAGCGGTTGAAATTCCTGGCAATTTTCGCGAGCAACCTCGACGAGTTCTATATGGTGCGTATTGCCGGATTACAGCGCCGCGCTGACATGGGGCTGCAAATAACGTCGCCCGACGGCCTGTCACCGCGGGAAACGCTAGCCAAGCTGGCCGAGCGAATTCGAGAGCTGGCCGACCGGCACGCGCGCTGCTTCCTCGAAGATGTCCAACCGGCACTGGCGGCCGAAGGCATCCGTATCGTGCGCTGGGCCGACTTGGACGAGGAAGAACGTCGACGGCTGGGCGACTACTTCCGGTCCAAGGTCTTTCCGGTTCTGACTCCGCTCGCGGTCGATCCGGCCCACCCGTTCCCGTACATCTCCGGGCTCTCGTTGAATCTCGCGGTGCTAGTCCGCGATCCCGAAGGCGACCTGGAGAGATTTGCGCGGGTCAAGGTCCCCAACAACGTCCCGCGATTCGTGGTCGTATCGCACTCCACGCAAGAGGCGGAGTTCCTGCCACTGGAGGACCTGATCGCCGCGCATCTGTCGATGCTGTTCCCTGGCATGACGGTCGTGGAACATCATGTCTTTCGGGTGACGCGCAACGCCGATCTGGAAGTCGAAGAGGACCGCGACGAGGACCTGCTGCAGGCGCTCGAGCGTGAGCTCGCTCGACGGCGATTCGGCCCCGCGGTTCGACTCGAGGTCGCGGAGGACATCGACGACGAGGTGCTGAGCCTGTTGACGAGCGAGATCGACGTCCAGCCTGATGGTGTCGTCCGGGTGCCGGGCTTGCTCGACCTGTCGTCGCTGTGGCAGGTATACGACGTCGATCGTCCGGGGTTGAAGGACCCGGTGTTCGTTCCTGCGACTCATCCGCGATTCGCGGAAGGGGAAACACCCAAGTCGGTGATTGCCACGCTCCGCGACGGCGATGTGCTCGTGCACCACCCTTATGAGTCATTCGCCACGAGCGTGCAGCGGTTCATCGAGCAGGCGGCGGCCGACCCGCATGTCCTCGCCATCAAGCAGACGCTCTACCGCACGTCCGGCGACTCGCCGATCATCGACGCGCTCATCGACGCGGCCGAGGCGGGCAAGCAGGTAGTGGCGCTGGTCGAGATCAAAGCTCGCTTCGACGAGCAGGCCAACATCAAGTGGGCCCGAGCGCTCGAGCGCGCGGGCTGTCACGTTGTCTATGGCGTCGTTGGGCTCAAGACGCACTGCAAGACCGCGCTCGTGGTTCGGCAGGAGGGCGGAACGATCCACCGCTACGCACACGTCGGTACGGGCAACTACAACCCCAAGACTGCGCGACTGTACGAGGATCTCGGGCTGTTTACCGCGGATGAGGCGATCTGCGCCGATCTGACCGACCTCTTCAACGTCCTCACCGGCTACTCGCGGCAGACGGCGTACCGATCCCTCCTGGTCGCGCCACAGGGAATCCGCGCCGGACTGATCGAGCGCATCGAGCGAGAGATCGTGCACAAGCAGAACGGCAAGGACGCGCGAATACAAATAAAGACCAACCACTTGGTTGACGAGCTGACGATCGATGCGCTTTACCGCGCGTCGATGGCCGGTGTTCGCATCGAGCTGTTGGTGCGCACGTTCTGCACGATCCGGGCCGGCATCCCTGGGCTGTCCGAGAACATCACCGTTCGGTCAATCCTCGGTCGCTTCCTGGAGCATTCCCGGATCTTCTACTTTGCGAACGATGGTGCTCCGGAGTACTGGATCGGCTCGGCGGACCTGATGCACCGCAACCTCGATCGCCGGGTCGAGGTCCTGTGCCGCGTGAAGGACCGAGCCGCGACCGATCATTTACGGCTGTGCCTCGATGCTGCCTTTTCCCCAGACACCGCCGCCTGGGAGCTGCAGGCCGACGATCGCTGGATCCGTCTCGGCGGAGCCAGACAGGTCGACTACCAGGAGTTCCTGATGCGGCGGCTCGGTGGACGCGCCGAATAGATCGGGCTACGGCATAGCCGCCGCTGGCGGCGTCGTGTGGCGTGACGCCGGCCAGGGTCGGGTCGAGGTCGCGATCATCCACCGCAACCGGTACGACGACTGGACGCTGCCCAAGGGCAAGCTGGAGCCGGGCGAGACCGAGCTGCTGGCGGCAGTTCGCGAGGTGGGCGAGGAAATCGGCTCTCGGGTCGCGGTCCAACGACGGCTGGGCCGGGGCGGATACCGGGTTGGGCGCGAGTCGAAGTCGGTCGCGTTCTGGTCGATGCATCACCGCGGTGGCCATTTCGAGGCCAGCCAGGAGGTCGACCGGATGCGATGGGTGGACCCTGGGCCGGCCCGGGACCTGCTCAGCTATCCGCTTGATCGCGAGATGCTCGACCGTTTCGCCGACACGCCGGTACCGGATTCGGTTCTCGTGCTGGTGCGTCATGCCCGGGCCGGCAAACGTGCGAACTGGCCGGGCGAAGACAGCCGGCGCCCGTTGGACAACGATGGTCGTCGGCAAGCCCGCCGCCTGGCCCGCCTGCTTCCGTGCTTCGCTCCCGAGCAGATCGCTTCGGCTGACCGAGTCCGCTGTGTGCAGACGGTGGAGCCGACGGCCGAGTTCCTCGGCTTACCGATCGAGATCCGTCCGGCGTTCTCCGACGAGTCCTACCAGGCCGATCCGGTCCGCGCGCTCGACGAGCTTCGGGAGCTGATCAAGGCCGAGGCGTCGACCGTGCTGTGCAGCCAGGGGGAAGCGATTCCCGCGCTTCTCGACGTCGTGGCGCCGCGGGGGGTGGCCGAGTCTTTCGTGACGAGGAAGGCGGCCACCTGGGTCGTGTCGTTCGCGGACGGTGTTTCCGTCGCTGCCGACTATTACGAGGATGCGGTGCGCTGATCCCGATACGCCGTCGGCCGCGCGCCCATGATGCTGGCGGGCGCGCGGCCGACGCTGAGATCAGCGGGCTCTCTTGGCCGGTGCTCTCTTGGCTGCAGCCTTCTTTGCGGGCGCCTTCTTTGCGGGCGCCCTGGTGGCAGCAGCCTTCGCGGGCGGCGCCTTCTTGGCCGGAGCCCTGGTGGCGGCCTTCGCGGGCGACTTCCGGGCGGCCGGCGCTGCCTTCTTCGCCGCAGCCGACTTGGCGACCTTCTTGGCTCCGCTCGTGATCGCCTTGAACTCGGCGCCAGGACGGAACGCTGGTACCGACGTCTTCTTCACCCGGACCGAAGCTCCGGTCGCGGGGTTACGGGCCATTCTCGCTGCCCGATCCCGCTTTTCGAAGATGCCGAAGCCGGTCAGTACGACCTTCTCCCCCTTCGCTACGTGCCCGTAAATCGAATCGAGCACCGTATCCAGGATCATGCCGGCTTGCTTCTTGTCTGTCTGCAGCCGACCTGCCAGTTCCTCGATGAACTCCGCCTTGTTCGGCACGTGTCCTCCCTGGACCGTCATGACTCGGCCCCAGTGGCCGATTGTCACGACACGGTAGGGGTTTTCGCGCCCAACAACAAACCAATCCGCTTGTGTCGCAGCACTTTTCTCATTTACCTGAGCAGAATCGGCCCGACGGAGGCGGTCGGACGACCTAATATGGGCATAGTCAGAAATCGGGAATATGCCTACTGAGTAAAGGGAAACGGCTCTGTTGCGCTTCTCAGAAGATCAAGAAACGGCAGGTAGCCACGGCCGACGAGAATTTTCGTAGCTCGCGATGTCAGCCACGTGCCGGAGCGAGACGTCGATGTCGTCGAGGCCCTCGATCATCCGCCAGCGGCTGTACTCCTCGATCTCGAACCCGTAGTTCTGGTCGGCCCAGCTCACCGTCTGCTCGACCAGGTCGATCGTGACGTCGATCGACGGATCCTCCTCGACCGTGTCACTGAGCAGACTGACCGCCGAATCAGGAAGAAGCACGGTGAGCAAGCCGGTCTTCAACGAGTTACCCCGGAAGATGTCGCCGAACCGCGGCGAGATGACGACCTTGAATCCGTAGTCCATCAGCGCCCAGACCGCATGCTCCCGGGAGGACCCAGTGCCGAAGTCCGGACCGGCGACGAGGATGGTCGCACCGGCATAACGGTCCTGATTCAGCACGAAGTCCGGCTCGTTCTCACGCCACGCGCGGAATAGGCCGTCTTCGTATCCCGATCGAGTGACCCGCTTCAGATACACCGCCGGGATGATCTGGTCGGTGTCGACATTGCTTCGGCGCAGCGGTACCGCGCGGCCGGTGTGCCGGGTGAACTTCTGCATGATGCCCCCTGCTAGAGATCCGCTGGGCTGGCCAGGTGGCCGGTAACCGCCGTCGCCGCGGCGACGAGGGGCGACACCAGATGGGTGCGACCGCCTCGGCCCTGCCGGCCCTCGAAATTCCGATTGGACGTCGAGGCGCTGCGCTCACCGGGGGCGAGCTGATCGGGATTCATGCCGAGACACATGGAGCAACCGGCCTGGCGCCACTCCGCTCCGGCCGCACGGAAGATCGCATCGAGCCCCTCCGCCTCAGCCTGCTCACGCACCTGCATCGATCCAGGTACGACGAGCATGCGGACGCCCGGAGCGACCCGGTGACCCTCGATGACCTCGGCAGCGGACCGCAAATCCTCGATGCGACCGTTTGTGCATGAGCCGACGAAGACCGTGTCGACCGAGATCTCCCGTAGTGGAGTACCAGCCTGGAGGTTCATGTAGGCCAGCGCCTTCTCCGCGGCGACCCGGTCCGCTGCGTCCTTGAACTGCGCGGGATCCGGCACCCGGTCACCGAGCGGGGCCCCCTGCCCTGGGTTGGTTCCCCACGTGACGTAGGGCGTCAGCGTCGTAGCGTCGAGCATCACCTCGGCGTCGAATGTCGCATCGGGGTCGGTGCGCAGGCTCTTCCAGTATTCGACGGCCGCATCCCAGTCCGACCCGGTCGGTGCGTGCTTACGCCCTTGCAGATAGTCGAACGTTGTCTGGTCCGGTGCGACCATGCCGGCGCGCGCACCCCACTCGATGCTCATGTTGCATACCGTCATCCGCCCTTCCATGGTCATCTGCTCGAAGGTGCTTCCCCGGTACTCGACCATGTAGCCCTGCCCACCACCGGTTCCGGTCTTCGCGATCACCGCGAGGATCACGTCCTTCGGCGTGACGCCCGCTGGCGGCACTCCATCAACCGTCACGGCCATCGTCTTCGGTCGCGGCATGGGCAAGGTCTGGGTGGCGAGTACATGCTCGACCTGGCTGGTGCCGATGCCGAAGGCCAACGCGCCGAAAGCACCGTGCGTCGAGGTATGGGAGTCGCCGCAGACGATCGTCATGCCGGGTTGGGTAAGGCCCAACTGAGGTCCGATCACGTGGACGATTCCCTGATTGGCGTCGCCCATCGGGTACAAGCGGATACCGAACTCCGCGCAGTTGCGCCGCATGGTCTCGATCTGTGTTCGGCTGACTGGGTCGGCGATGGGCTTGTCGATATCGAGCGTGGGCACGTTGTGGTCCTCGGTGCCCAGCGTCAGGTCCGGCCGCCGGACGGCCCGACCGGTCAGCCTGAGCCCGTCGAATGCCTGCGGGCTCGTCACCTCGTGCACAAGGTGCATGTCGACGTACAACAGGTCCGGTTCACCGGGTGCGCCGCGCACCACGTGGCTGTCCCACAGTTTCTCGGCCAGGGTCTTCCCCACCGCAGCGCCGCCCTTCTGAACCTGGCGTCTCGCATATTGAGACGCTAGTATCGCTCTGTGAGACATAGTAGCGGCATCGGCGTCATCGACAAGTCGGTGGCCATTCTCGATGCCGTAGCCGCCCGCCCGTGCGCGCTCAGCGACCTCGTCGAGGAGACCCGATTGCCCCGAGCCACGGCGCATCGCCTGGCCGTCGCCCTCGAGGTCCATGAGTTGCTCGATCGGGACGGCGACGGGCGATTCGTGCTCGGGCCGCGAGTGGGCGAACTGGCGGCAGCCCGACCGGATCCGTTTGTTCTCGCGGCGGCCCCGGTCCTCGCATGGGTGCGTGACGAGAGCGGCGAGAGCGCCCAGCTGTACCGCCGCGACGGCACCGAACGGGTATGTATCGCCTCCGCTGAGCGTACCCACGGCCTTCGCACGACGGTGCCGGTCGGCAGCCGGCTGCCGCTCACAGCAGGCTCCGGGGCCCAGGTCTTGTGTGCTTGGCTCACCGACGAACCCGTCCGCTCGTCGGTGCTTTCGCAAGCGAGGTTCACCGAGCGCACTTTGGTCGAGGTGCGACGACGCGGTTGGGCCCAATCCGTCGGCCAGCGCGAGGCCGGCGTCGCCTCCGTGTCCGCCCCCGTCCGGGACGGAAGCGGCGCTGTTGTCGCGGCGCTGTCCATCTCCGGTCCGATCGAACGACTCAGCCGCTCACCCGGGGCCCGTTACGCCCCGATCATCGTCGGCGGCGCGCGGCGGATCAGCCAGGCAATCGCGGCATAGGACAGTCCATACTCGAAACGATATGCACATCCGGGTGCCCCAACCGCGAACTATGCATATCGAGGCGGTGCGAAGCCCCTCGCGGCCCTTCCCGGCCTCACCCCGACGAGGCTAGCTTTGGGTCTGTCGAAGGAGGCATTCATGACAAGTGTCAAGCCCATTCCCGAGGGCTACCCCCAGGTCATGCCGTATCTCACCGTCGATGACGCGAGCGCCGCGATCGAGTTCTACACCACCGTTTTCGGCGCCAAAGAGCGACTGCGAATGCCGGCGCCGGAGGGCAAGATTGGTCACGCCGAGCTCGAGATCGGCGACTCCGTGGTCATGCTGGCGGACGCGTTCCCGGATATGGGCAACCAGACGCCTGCGGCACTGGGTGGCACGCCAGTGACCGTGATGGTTTACGTGCCCGACGTCGACACCGTATTCGACCGTGCGCTCAAGGCAGGCGCGACTGAGGAGCGCAAGGTCGAGAATCAGTTCTACGGCGATCGCGCCGGTCAGTTCGTGGACCCGTTCGGACACAGGTGGTTCGTCGCGAGCCACGTCGAGGACGTCCCGCCCGAGGAGATGGCCAAGCGGGCCGCAGCGGCAATGGCGGCTGACCGCCCTCGTCCAGCCTGAAGTGACGGAGGACTTGCGGTTGCCACAACAGGTCGTGGTCACCGGCGGGAGCGGCAAGCTGGGTCGTGCGGTCGTCGCCGACCTGTTGCAACACGGTTGGGCGGTCATCAATGTCGACCAGACATCGCCGCCAAAGGATCAGGGTTGCCCGCACGTCCGCATCGACCTGACCGATTTCGGTCAGGCCGTCGAGTCGCTGACCACAATCCCCGAGGACGGCGTCGACGCCGTGGTCCATCTCGCGGCGATTCCCGCACCGGGTATTACCTCGAATGCCGCGACGTTCGCGAACAACGCGCCGTCGACCTACAACCTGTTCGCCGCAGCCCGGCTCGCTGGTATTCGCAACGTCGTCTGGGCATCGAGTGAGACCGTCCTCGGCCTGCCGTTCGACTCCCCGCCGCCGTATATCCCGGTGGACGAGAACTACCCGCCTCGACCCGAGAGCACCTACTCGCTCGTCAAGACGCTCGAGGAGCTCATGGCAGTGCAGTTCTGCCGCTGGGATCCGCAGCTGAAGATGGTCGGGCTGCGGTTCTCGAACGTCATGACGCCGGACGACTATGCGGATTTCGCCCAGTTCCAGCAGGATCCCATGCTCCGGAAGTGGAACCTGTGGAGTTACCTCGACGCTCGAGACGGTGCTCAGGCAGTCCGGCGCGCGTTGGAGTGGGAAGCCACTGGGACCGAGGTATTCATCATCGCCAATGCCGATTCCGTGATGATCGAGTCCTCGGCTTCCCTGGCGGCCAAGGTGTTCCCGGGCGTGAAAGTCCGGCCAGACCTCGGCGAGCACGAGACGATGCTCTCGATCGACAAGGCTCGCCGAATACTCGCCTACGAGCCTGAGCACTCCTGGCGCGATTACCTCTGAACGAGGATCTCGTGTCCGACCAGCCCGCTGGCATGATCGCGTTATGCCGACTCTGCCGTTGTCGCCCGACGAGCTCCTGACGACAACCCGCTGCGTACGCCGACGCCTCGATCTCGACCGTCCGGTGCCGATGAGCCTGATCCGCGAGTGCCTCGAAATTGCCTTGCAGGCGCCGACCGGATCCAATCGACAGGGCTGGCAATGGCTTGTCGTGGATGACGCCGAGATCCGTCGCCGCATCGGCGACGTCTACCGCGAAGTCACCGAACGGTACCTCGCCTCCGGCGCATCTGCGGCCCGATTGTTCGGCGACGATCCGCAACGCGCAGCCGTTCAACGTCGCGTCGGGGACAGCGTGGCGTGGCTGGGGCACCATATGGGCGACGTACCCATACTCGTGATCCCGTGCATCAAGGCCGGAACGCAACTACCGTCCGGCAGTCAAGCCGGACTGTGGGGGTCTCTGCTGCCCGCCGCGTGGAGCTACATGCTGGCGGCCCGAGCGCGCGGTCTCGGCACGGCGTGGACGACCTTGCATCTCCAGCGGGAGTCCGAGGTGGCCGAACTGCTCGAGCTGCCACCCGGCATCCACCAGGGATTACTGATTCCGACGGCCTACTACACCGGAACCACGTTCCGGCCGGCGCCGCGTGCGCCGCTGGACAGTGTGCTCCACATCAACGGGTGGTAGTCGGTAACTACTGTCCGGGCGGCTCAGCGGCGATGACCTCCAGGAAGCGCGTGATATGGGCAACTGGTCCGACCTCGAGCGTTCAAAGCGGTTACGGTTTCCTCAGGACTCACCGAGGAGATCACCATGAGCCATGGTCGTGACGCTGTCATCGTGGGCGCGGTTCGGACCGCAATCGGCAAGCGGAACGGCAGCTTGTCGGGCATCAACGCGATCGACCTCTCCGCACACGTCCTGAACGCGCTCGCCGTCCGCACCGGCATCGATCCGGCGGCGGTCGACGACGTGATCTGGGGTTGCGTCGAGCAGGTCGGCGAGCAAAGCGTCAACGTAGGCCGCAACGCTGTACTGTCCGCCGGCTGGCCCGAGACCGTTCCCGCGACCACGATCGACCGTCAATGCGGTTCGTCGCAGCAAAGCGTTCACTTCGCTGCGGCCGGACTCATCGCCGGCCAGTACGAGGTGGCCATCGCTGGAGGGGTCGAGATGCTGTCCCGCCTGCCCATCGGCGCTAACGCGGCTCCCGAGTACGGCCAACCCTTCACCGAATCGCTTCGTGCGCGGTACGGAGTGGCTGAGTTCAACCAGGGAATGGGCGCCGAGCTGATGGCCGACCGCTGGAAGCTATCCCGAAGGAGGCTGGACGAGTTTTCCCTGGCGTCACA
>Ga0105249_10002008_pt1 | contig 17673 bp, 47 predicted proteins | sample KBSS44metaG_FD_81522 | JGI IMG/M metagenome (GOLD analysis project Ga0105249, IMG submission 81522) | Switchgrass rhizosphere microbial communities from Kellogg Biological Station, Michigan, USA - KBS S4-4 metaG | ecosystem: Host-associated > Plants > Roots > Rhizosphere > Soil | place...
CCCAACGATGATGAAACTCCGGCGTCGCCGCGCCCGAGGGGTTGGACTTTGAGGACGCATGAGCCGCATCGGTTTGCGCCTTTGCCTGCTCAAACGAGACTGGCGGCTTTTGTGCGAGCCGTTGCATCTTGTCTTTAAGTTCCTGTGGCGCTGGAATCAGCCTGTCCAAGACAGACCAATCCTCAACCTTCGCCTCCTCCACCGGCAACCCCCGCGCGGCACGAAGCTCTGCGCGGGTGAGGCGAGTACGGTAGGTCATTGACGGCATGAGGATGTTTCTGCTTGCGTCCCACGCCATTATCCAACGATTCCAGAACTCAACACCATTTGGAGTTAATCCAAGTTTTCCATCGCGGACCTCATCCTCATCCAGCAGTCTCCACTCTGGCTGGCCGTAGTTGGTTAGTTTGTCGGGGTTGTGTGGGGTCATGGCGGCGGTAGTGGGTTGTGCATTTCGGCGATCCCGTCACGGAGATTGCCGATGAAGTTGAAAAGTTGATCGAATGTGAACTCGTGCCACGCCTCTTGCTTGAGCCCATCGTCGGAGTATGTAGCGATGCTGATCGTGTGGCGATGCGTAGTTATGATAACGGCATTGCCACCTTTTCGGACATGCAAGCAATCCATCGGAACCGTTCGGTGTTGGACTTTCACCGCGTCTCCTTTCCTTCGCTCTCGCAGACGGTCAAAAAGGCCTTACAAATTGCGAGCGGGAGCGTATCGGCGGCGCCAACTTGTAAATAATCCTCTCGATCAATGAGCCGATGAATACAGCATCTCCAGCCTTGTGTTTCTGTTTCGATGTAGATGCGCCATCCCTTCTCCGCAAGGTGGTCGCAGAGGGTGAGCGCGGCGCGGGGGTCCGAGTCGAACGGCGGGATAGCACGCGGCCTTGGAAGCGGCTTATTTGGAGCATGCCCTAATCGCTGGCATCGCCCCACCATGCGCCACCCCATCGCCTCCGCGCACTTCACGCGGAGCTGGTCAGGAGTGAGGGCGTTGATTTGGTCGGGGGTCATGGCTATTGGATTCTTGTAATGCGCCCGTCAAAACGAGTGACCTCGCCATGCTCTCCTATAGATATACCCGCATCATGGTGTTGATGAAGAGCCTTCTTCACGGCCTCTTCTGCGTTATTGCGATAGTTTTCTAGCCGCTGTTCTGCGGCCTTAAGTTTTGTCTCACACTCACGCTCGATCTCATGGAGACGGTCGCTGCTCGGAGGCGAGTAGAACGCCATTCCATAGTGCTCGTGTCCAATGCTCACGGCTTTGGCAATGTTCGTGAGCTGCTCGTCGTTGAGTTCCACGTTGTTCACAGACGCCTCTTCGGAAATGCACTCTTTCCAGTAATCGAGGTCTTTCACTTCCCCTCCTCTCGTTGCCCCGAAACCTCGGAGAGGATGGCGGAGAGGGTTTTAATCGCAGCAGCCCGCCCTCCATAGAGAGTTCCCAAGTCGCCGTTAGCAACCTTCTCTAGTGTTTCAATCACCACCGTCCCAACCTTCGCCCAGTGCTCGGCGAAGGCGCGGGAGGCGGCGATGAAGGCGACATCTTCATGCTTTAGCCCATGTATAAGCTCATCGTGAATTACTAGAGCCCCGCTTGTGACATCCAACGCCCACGGCCCTTTCGTGGCCTTTGCGCTCAGTTCTTTCATGCGCTCGCACTGGGCGAGCAGGTCGGTGGTTGTCATAGTCGGTTCAGGTTGTGCCAAGCGCCCTTTCCGCGCCGGATGGCCAGCACGTCGCAATCCTGGCTTCGGATGTGGTCGATTAGGTCGCGCAGGCTGAAGTCGCTCTTGACCGTGATCGTCGATGGGTCTGCGTCCTCATGCAACTGGATGCGGACACGGTATTTCCGTGCATTTCCTGCGCGGTGGCATATCACGTAAGGAAAGACGATGAAGCTGGTTGGCTGGAATTGGGTAGTGCTCATGATTTGTTCGGTGTTACTGAAATGTATCGGCGCTCATATCCACAGCCACGGCAAACGTGGCAGGTCAGCTCGACGCGCCTTTTGTCGTGCCTACGAATCTCCCGCTCGGAACCTGCACAGTTCGGACAGATGCCGAATGTCACTCGCTTGCCGTCAAGAAGTATGGTCATGGCTTGCCCTCTTTCGGTCGTGCTGGTCAACGTCCTCGATGCGCATCGGCGGATACGTCGCCTCACTGACGCCGCCCAGCGTGTCGCAGAGAATCACAGTCAGCACCGGACGCGACATCAACTGGCTTTCGAGATCGGCAATCGCGCTGGCGGTCGGGCAGTTGGATACGCCTGGGCAGATGCCGATGTGCGCGCCGTGGTGGTGGCGCAGGCAGCGCAGGGCGTTCTCGGCGGCGGTTTGTAGTGTCATGCCGGCTCCTCGGTTGTCCCGCATGGAGAGCCGTCGCGTTTGAGCCACTTATTGAAAAGATCCCCGTATGGAACAAGTGCCATCCCATGTTTAGTCGCGATGACGACTGCATCGTCACCCCATGTGACAATCATTGAGTCTGTGATGAAGCCTTTTTGATAGACCCACACAACTTCGCGTGGCCGACTGTTGAAATCCCACGGACGCGAGACCGGCTCGGGTTTCGGGCGGTAAACGTAGTTCTGAAAATCCCAATCCTTGGAAATTTGCGGCGTAATATCATACCAAATCGAAGAATCGTGTGGACGATATTGAATGCGACTTCCGTTGGCATTGGCGATGAGTGCCGCTGCGTTTGATTCTGCGTCTTTGATGATCATATTATTTCCCGTTCTTGGAAGCCATCGCCAGCGCCTTGAGGAAGGGCACGAACTCCCGGTCATGCCGGATCATCGCGAGAAGGATCTGCGTCAGCCGGGGGCCGGATGGCACGGCGCGGGTGCATCTGATCCACTCCGACACGTTGCCGGTATCGCTCCCTATCTCCTCGGCCAGCATCGTGCGGGTGAACGCCTTCCCCTGGGCATCGAGGAACTCGCCGATGCGCCCCATTACCGCGTGGAGCTGGTCGCGCCCCGGCCCTTCGGTTTCGACGCGCTTCTTGGTTCGGCGACGACCGCACCAAGGCTGTGGCTGGACGGCGAAGGGTCGGTTGAGCGGGCGTGGTTTGGATTTCATGAAGCGTTGTGTAGTTTGCGTGAAGTCCCTTGGCGGTGCAAGTCCTATTTTGCGCTCATTTTATTCATCAAAATCCGGCCATCTCTCCAATTTTGAAAGCCGTTCAAATTCATCAGCCACGGAATCCTCGCCAACGGATCGCAGGAGTTCGCAAAGCACATCCTCTGCCTGCAACCTTATTTGCGGAGAATAAGATGCTCGGAGCCCTTGCAGTTTCATAATGGCGGATTGCCGGTCCATATTATTTCTTGGGGTCGTAACTGATAGTTTCCTTAAGGGTAATGGCATCGAACAGCGAGTCGCCGCCTGCCTGTGCGACGGTCTGCTTGAAACCGTCGAGGCGCGTTTTGGCAACTTTCGACTCAGGAGGTTTCTGGCCCTTCGCGTTCATCTCCTTGGCCATCGCCTCCATGCTGGCGTAGGCCGTAGGGCCATGCAGGATGTGAAAAGTCTCACCGACGATCTCCGGTCTGCCGGATTTGTTGGGAACCCAAGTGCCCCAGACCAGTTCCACGGTGACTTTGCGGACGAATGGGCCGAGGTCGTCTCCCTTGCTGGTGCCGGATTGGGTTTTCTCCCGAACGAGCCATTGTGGTTCATCGGGAATGAGGGGAGCTTGCGGTGCGGTATTCATTTTGGTTTTTGTTTGGAGGCGAGTTTGTAAAAAGCCTCGATAGTCATGAAGGCTTCGGGATTTCCCATTTTTGCGGCTTCGAGTTGCATGCGAACCTGCGCCATCGAGCATGTGCGCATGAGTTGAATCAGTTCGTCGGTGGTCATAGCGGTTCAAGGTTTTTCGCGGCGAGCTTAGCCAGCGTGTTGCGCCGCCGGCTGTCCGTCGCGATGTCGCGGACCGGATGCCGGCGCTTCTCGCGCCACCACGTTGCTGCCTCCGCCTCGGACTCGAATACCTCGCACGTCGCCGAGAGCGAGCAGCACTGCGTCAGCTTGTGTCCGCCGTTGACGGCGCGGAAGGACGGGCCGATGAGTATGTCTTGAATCTCCTTGATGGAAACGTGCGAACACAAGGGGCAGAACGGCAGATACGAAGCTCTTGCGCGGATGTCGGCGGTGAGCGTGGCTGATAGGCTCATAAGAAATCAGGCAGTTTTAACTGCATTGGTTTGGAGTATCTACTTTGTGAGTTTATCTTTTCCTCGAAAGACTTTGCCTCCCTCCAATCGTTGGCGCAGCGTCCTGATTTCCTGGCCGCAAAACTCCAGGCCATCGAATCCGCGCTATAAAGCAGATTCCAAACGCGCTCCGATTGTAAGGCAGTTGTTTTCAGCCCAAACCCATGCAGCCTCAAATCTGGCCTTTGGTCTTTAATGGCCATGAGTATTTCCTCAACTTGACGAACATTTGAATTGCGCTTGCACACAGACCCAACTCCAACCCAATCATTAGGCTTCAGCATGTAACCATATTGCTCCAAGTGCGCCAGATAATCGGCAACCAGGAACCCTTGTAGCACTGGCATCACGTAATGATCCGTAAAGCTCTTTAGCGCCTGCCAGCGGTGGAACGTCCTGATTTGATGCTCGCGCACCGATAGCTCTGTTTTCTGGATAATGAATGGCTCGCACATCCAGTCCTGAGACACAGCCGCAAGCATTGTCCCGCAGGTTTTCCAGCGATTAATCTGCGCGCCGTATTCACTGACATCGTGCCTATAATGCCCATGTGTGGAGATTTCCGTAAATGCACCCGAGTCCATAATCCACTCTCCCACCTCGAAATTGGACTTCCGATTACGCAGCCGGTTGATGCTCACAAAGGAACGCTCGAAGTGCCTGCAATCACTCGGTTGATGAAGTCCGACGAAGAATTTCACCCTCTCATCTCCTTTCGGAACTCGTCTGCCACCTGTTTCGCCTTGGCCCGGATCTCCTCTTCCACTTCCGGTTCATGCAGGGGGATGATCTTGGATGTCGAGTCCAGCCATTCGCCTTTCTTGCTACTCACTGGCTTGCCAGCCCTGGCTTTATCAAGCTCCGTGCCGAAGTGACGGCAGAAAGTGAGGATTGAGGTGCGGCAGAAATTGCCGTCTCGTTTGCGTTCGGTCCGGTAATAGTCGGTGACGAGGTTCATAGTTTCGAGAGTGAGGAGTCCGGTTTTTACAGCGGCTCTAAAGGCTTTGATCTCTTCTTGTGCCCAGGGGGTCTCAGGCTTGCGCTTGAACAGCGTTGCAACGGCTTTGGCTTCTTCGGTGGTTGGGAGATTGTCGGGCTTCGGTTTCGCGGCTTCCTGCGTCTGTTCTTCGGTGATTCGGATGTGCTCGGCCCCCATCAGTTTCAGGACCGTCCTGATGCGGGCCTTGGCTCCGTCTGGGCAGGTGAAGGAGGTTCGGTAGGTCATGCCAAGGCGAGCATGGTCTTTTCGGCTAAATCAAGAGCGTATTCGATCCCGTTAATCTCTGCTCTCACCGAGATTAACCGCTCCTTGATGTCTTGCTCTTGACGCTCAAGGAGCGCGCGTTCATTTGCGAGCCTTGAGCGTTTGTCTCTTATCTTGTTTAAGAAATCGGCTTCTGTTGTTTTTGGTTTATCGGCTGATTCGGTCATGTGCTGTGCTGGTTGAAGTGGGCTGAGAACCTTAAAAGGAAAGAAAAGGAGAAAGACTGAAAGCAAGAATCCCCCCAAGAAAGGTGCGGGACATCTCCGCCAAAGAAGAAAGAGAAAAGAAAGTAAAACCACAGCCACGAAGGCGTCGGGCGTGGAATTGAACCACATTCGCAGTCCTGCCACGTCTGGCAGTTTGCAGCACCGTGCTAGACCCAACAATTTCAAGGCTGTTCGTTTTACCTGCTACTCTCAGCCGGTAGGGTTCAGTCCGTCCCTGCGTGCTGCTACGGGAAGCACCGGAAGCTGTATCCGGGCCTGACATTCTCACCATGAGGTCAGGGGAAATAAAGAGCCCCTGTGCAAGTGATGTGAGGCACGTTGAACAGGGGCTGAATCGGTCTACCGAAAAGCTTTGTTCTGCGCAGCTCACATTCTGCATTGAACGTGGCGAAGATTTCATCTCATTCGATGCTCGTCAACCCTTTTTCGCGCTTCCAAGTCAGGACGGCGCGTCTTTTGTGCTTTTCTGGGCGCACAGGAGCCTCGCCAGCGTGCCGGATGCGCGAGATGGCACGGATGGCCCATTCTGGCAGATCGGCGTCCTGTAGCGGGTCTGTGGCGCTCATGCGGTGGTCAGGTCGGTTCTCTTGCCCTGTTCGAGCGGTCGCCCGAGCCATTCTAGAAGTTCCGGGCACGTTCGGAACCGTCGCAGGCTGTTCTTCGCCGTCCACTCGCACGGGAAGTCGCCGGGGAAGCTGTGGAGCCGCTTGAAGAACCCGCCCTGGCTCAGATGCGGGAACTTCCGACGCAGCTCCGTCGAGGTCGTCCACGGCCCCCACTCGGGCCGCGTGATGACGTAGCCCTGGGAGCGCAGGAGGTTGATCGCCGCGTTGATCGCCTCGTCGCTCATGGCTTCAGGGCGGAAAGGCGCGGAGGCTTGCGCGGGTCAATTTTGAACGGAGCCGGTGGAGGCGGGGGATTGAACTTCGGTTTCATAAAATCAGCATCCGCAGGAAAAGTATTCGTCCCGGTCGCCCTTCTCTCCGGTGATGATCTCCCAATGATTCCACCACTCGTCGTTGATGTAGTCCCGCGCGTCTTCGTATGGCCCTACATGGTGCTCGCGTCCGGCCCGAATAGCTGCGGCCAAAGCATCGTATTCATTCTTGGGGCCGCCATAGTAGCCCGACATGTGCGCCATGGCCCATTTCCTCATCCACTCTTCGGAAACCGCCTTACTGGGATTGAACGGTGCCTCCTGTGTAAATGCCGGGTGCGTCCATTCATGGCGCAGGCTTTTGATCGTTCCGGGGTAGAGGAACAGCCAGCACCGCTCGCCCTTGAGCGCGTGCGACTCCAAAAACGGGTCAATCACGCCGATGCTTTCTTCGACACGGTTTGTTGCGTGCCCGTTGCTGTCGAGGCCCACATGTGTTCCTGGGGCCATGTCATGCGCAACGGTGATGGGTGCGATGGCAATATGAATGGCGTCACGTTGCTGTTCCGTGGTGATGATCTTGCCGAGGCCAAGTTTAGTTTGGTCGCTCACGCGGTTGCCCTTTCTACGGCTTCTGCGGTTGTTGGGCGGGGCTTGCCCGCATCGCAGCGGGTCTTGCGCGGCAGCTTGATCTCGCGAATGGCCTTCAGAACCGCAATCGTGAGTTGGTCAGGCTCCACGTCGTCGCGCACTTGGACGCGAAGCAGCTCCTCGCCGTCGTCAGTTTCGATTTTCAGGATGTTCATCGCACTTGGGTGTTGAGGATAAACCCGCGCAGTTCATGCGCCGCGAACGGGATCTGGCCGTTCCGACCAACGCAGACGTTGTGCAGGTCGCCCTGCTCGTCCTTGACGGTGATTTGCGTGCCGGGGGTGCGCGGGATGTCGCGGACAGGGAGCCAGTGGATGGAGTTGTTGGCGTGCATATTATTCGGATGGCTGGATGAACCACAGCGATGCCAGATAGGCAACGGCGGCTTGCTTGTGTTCGTGCTTTGGCTGGAACGAGCCCTGAATGGAGGAGAGGTGGCGAATGGCCGTATCGCCGTCGATTCCGTCTTTTGCTGTCGGCATTGACTTGAGCCCCTCGAAGAACCATTTCCCCTGCCACTTCACCCATTGGTTGCGGTCGTTTTTGAAGTCGTCCGGGATGTCGTCGTATGACGGCATGAGCTTGTAGACATCTACGGGAAACGCCATGTCCAAATCAGACACCTTTTGCGGCATTGGAATCTCAGTTTTCATCTTCATCTTGCGTTGTTGCCCGCTTTGAACAGTTTGGGCATCCGGTTTGGTTAAAATGGTTATAAAAGACGGGTCCAAGTTCCGGCCTTGAGTTGGTGCATCTGGAAGCCGTAGAGCGGCCAGCGGGCTCGTGCGGCACGGAACTTGACCAGCGCGTCCTCTTCAATCTTCGGGCCTTTGACTTCTATGAAGGTGTGGGCTGCTACCATCAAATCAAAATCAGGGTCAGCCTTAAATTGCTTCGTGATCACTGTGAAGTCTGGCGTATAGGTCATGCCGTCCGGCCAGCGCAGCGTAATCCCTTCGCGCTCCCACTGGGCAATATCACCACGGCGCTTCATCGCCTCAAGGATATGGCTGTAGGCAGTCTCGGTCTTGTTCATCGGTGCCCGGCCACGCGGCTTACCCATGCCGGTTCCTTTCTTCTTCGGGAGCGGCGCCGGCAGGATCGGGACGGTAGCGCCGTGCGGGAATGCACCGGGGTTCAGCGCCCGCACACCCGGACCGAATGAGATTTCGCGGCCTCCTTTTTTCATGTCGGTATCAGGATCAGCGTTTCACCGCATCGTTTGCACACTGGCCGCAAGGATCGTGACCAGTCATGCTTTTGATGCCAGCTATGCTCCGACTCAATGCAGAGCGTGCTCGTCCGGCGCATCTCCGCGAGCTTGGAGGATACGGGCTCCGGCTGTTTGGGCTGGCGCGGGACGGTCAGGAGTGCGCGGTAGTTCATAGGTGCAACCTACGAAGCTCAGCCCTGAGCCGCTTAATGCAGGACTTGCAAAGCCGAAACTCTTGTCGATTCACAACAATGGCAACAGCGGCCTCATTTAGGCATCCGTTGCATCTCCCGTCCCAAGATGACGGTTTGCGCGCTGATATTTCCTGTAGTTCTTCACTCATAGACCGGGTATTTCGTCGTCGTCCTGCGATGTCTTGCTGATGCGCTTGCGGTATTCCTCATTGAGCGCGTCCAGGCGCTTTCGGCGCTCCTTGACCAGCCATAGCAGATCCGCTTCCGTGCTCAACAGGAGCCCCAATTTCAGGTCCGCCACTGCATCTGGGCAGTCCATATTATCGAGGTCGGCGAGAGCCTTCAGCGCCTGATAAACGCCATTGCTGACCATGATGGAGCGGGTGCGGAATTGCTTGGGCTCACTCATTGATCGAGTTTCGTTTTGAGATGGTCGATGATCTTCTCCATCTGCATCGCGTAGAATCCGTCGAACGTCCCTTGCTGCCCCTGCTGTTTCCACCAGAGAAATAGCACCGCTCGTTGACGAGTTGAGGCGCTTTTCTGTTCACGTGGCGTATCAACTGTTACTACCTCTTCCGGCGCGTCGTCCTCCGGTATAATCGTCAGGCGCACGTTCTTGCCATGAAGTCCAATGCAGTATCCGGCTTGACTCGGAAGCATCTCAGGCGTGATGAACTTGAGCGTCAAAGAGCCGTCCACGCGGGATGCGACGGCACCGCATTGAGCGTGGAGGATGTCGAGGGCTTTCATGTCAGTTGGAGATCCACAGCGGCGCGGGTTTTAGCGCGCCGCTGTGGTGTTAGATCAAAACGGGATCGAGTCGCCGTCATCCGTCCCCGGCTCTACGTGCTTTTCGCCACCAAGCTCGAACGGATTCTCCTCGGCCACGTTGTCGAATACGGTCGCCGGATCAATCGGCGCATCGCCGAAGCTCTCGCCATCGGCGAAGAACTGAATGGCCTGCAATTGGGCATTGATGCGCCTGCCAAAGTTGTTGTCCTGCGCCCACAGGCGAATGGCCGCGTTGACCTGACACCCGGCGTAAGGACGTCCGCTCTTGCTGTCGAGGCGGTTGTTCGGGTTGCGATCCACCACGGCGGGAGCCATCTTGTTGCTCGCGGAGAAGAACATGATTCCTTCGCCGTAGCCGTCCGTGTCCGGTTTCTCGCTGCCATCTCGCAGGCACACCTTGACGATGGCCGCTTTGCCATCACTCTTCTTGAGGTAGAGCTGGCCGTTGTTCCACTTCACCTTGTCAGCACCCCACTCGGCCTTGGCGACTTCCAGGATGGCGTCCTGCATGGTCTTGATCTGCGGGAGGTTGTCCACCTTGCTCATGAGCAGCGAGGCGGAGTATTTCGGTTCGCCGCCTTCAGGTCCGCTCTTGGCTTCAAAGAGGTTCGGATAGCTGAGGCGCACGTTCTGTAGTTTTACATTCATCTGATTTTATCGGTTTGTCTGTTTTCGTTGTTGTGCCGATGGACCGACCGGCGCGGTTTCCGCCTGAGGCGGGAAAGTTTCTGACGGCACCTGCCACGGACTCTCAGGCCCAGCCGATGGCCAGAACATGCGCGTCTCCAGGATTGCCTCGTCCGGTGCGGCTCCGGGCATCAGCCGTCCCGAGGTGGCGGCGGCGTGGTGTCCGGTGATGTGGTTGCCGGGGTAGGTTCTCATCGGGATTAGTGCCTGCGCTGGAATCCGAGCATCACGGCAACGGTCCCGATCAACGAGAGTCGCTTTACCGCCTTTCCCTTGTCGTCACGCTCCTTCCTCATCACGGCCTCGGCGTTCTCGCGCCGAATAGTGCGAAGTTCATTGGCGACGACCGAATAGCGGCGGCGAAATATCCAGTGCGTAGCTCGCTTTGGTTGCGGAATTGCTTTGCCGTGGCCGTGAAGAGGATCTGGGTCTTGGTATGCTTTCATAAGATTGTTGTTCAGTTGTTGCCAATCTCCGACATGGCTCGTGCCGTGTAGTAGCTGTGCTGCAACCGGCGCAGGGACAGGTTTAGGCGGTTCTGGCGCTGCTTTTGCAGGCTCACGCCCATGCCGATGCCGAAGAAGAGCGTGACGAGGAACAGCATAAGGAAGAGTAGATAGGTCATGTTCGTGGTGCGTTATTTCCATTCGCCTCCAAGATTCGTTCGACTACAATAATCACCGCATTGCGACACCACCCTCCAGCATCTCGACCGTCTTTCAATTCCATAACCAACCGTTGCGCCTTGTCGCCGGCCCCATTCGTCATCAACTCGTCCGCTATCTTTCCAGCCAATTTGCGCGCGTTTGTCATGCCAGAACCCTCAGTTTCATCGCGATTCGCATCGCCCGCTTGCGATACAGGACAAGCCTTGGATAAATCTGCTCTGCCACGTCGAAGTAGCCGTCCCCGAAGTGATCGGCCAGACGGACATACCGGCGCATCAGCGCGCGGCCACGATTGCGCAGGGCTAGGCGAAGGAAGAATGGGCGTTTCATGGTTTTCGATTGGTTTCCGAGTTTCGGCGAATGGCCGCCTTGCGACGGGTGACGACCAGCAGGAAGAGGAGGGCGTTGATGGAGTGCATCATTGATTTGTGGTGAGGGTAAATCCGCTGTCGTAGAGCCATTTCTGGATGCGAATGGCGAGGTCGAAATTATCACTTTCCGAGATGGGTTGTCCGGTCATCTCCTCGACCTTGTTGCTGACGAGTGCGGCCATCTCAAGCACCTGATTTTCGGTGATTTCGTTTGTGTCGCTCATGGCCGTTTAGGTTTCAGCACGAGCTGGTTGATGATGTGGTACTCGATTGCCACCAGCGTCTCCTTGCCGGCGCGGGAGCCATGCGACTGGTTTCTCATACCGTCTTTTGCGCTGCGGTTCGTGCGCGTAAAATGTAGCCATTGATGAAACTGGCCACGGATGGCATTGCTATTTCCACAAGGTGCTCCAAAAGCGGAAAGTCGAAATTTAGTTTCGACGAGCCGTTCGAGCCGGAAATTTCAGTTTCGATGGAATAGCTGATTACGATGCCGTCCACCGTCCGCGAGAATCGCAGGCTAGTTGGCATCTCAAGCCTGAATGAACATCCATCCTCCACGGAGTCATATTTTGAAACGTCGCCCTCCAGCAGCGAAACGTCCTTGAATCCGAACCGTTTGAAATCGTCGATGTGCGCCTCGGTAAATTCCTCGCTCGGGAAGTAGCCGCCCATCTTGCGCAGGAATGCTAGTTTTTCCGCGAAGAAATCGAGGTCGAACCGATTGCGGTCATACCAATCTTGGCCGGTGATCGGGTCGTTGGGATTGAGCGCGTTCCACGCTTCAACGTCTTTCGTGATCGACGGCGCGAAGGTCGCAAGTGTGGCCATACGATGGAAAACATCGGGATGGAAGTAGCCGCCGACCGCGATCTTCTTGCGCGCCTCACCGCGAAGCCATACGCGCGATTCCAAGACGTATTCATTGACCTTAGCCACGGTGCGTCCGGCCTCGTAGAGTTCATCCGAAATATCGACGATCATAAACGGGCCGTCCATGCTGCGCGTCCTTCGGATGACATCCATACCAGCTGCGCCGGCTTGAAACCCACTCACCCCGAGCTTGCTCGCCATGTAATTGAAAGCGGCAGTGGCCGCGAGGCTCATGGCGTAAACGCAGGTTCCGTAATCGTGCTGCATCACCGCGAGCGATTCGATGTAGTCCAAAAGCTCCTGCTGGGTCTTGGGCGTTGGCGCTTTCTCCTCGCGCATTTGCTTTTCGGTTTTCACGGGTTGCGCCGTGGCGTTGCCTTTGGTGGCGTCGGTCTGAGAAACTGAAGTTTTCATGAGCGTTTTGGCTTCGGAAGCGCGATCTGGTTGATGATGTGCGACTCGATGGCCACGAGCGCCTCCTTGCCCGCGCTGCGCTTGTTGGCCTTGGCGACACGCTTGAGGTTTTTGACGACATCGGGCGTCGTCTCGGCGGTGAGGATGCGAGGCATGGCTTATTCCTCAACTGGATTTGCGCTGATGTATCCCAGCACCCATTCGATGCCGTTCTTCACGCCTTGTTCGTAGGTCATGCCGGGCCACTTCGTTTCCCCCCCCTCCTCGGCCTCAGAACATTTATTGAGAACTTCGTTGATTTGATCTTCGGTGGGCTTGCTCATGCATCGAGATATACGGAATATGTATTTTAGCGCAAGATTTATTTCGCACTTTCCTGCAATTATTTTTGCCGCCTCTGAAAAAGGGCTTGAATCCGGCTGTCGGCGTGGCATCGTCACCTCGTTCGCGGTCGTTCGCGTGCAGATTTTTACCGCTCTTACCAACAGCCGAAAGGCCGAGGTCTGATGCTTGGCAGGACGAGTATCCTGCATGAAAAACCCACTGAACGACCAGTGGGTTTTCTCATTTTGTGAGGGAGCCTCAAAGCGAATGTCGGGTGCAGGATCAGATTTGCTGCACTCCCCGAAACTGGAGGCTACGTTCTATCCGTGCCCAGACAGGCAGTAAAAGCAGTGAGTTGAATTGAGCGGGAGCAGCAAGACCAGATGTGGCCGATGGCTATATCCGTAGCAGGTCTGGCGAAGGTGGAGTCCACCGAGTAATCCCCTACGGAGCATGTGCTATCCCCGCTCAATTCAGCCCATTGCGAAAAACATTTCCAAGAGAGGTAAGACGAACAGCCCTGATGATTTTCAGGGCTGTGGTTTTACTTTTCTTCCTTCTTCCTTTTTTGAGAGCGCAGGGCTCTGCCGATTCTTTGGGGGGTTTCTTGCCTTTTCTCCTTCTGTCCTTCTTTTCCTTTTAAGCCACCAACCACAATGAACTACCGAGAATACCTGAAATCGCCGCAATGGCAGAAAATACGGGAACGCAAGATTCGCCAGTCTGGTTGCCGATGCGAGCATTGTGGATCATCAGGCCCGTTTCAGGTCCATCACGTCACATATCGTAACCTCGGACATGAGAACGACGCGGAATTAATGGCGCTGTGCGGTCGTTGCCACGAAGCAATCGAAGCCGTTATTCAAACCGGGAAACACACGCGGAGAGGGCAACTGAAGGGGCTTCGCAGATACACCCACAATCGGCTTATTGAACTCGGGATTCCCCGTCGATCAGATGCGAATCCATGTCGTCCGCACCGGCCAAAGAAGAATCTCGATATTCAGTCCGTAGTTTCACTATTCCATCAGCAAAAGACTGTTCGGTTATGAAGCTGCACCGTGTCCTGAAAGTGTGCCCTGAGCCGTTGATCCCGCTGCTTTTCAGCCATTCGCCAAGGTTTCTTGCCGCAATTCTGGCTGTTTTCGACTGATTCTTGCCAAGTTCCTGTAGATGTAGTAGATAAGCTACTATGAGCGAGAACACCGCCATCCTGATCGAGCCGAAACCGCATGTCCTGAAGTTGGATATGGCGTTGCTGCGCGCCCAGGAACGTGAGCGGATTCGCGAGGAGGAATCCCGGTCCACGGAGTTCCTGAATGCGCTGCTGGCGCGGAAGCATGTGGGGCATGTCGTCCGAGTTTTGTAAATGCCCTCAGAAGCCAGCACCAAGGGCTTCTACCTGGCTGCGCGCGCAGTGTCCCGGAGACAATGCTGACTTCTGAAGGCACTGAATTGCGCTACCGACGCAGGAAAAGGTGCATCACCCTTCGTTTTCCGAAGCATATCCGGTCGCGACCCGGCCAAGTTCGGCATTTCAGCCGACAGTGAGCATTTAGAAAAATGGAGTTGTCGATGGGTCTGGCCCCACATCTCCTGCGTAGAACGCCGGGCTCTAACATTGAGCTACGACAACGATTGAAACTTGCCGATACCGGCAAATATTGTCAACGCGGGAATACGTTCCACTCCGATGCCGGGCAGAGCAACCCGACTTCTCGCGCCCAAGCTGGCCGATTGTGCGGGATCTCGCGACAAGGACGGCACGATGGAATCCAGAATGGCTGATACCTAAGCAACCTGCCAATCCGGCCCCTGGAATGATGGACCTCAGTTGATGCTCTCGGCGTCTCGCCGAGGCAAAGGCAGATTGCGCAAGCCCGATGCGCCGGCTCGTTCAGCCAGACTCGAACCTCCTCGTAGTAGAGCCGCATGTCCTTCGCTCGGGCTACACTCTGCTTCTTCAGCGCCTTGCGTGGCCTGTCGAACATTCCACCCCGCTTCTCCATTGGCACCGCCTTGAGCCCCTGATGCCCCTTCCTGCCCTCGCGGAGCATCTTCGCCTGAGAATACTCTCTCAGCGATTTGCGGCGCTTCAGCGGGCTCCTGTTCATCCGCGCGTTACTGGACCGGAATCCTGAACAGCCGCAATCCAATGATAATGAACAGGACGGTCGCCGCACCGCCTGACAGGTATCGTCCACCCGGCCATGTGGGAGGTGCGAAATAGCCGATGACTGAGATGATCAGGACGATCCAATAGAGGAGTGGAAGTATGCTCATGGCTAGGATTCGTGGTTCAATATCACATCGGCTGCAATTCATATCCCTCGGCGGGCACATCGGGGAAAAATGCGTAGGTGAACCTCTCTTCCTCCGTCCCTCCGTTCTTGGGGTTCGGGTTCAACCCGAAAGCCGAGGCGTAAGCCATGCTCGCTTCCCCAAGATGACTGCGCGGACCGAAGTCTCCAACCACCCCTTCGATGGTAGTTCCTGTCTCGTTGTCTGTCACGGTCGCCTTGCACCCCAACACCACTCCTGGAGCCGCGCTGCGCCAATGGCTCGGGACGACGATGAACAACTCAGTCGCGCTGTCGAGGTAGCGATATGGTGCTGATTTTGGCAGTGGATTCCCCTCCCCGTCATGGCTGCGCTGGTAGCTGGTCGTTGAAATATAGTAGCCGGGAGCCGGGTCGTCCGGTCCCTGGATGATTGGATTCCCGTTGCGATCCGTCACAATTCCCCACCAATTTCCGGGGCCTCCGGCATTCGCGAGGTAATCCAGCGGTTTCGTCCCGGCTGGCCCATACGCGGCTCGTCCGCTTCCATTTGCTCCGTTAGCGCCATCTGCATCCACTGACATTCCAGCAGTAAATCGGTATCCGCCGTCTGGATCTTGTTCAGGAAGTGGCTTGTTCATCGGTCCGATGGATCTGCTTTCCAATTCCGATTTGAAGTGGTAGTGCTGGACACGTAGCTGCTCAAGCTCTGGCTGGTGCGGCTGAAGCCGAGGTATCCAAGAGCGATGCTGCCGAATACGCCCATCGTCACGTTAAACACAGATGTAAAAGCGCGTAGTTGATCTGGATTTTCCATTGAAAATATGCACTTAACGGCACCCCAATAAATGCAATACACAAGATACCCGAACGTCATCGTCACCATGAATTTCCTGGAGAGGTAAACGGCCAGAAGAGTTTTCAGGAAATGAAACCTTCCGTGTGGCGCGACGACAACCGGCGCTTCCGATGGGGCGCTCGTCTCGACTGTGACCTTGGAATCCATCAGACGAATCGAGCAACGATGATCCACGCCGCGCCGGCTGCTGCAATACTCGCGCCGATGCGCAGATACATGCCGGTCGGCTGCGGGAAGATCCCGAAGGGCAGGTATTGAACAAGAGCAACGAAGAGCCCTGCGAGCGCGACTGAAAGCCAAGTCTTGATCCGCGAGACGTGATTATCTGCGGCGATGCGCAGTTTCCGCTCCTTCTCCTTCTCGGCCCGCTCCTTGGCTTCTGCCGCCTCGGCCTTCGCGCGCGCTTCACGTTCGGCATCAAGAGATTGCTGGACCTTAACCGTCTCGCTCATTGCGCCAGACAGGTCATTGAGAGTCGAGGTGTAAAGGGTCGAGAGTTTACCCGTCTGATCCTTCGCCGCGTCCAGTTGCACCCCCTGCTCCTTCGCAAGCGCCTGCATGTGGCGAAGGGTAGCGAGAATATCGGCCTTGGTGATCGTCTCTTCGGTCGGTGCTGGAGGAGGCGACACGGGCTTTCTAGGAGCCGCGAACGCCGTCGAGGCGATGAGAATGGGCAGGAGAATTCTCATTTTTCCATCCAGCGCAAAATTACGGCAGATTTCCCATCGAGTCGGCTGGAAATGCTCCGTGCGGTGCCTACATGCCCCGCCAAGGCGGCTGTGCTTCTCTGCGCGGCTTCCACGCTCCCCTTGGCGCTGCCAAGCTTGGCGGTCAACGTCGCGGTGTCGTGACGTTTCGGAGCCGATTGGCACCCGACGAATAGGAGAGCGGAGAAAATGATGGATCTGTTCTTCATGGCTTTGTGACCTGTTTAGCGAGGTATTCCAGGGTGAGGGACAGCTTATCCTGCGTTCTTTGGCTGGCAGCGGCGTTGTCCGCGAGTTTTGATACCGTATCGTCGATGCGAGTCTGGCTCTTTTCAAGAACCCTGATTCTCGAATCGGAATCAGCTTGCGCCACTTTCTGATTCGCCCACATCGTCACAAGCGCCGCCCCCATCATGATCGCCGTCAGGATGTGCCCGAGGTTGATGGTTGGGTCGAACCTTGGACGGCGCGTGGAGTCGCTCTGGAATCGGTATTCGTCAGCCATTTTGTTTTCCGAGAGTCAGGAGGAAAATGTTGTAGAGGTAGGCGAAGAAGAAGTTTGGACTCTCGATGACGTGCCTCTTCGTGGCAACCCCAGCCGCCCCTGCGAACAGGCATTGGCGGCGCACCTCAATCCGCTCGTCTCCCGTCAGGACGACAATCGGCGGCATCTTCGCGTGATCCCGCGCAATCAGTTCAATGGTGTGCTCCTGTGGTGAATCGGGAAGGCTCAAATCCATCACGACGAGCACGACATGGTTGGTCGCCAGAACGTGCTTCATCATCTCCATGCTCTGCAAAACCACGAGTTCGGCGTCTCCAAGAAATAGCGCGTCCACAGTCTTGCGGAGATCGCGGACCAGACCGGAGAAGTCGGCCTCGTCCTCAACGAATAGGATTTGTTGCTTGCTCATGGCGCGGCGTTGAGTTTTTCCCAGATGCGCGCGCGGTCAGCATCGCATTCGATGAGCTTTCGCCAAAGCAAAATGATCGCCGTGCTTTGACCGATGACAACGGCGGAGAAGAATGCGATTACCACTTC
>Ga0105249_10002009_pt1 | contig 17656 bp, 21 predicted proteins | sample KBSS44metaG_FD_81522 | JGI IMG/M metagenome (GOLD analysis project Ga0105249, IMG submission 81522) | Switchgrass rhizosphere microbial communities from Kellogg Biological Station, Michigan, USA - KBS S4-4 metaG | ecosystem: Host-associated > Plants > Roots > Rhizosphere > Soil | place...
CCAAAGCCAGTTATTAAATGGAGTAGGGGTAGTAAAGTAATCGTTGTAAGTGATCTGCCGGGCAGCTAATATTTTTCTTACATCATTGTTGATCGTTGCCTTATTGTACAGCGCATAACAAACATAGAGGATCGGTATGATCAGACCAAATCGCATCCAGGTCAGGCGTTGATGACGCTTTTCATTTCTTAAAATGAACAGCGCAACTATTGCTATCCCCGGTGCAAATGAAAAAAAAGGGTCGGCTACAAATAATACATCAAATGAAATCCTTTGATGGCTGAATGGTTCGAACAGGCCAATGCCATAGGCATTGAGCGAATCCAGTCCAATATGAATGAATACTTGTGCTGTAAAAAATAAAATGAATTTCGAAAAGCGGATGTTATGAGGGCGGTGCCAGTGATCACAAGCCAGTGCCATTGCTACTGAAATCATCAACGCAAATAATATGGAATGAGTAAAGCCACGGTGGGCCAGCAAATTTTCAGAAGTATTGAGCCAGGCCGCAGCTATAAAATCAATATCCGGGATGGATTGAGCAAGTATACCCCAAAGCAAAGCCCGTTTGCCCAACTGCTTATGTAAAACAGCTTCACCAATACAGGCGCCAATTGCAATATGGGTAAGCGAATCCACAGATTTTTTAACATGACTCTATCGCAAATTTAAACCCACATTTAAAAAATTAAAGTATTTCTGTCTATGCAGCGATCTTTCGCAACTTCCTGATCTTTATTATTTGAAAAATCAGGTAGATCAAAACACCCCATACGCCGGCAATGATTGAATAAGCCATTGCGATCAGCCATACAGGTGATCTGAACCGGGTAGCAAAAAGACTTCTTTTGTTGAAATTGCTCTCATATTTTTTATAAACTCCCCAGGGCACTGATTTTTCAGCACTGATATTTCCATAAAATTCATTGTCATCGGCTTTTACAAGTAATATTATATTTCCTTTGGCATCACCGGGCATGCTGTCTTTTTTAAATTCTGCAGTCACAGTGCCTGATGAATCTGTAGTATAGGTCTCTTCATCGCCAACAGGTAATAAGCTATTGAGCCGGCTGATCCCGATTTTTAATTCCACATCTTTGGCGGGAAACCATTCACCATCTTTAAATTCACTTACAATCGCTGTTACACTCTTTGTCCCACTATCCGAAGAAGTATCAATGCTTATTTTAGATTTTGTGATACCAAGCTCTGTTTCTGTACTTTCAAAATTTTTTCCGGAAGCTGTCGCCTTGAAATGATGTTGCGAAGCGCTGTTCCATAATGACTGTGATGAAACAGGCAGTATCAATTTGGCTTCACCATTTTCATTGGTTGTGAATTTCCCCAAAAGATTAACTTCAGTTGAATCACCATCCATATTAACTTGTACGGAAATGTTAGCAGCAGGTGTGTACTTTTTTCCTTCTTTAAATTGTGTTTTGACAAGCAAATAGGGGATTGTATTATTGACCGAGTAATAACTCAATTTTACAGTTGGTTCTTTAACAACGGAGTCCTGTGCATTCGTAACAGACGCAGTTAAAAATAGCGCGACGACTGCTGATAGTCGTATAAAATTATTTGATTTCATTCTCTTCGATTGTTTCATGAATGGGAATAATTGGAAATATGCGAACGAATAATGTGATGATGAGTAAAGCTCCCGCCAAAGAGCCCATAGCAATAGCCCACTCTTCCCAACTGGGAAAATAATGTTTGAATTTTTCAGGCGCATCATGCATGGGCAGGAACGGATGTAATAAGGTAGGTGTGACGATCAGGTAACGCTTGAACCAGGCACCTATAACAACCATAATACCTGCAATAAACATCGGCAGTGGCTTCCTGCCTTTTCTATTTATAACGATCAAAATTGGGATGATCATTCCTACTAATATTGCAAACCAGAACATGGGTGCAAATTCTCCCGCAAATAAATTAGAGAGATGTGCTTCTTCCGGCTTTTTCATTTTAAAAGCCGGGACCAGGTATTCGTTTACATTAAAATATAAATAAAGCAAGGCAAGCAACACTAATGCTTTACCCATATGATCAAAATGACTTTCGGTAATATATTTCTCCAGTTTATAAAAACGACGGAACATATACATTGCTACCACAACTGCACCTGAACCTACGAGGAAGGCACCAGAAACAAAATAAGCCCCGAAGTTTGTGCTATCCCATCCCGGGCGGTAAGTAGTGGCGAATAACCAGGATGTCACCGTGTGAATACAAAATGCAACCGGTATAATCGTAATACTGAGGAGGATGACCGCTTTTTTGTTGATCTTCTTTTGTTCTTTATTTCCCTTCCAGAATGACCCAAGAAATGTATAAATTTTATTTGCCCATTTAGGATTCGTGTCTTTCTGCTGATTCATAATTTTCAGGTCAGGCAGTAAAGGCAAATAGAGCAGGAGGATACTGATGAGTAAGTAAGTGCTTATCACAACCACATCCCAAACTATTGGTGATTGCAAACGGCCATGACTGAATAAATTCAATAATCGCTCCGGGCGCCCCATATCTACAATAATGATCAGCGATGCAAAAAGAATAGCTGATACGGCAATGATCTCGGCAATTCTTGTCAGAGGTGTACTCCATGTTACATTGCCCAGCCTGAAAATAGCTGTGACCAATGAACCCACCAGGCTGATAGCAACAAAGAATACAAAATTGGAAATGTAAATACCCCAGGAAACATAATCACCCATATTGGTAACGACCAAACCATTTTTTAATTGACGGTAATATGCAAAAGCGCCAATCAAACAAATAACGGCCAGCGTCGCTGTCCATATCATCCCTCTTTTACCAAATTTTTGCGGGTAAAGATCGCGGGTTATTTTTTCAGCAGTAAGTTGATGTAGATTTTCCACAATAAAAAATTTAAGAATTATATTTTATTTCTCCTTCATTTTTCAAACCATCCTCAAACTTGAAATTTCTATTTACGGGCGGTAAATAATAAACCCTGGGTTTGGTGCCCAGATCTTCCATTAACCGATAGCCTGACTTGTCTCTTACGAGGTCGCTAAAGCGGAAAGTTTCGGCTCCGTTTGAAACAGAATCCTCATTCATATCGCCAAAAAAGAAAACACCGTTCGGGCAGGCGCTTACACAATGCGGTAACTCACCTTTGCGCACCATATCCGGGCAGAAGTCACATTTACCTACTGTTCCTTTTTTTTGTGGCATACTTGTTTCGCATGAATAATGCTGCTGTTCTATGTCTTCGGGCAGGTCCGGCTTTTCCCAATTAAAGACTCGTGTTGAATAAGGACAGGCTGCCATGCAGAAACGGCAACCAATGCAACGATCGCTGTCAATGGAAACGATGCCATCCTGTCTTTTAAAAGTTGCATCAACCGGGCAAACTTTTACACAGGGTGGTTCATCGCAATGCATGCAGGTAGTGGGTTGCCAGTAAGGGGCTGTGTGTTCTGCATCATGCATCGGGTGTACCTTGATCCAGTTCTGACCCGGATGAATATGATGCATATGATTGCAGGCTGATTGACATTTTTTTAAATTTTTGCAACGTGACAGGTCAATCACCATTACAAAGCTTTTTCCCGCAATTCCTTTACGTTGCTCAGCATTGCTGATCTGTGGCAGATCTGGTACAGGTTTTAAAAATGCTTTATCAACTTCAATGATCTCTCCATCTACAGAAAGCAATTTTACTTTTTCACCCGACGGGATCACTTGCTGATCACTACCCGGGGTAAACGGACTTTCAGAAGAACAGCCTGCCATCGCAGCACCAGCCACTAATCCTGTAAGCAGAAAATTTCTTCTGGAATTACATTTGTTGTCTTTATTACAGTCACACATAATTGTTTTTATTTGGTTTTCGAATGCTTATTATTAACCCATGTATGAATATCTTCTTCACTGATCTTGCCACAGGAGCGTATAGCACTTTTATCGATCTCGACAAGTCGTCCATCCTGTGTGAGCATTTTTACTGTTTCATTTTTCTTTACACGTTTAAAACCAAACCAGCCAGCTACAGCTACGGCTGCACCTGCTCCAATTGTTTTAAAAATGAAACTGCGTCTTGACTTTTCTTGTTCTTTCATTGTATTAAGTATGAGTATGAATGATGCGGAAAGCTACGGGAGTAATAATGGTTACGGGATTACATATGTCAATAGGTTATATGATTGTCGTCAAAGACAACAAAGCCGGCATCAATAAATTTAGCCGGCTTTATTTTTTCATTCTTTAGATATATTATTTTTTTAAAGATCTCAGGTAAACAACGATTGACCATCTTTCATCATTATCAGGTATTTTCTTTTTGAAGCTCGGCATATCGTCGCGGCCTTCAGAGGTTTTATAAAATAAAGCACCATCTGGTTGGGATTGAAATGCGGCTGTGGCGAAATCGCCAGGTTCTGTTTTTAATTGAGCAGCTTTCGGCCCATCCCCTAAACCTTTTGTACCATGACAGGATTTGCAGTGTTGATTGTATAATTCTTTTCCATTGATAAGCGCATCAGCATTCTTTGCCACAGGATTTTTCATGGTTTTATAATTATCAGGAACTGACCATGGTTTTTTATCATCAAATGATCTTACTGTAAAGCTGGTAGCGATCAGGCCGGTTGCAATAGCTAGAATAATTACACGAGGTTTCATAATTATATGTTTTAAATTAAATGACTGTTTCGGATATAAAATTATTACCTGTTGCGTGACAGTTCTTTGACAATGGAAAGGATACCGCATGATTTTAATCAGTGCGCAGCATGACCCGTTTTTTTAGTAGTTATTACTGGAAATAAAAGCCTAACTCTGTATCAATATTCGTCATGTCTGCGGGATGAGGTTCCTTTTCTTTTTTAAAAAGAAATATGCCACAGGGATCAGCAAGAGAATCAAGATCAATAGATCGGGAATGACCTTCGGCTATTTCGAAAAGAAGATACCGGGCTTTACCCGCCTCAATGAGCCTGACGCCGGGAAAATTTTGTTTTATTACGTTTCGGGCATTTCGCATTTGAAAAAAACAATCATGCTCAAAGCTGGAATACACCATTGTGTCATTTACCAGCTTTAGCTTTTGCCATTGTGCTGAATCGGGAGCATAGAATATAGCAGCAGCAAAATTTATTTTTAAAGTATCGGTAAAACCCGATGCTGGTTTGATTTGTTTGGGACTAGCTTTCTTTAACGGAGAAGTGTTTTGATCTGTACTGCGTTTTTTTGAATCAGTGCATGAGATGACAACTGATGCAAATAGAAAAAAAATAATTACGCCTGATCGCATATATAATAAAATTAATTATTTAGAATAAAAAAACCCCGGTTGTTTTGGCCGGGGTTAATCACAGAAGCTTGCTTATCTCTGCTGCTATCTATTTTAATAATTCCAGAGGCGGGTGATATTAAACCCAATCAGGAATTTCCCTCCATTTATTTGATTGCCCTGGTTGTCTTTATAATCAAAAGGCGCATTACTATTATAAAGATTATTTGCCTGAGGAGTTAGATAATAAAAATTGGTGATAAATAATTGAAAAGCGTGGCTGCTTGTGTTGAATTCTACCCCAAATGACAAGCTTGGATTTGGATTGTTAGAAACGTGGCGGGTCAGGGGTTGGTCATAATTTATCATCACTGATGTAACCTCAGTCAATTTATACCGGGCCGAGAATGCCAGCGCAATATGGTCGTGTTTCATTTCGGGTTTCACTTTCAGGGTAGCGCTATCAAGCTGAGTAAAATAACCATTTACTGTATTCTGGTGAGAAAGACTGCCGGCTACCTGGACAGAAAGTTTTTTAGTGACCTTTCTTGCGATCAGGATCTGGTGAAAATAACTGAACCGGTCCGTGCTGAGTCCAAGTAAATTAGTTTCTTTACCCGTTTTGCTTGTATCTCTGTAAATATCATGTGAAGGATCCTTCTTTGTATTTAATGATAGGTTAGTATAATAACTTACACTCACAGGATATTTGCCCTTTGTTTGTGTAATGAGCGAATATTTTAAGCTGACATCCCAATTGGGGCCGCTCACTTTCTGCGGTTTGCTTTGATCTGGAATTATAGCTGCAGTGGTCTTTGAAACACCAATTCCAACATTTAATTTATTTAACGGAACGTAACTCATTGCCAACCGGATGTTGGATGGTGCAAAGAACCCCCAAAAATCCTCATAGCCTTTATCTACTGTTCCGAAACGGTGCATGATATCCATTTCCATTGTTCCTTTTACCGGCACTAACACAGTTTGGTTATCGATAATCCATACACTTTGAAAAGTATTTTTGACAGGTTTCACTTTGAGCGCCGCCTGTGGCTCTTCTGTTGCCGTAGAGTCCTGTGCCTGTAAGCTATTGAACTGAAGCAGGCAGGCAACAAGTAAGCATACTGTTGAGCTGGTTTTAATTTTATATAATAAAGAGTTCATTGTATATTTTTTAATCGGTTAATTATTGGGTGCCCCATTTCTTATCCAGTCATAAACTTTTTGCCTGTCAATTTTTGAAGGAATGTATTGTGCCATTTCTCCGTTTACCATGATGTAAAGAGTGCTTTGTTTTGGCAATGCTGTATTTACAAAACCACCATTTACAATTTGCTGGTAGGAGACATCAGTTGCCATATAAGGGTGGTGTGCACCCGATACATGACAGCCTGCCAATGCGCAACTGCTGTTAAACAGCGGAGCTAACTCCGTTTTAAAACTTACGGGCTGTGGCGGACCATCAGGGTCTGAAGCCAGATCGGGTACAATGATATCTTTATAGCAACCCGTAAATAAGATCCCGGTTATTATTACAAGCCCTGCATATTTTATAAAGTGTTTCATTTTTTCGTGTTTAAAGTGATTACTTGTTATTAAAATTCATGTTACATTCTATATCTACTTTATCAGATATACTGGTACTTACAATTCCGAAATCACGACAGTTAAATTGAAACTTTAATTGAAGACCAAACACATCGTAGGCTGTTGCTGTACCAAATTGAACGGTCGCTCTGGGTACATATTTAAGCGTGCCTACTACAGATTTAGTAAGTGGTGCGGCCAATTTACCCTGCCAGGTAAGATTTAAGGTTACAATATATCCGTTACTTGCAGGATCAAATTCAACTTTAGTGGTTTTGATCTTGGCGAGGTTAGTTACAGTAAGATTTTGTGTTCCCGAAACAATTGCTGTTGTACCCAGCCCACTGATATTACATCCCCCATCTCTTCCTGGTTCGCCGGTATTAGATGTATTGATTTGAACATAACCATTAAAATAGGATTTGGTTGGCTCATTTTCATAAAATGCCCAGGAAGTATCTTTTAATGGTTGCCCGGTTGTTGCATAGTTTATTGCTTCGGCATCAATAACATCATGCATGCCAAATTGATTGAAACGACCCGTAAGCAATCCGGCTGCTCCAACATAATTTGTTGACCACATCACATTCGAGTGTGCTTTATCAAGTTTCCACTCACTGGTATTACCGGCAGTCATGTTACCTGGTAAAAGAACACTATTGCTTCGCGTAGCAGCAAAAGGCTTGCTGATCTGGATAGGAACGATCAGTTCATTATCATGTGTACAACTTGCCATGTAACCATAACCGCAAATAAGCACCAGGAGGATCAGGAAGGTTTTATTTGATAGCAGTTTCATAATTGATATTTTTAAATGAATAATAAGTTTTTTTTTAACGATGTAAAGCTATTTGCGGTTATAAGACGTTTCGATGACCTTTATCAAAAGTTGAAGTGATATATGTCACTACAGGACGGAATTCTTATCAAGAACACAACTATTTATTAGGGGAAATGACAATTAGATCTTTTTACGCCTTCTTTTAATAAATAAGATAAAGTAAGTAAAAAGGACTACGGTGATCAGCGAAATGATGTTTAAAAGTAAACTGTCTGTGAAGACTTTCATGTTGTTCTGCATCCTGCCGTCGCCTGGCTGATTTTTGACCGTATGGACAAATAAGTCTTTGGCAAGAAAAAAAAAGAAAATAAGACTATGCAATAAACTTATAACTGGCCTTTTGCTCAATAGGGGAAACCAAAATAATACAGATATGAATGCTACAAGTTTTAAAGGCTGTATTGTCGCTTGAATATTAGAAAAAGAAAAATCCGGATATACGTTTTTCAGTTGTAAACCTAGGTACAGAGTTCCTGTAAATGCATAGGCAAGGGGAAGAAGCGATACGATCCTGATTTTTTCAATGCCGATCTTTTTGTGGACAAACAGGGAAGTAATAAATGCATATAGCAGGGGATAGCCTGAAAAAAATCCCAGCAGTTCTAACTGGTCCAGGTATTTAAAAAAATCATCATTCATAAATAAACTATACCGGAAGAAGCGGTTTTGGATGATAAAAATAGACTACGCGGCTGAAGCGATTAAACTTTTAATTTCAGTAATTCTTTTTCAATAGCAATTGCTTTAGGAAATAAAATATTATTCTCAAGATGAATGTGCTGGGAAAGGTCATTGTCCAGCTCACGAAGCTTGGCATAATTTACCTTATGACTTACACAGGCAATAGAAGGAGTTGTGTAATCATCTGTTAGCGCACGAAACCTGTGCAGGTGTTTCATCGCCGATTCGTGTTCTTTTTTCATTACCTCCTCCACGGGCTTACGAAGCGTACGTACAAGCAGGCTGGCATAAGATTCCTTGCCGCTATAAGCGTGATAGATCTGTTTGATATAAGGAAAAAGGATCTCCTCCTCTTGCTTCATATGCGGGAATACTTCCTTGTATAATTTATGGTATTCAATTTCCAATTCAGAAAGGGCAGGATATTTATTTATATGCTCTGCAACAAAAACTTTTAAAAGCTCTTTTATTTCAGGCATTGCATTTTTAAGGTAGCTATGATGTACATTTACAATATAATCAGCTAAAAAGTCTGCGGGCCATTGATCGAAGTGAAGTTTATTGGAAACCTGGATATTGCGAGTGGCCTGTTCTAATTCGATCTTAATGTCTCTTACATTGAGACCCTTCATCATACAAACGGTATCCAATGACCATTTGGCCCCGCAACAGTATTCAATATCATATTTTCGGAATACATCGGCGGTACGGTGATCCTGTGTCACAATATCTGAAACAAAAGACTGCTCACTTATCCGGGTATTATTTAAAAACATATTCACCTTGCCTTTTCTTAAATTGAGAACAAGTTATACCTGTTAAACACGATTTATAATGATTTTGCTCATCTGTTAAGTTGAATCTGGTTCGATCAGGCGGTTATAAGACTCCTGATAAGTGCAGGTTTATCTTCCCCTAATAAATCGATAATTCTCGTTTCAGAAAACAGATTCAGCATTTGTTTCTTTGTGTCCGAAAATTGATCGTGTAACGGGCAAGGATTGCCTGGATTACACTTCTTAAAACCAATTACACAAGTTGAAAACAATTCTTCTCCTTCAATCAGGTCTAAGATGTCTATTACCGATACAGAAAGTGTCTTGTTATTCAATGCATAGCCGCCCGCATGACCTTTTGACGAATCAATGATTCCTTTTTTGACCAGTCGCTTCATCACCTTACCCAGAAAATGTTTCGGCACATCGAGCTGCTCGGCTATTTCCTGCAGTTGGATGACCTTTTTTTCATTCTGCAAAGCAGCCATATAAAGGACGCTTCGCAGCGCATAGCCAAATGATTTGGATAACATCATAATTAACAGGCAAAAATATCCGGCTTCTTAAACCTCATGCCTGAGCAGCCTCAGTTTTTTAAATGATGTACATCAGTGTTAAAGGAATGTGCTGCTGATACTTTTGGGCCATCAAAAGACATGGGTGTCTATTAAGTAATATAAAATCTAACTAAATAAAAAAAAGATCACAATGAAAATCTCAAACATTCTTACGGCAATGGTCCTGGTTAGCTGTAGTTTATTTTTAGCTGCTTGTGGAGGCGGAGTTCAAAAGGATCAACCGTCCGTCGATCTCAACAAATTGGCTGAAGATAAACCCGAGACACATGGAACAGAAGTAAAAGCTTCTGATGTTACGATCACTAATCCATTAAATGCTGAATGGGTTGCAGCAGGTAAAGGAACCTATGAACTAAAATGTCAAAGTTGTCACCGTTTAACTGAGGAAAAATTAGTTGGGCCGGGGTGGAAAAATGTAACACAAAGAAGAAAACCAGAATGGATATTAAACATGATCACAAATGTGGATATGATGCTGGAGAAAGATGCAGAAGCACAAAAATTATTAGAACTGTGTATGGTTCGTATGCCCATGCAAAACCTAACGCTGGAAGAAGCAAGAAAGGTGCTGGAATTTATGCGCAGCAATGATGGTGAAAAATAAGGTTAGAATTTATAATAGCTAAATAATAATATATGAAATCTCTATTTAAAGTTTTTATGTGCATTGCATTGATTGGATTTGTTGCATTGCAAGGCTGCAAACCCAAAGGCGTACAGGCATCTGCCGGTGGTGATGCATCAAAAGCTTATGTTGCTCCTGGTAAATATGATGAGTTTTACGATTTTGTTTCGGGTGGCTTCAGCGGGCAAATGGCTGTATACGGTCTGCCTTCAGGTCGCTTGCTTCGTGTTATTCCCGTTTTTTCTGTTGACCCCGAAAAAGGATATGGCTATAGTGAAGAAACAAAACCTATGCTGAATACCTCTCATGGTTTTGTACCCTGGGATGATCTGCACCATATTGCACTTTCTGAAACCGATGGTATACAAGATGGGCGTTGGGTATTTGGTAATGGAAACAATACACCCCGCATTGCACGGATCGATCTCAAAACTTTCCGCACTGCGGAGATCATTGAGATCCCTAATAGCGCCGGTAATCACTCTTCTCCCTTCATTACCGAAAATTCAGAATATGTTATTGCAGGTACACGTTTCAGCATTCCTATGGATAACACAAATGGTGATGTGGCTATCAACACCTATAAACAAAATTTTAAAGGCACTGTAAGTTTTATCAGTGTTGATAAAACATCCGGCCGCTTAGGAATTGCTTTCCAGATCCTGACACCGGGTATCAACTTTGACCTCGCCCGTGCCGGAAAAGGAAAATCACATGGATGGATGTTCTTCAGTTGCTATAATTCAGAAAAAGCAAACACATTGCTTGAAGTAAATGCTTCGCAAAAAGATAAAGATTTCATCATGGCTGTAAACTGGAAGAAAGCTGAAGAATATGTAAAAGCCGGTAAAGGAACAAAGAAAGCAGTAAAATTTGCACATAATATATATGATGAGAATAAACACATGGCATCATCTGAAATAGAAAATGAAGTGCTGATGCTGGATCCCAAGGACTGTCCTGATATGGTTTATTTCATGCCCTGTCCTAAATCACCGCATGGATGTGATACAGATCCGACCGGCGAATATATTGTAGGCAGTGGTAAACTGGCTGCGGTCATCCCTGTTTTTTCATTTACAAAAATTCAAAAAGCTATTGCAGATAAAACATATGATGGTGAATATGACGGTATTCCTGTTTTGAAGTATGAAGCGGTATTGTATGGGGAGGTTCAAAAGCCAGGCCTTGGTCCTTTGCATACGGAGTTTGATGCAAATGGAAATGCCTATACTTCTTTCTTTATATCATCTGAAATTGTAAAATGGAGATTATCTGATCTGAAAGTTTTGGATCGTGTACCGACTTATTATTCTGTTGGTCACTTATCAGTACCCGGAGGTCCTACTAAAAAGCCGTGGGGAAAATATGTGATCGCTTACAATAAAATTACCAAAGATCGTTACCTGCCCACCGGCCCTGAATTGGCACAAAGTGCGCAGATATATGATATCAGTGGAGATAAAATGAAACTCATTCTTGACTTCCCCACTATTGGCGAACCGCATTATGCAGAAGCTATTCCTGCAGATATACTCATGAAGAATTCTCAAAAAATATATAAAATAGAGGATAATCAGAACCCCTGGGTTGCGAAAGGAGATAAATATGCAAGAGTGGAGCGTAAAGGCAATGAAGTGCATGTATATATTACAGCTATCCGTTCGCATTTTAATCCGGATAATATTGAAGGTGTGAAGTTGGGAGATATTGTTTACTTCCATGTAACCAATCTTGAACAGGATTGGGATATCCCTCATGGTTTTGCCGTTAAAGGAGCCAACAATGCTGAATTACTGATCATGCCGGGAGAAACGCAAACGCTTGCATGGAAACCCGATCGTACTGGAGTGTTCCCGATATACTGCACTGATTTTTGTTCAGCATTGCACCAGGAAATGCAGGGATACATACGTGTGAGTATTGCTGGTTCTAATGTTCCCATAGCATTTAGCATGGGGAAAACCCAACCAATAGATTCGAACGTGGTAAACAAATAACATTGTACATCCTTTCCTGCAATCTGTTCATCTGTTAAGGTTGCAAGTTGAAGGGAGGAATAAAATAAAAAACGATGAACAACATATTTCAAAAAGCAGTCATCATTACTGCAACAGTTTTTTTGTTGGCCTGCAATAATACTACCACAGAATCAAAAACAGATTCAGCAACTGCTGAAACCAGCAGTAATGCGGGGCAGGCTAATGTAAAAGATGATGCGTCCATGAAAGATATTGTGAAGATTGCTATTGGATCTGCTGATCACACAACACTGATAAGTGCATTGCAACAGGCAGAGCTGGTTGATGTGCTTGCGAATCCGGGTCCATTCACAGTTTTTGCACCAACTAATGCAGCATTTGACAAATTACCGGTTGGCACAGTTGATGGTTTAATGAAGCCGGAAAAGAAAACCGATTTACAAAATATTCTTCAATATCATGTCACTACATCTTCTTTGAAAGCTGACTTCTTTACAGATGGGATGACGATCGGTATGGTGAATGGAGGAACCGTAACGGTAAGTGTGAAAGATGGAAAAATAGTATTGAATAATTCAGCTACAATCGTAGCATCTATACCAGCTTCTAACGGTATGGTGCATGTGATTGATGGAGTTTTGCTCCCAAAATAAGATGCTTTGTTTTTGAAGTTTATCATCGACAAAGGGCTGGTTTCTATCAGCGATTGCCAGCCCTTTCTTAACTATTGAAACATGAACAACCCTATAAATACACTTAGTGTAACTTCCAGGATACTTGTGGCATTTGCAACCGGTGCATTGATCACGGTTTTCTTTCTTCCTGCATGGCAAATTCTTCTTTATGCACCGCAGTATCCTGAAGGATTAAAAATGAATATCTGGATCAATAATCTTACCGGCGATATTGATGTGATCAACGGGTTGAACCACTACATCGGGATGAGACCTTTTTCTATAAAAGATTTTCCAGAGTTTGCTTACCTGCCTTATGTTGTGGGGTTTTTTATGCTGCTTGGAATGATCGTTGCGATTACCGGTAAGCGAAGATTCTTACTGCTCTATCTTGTATTGACTGTTATTGGTGGCGCATTTGCTCTTTATGATTTTTACATGTGGGAATACAGGTATGGTCATAACCTGAATCCCGAAGCGCCGATCCAGGTTCCGGGCATGTCATATCAACCCCCGTTATTTGGGCATAAACGCTTATTGAATTTTGATGCTTATTCATTTCCTGATGTAGGGGGTTGGGTAGTGATGGGTGCAGCAGCGCTTGCATTCGGTGTTTGGTTCTTTGAATGGTATAAGCAAAGAAGATCTTCACGGAAAAATATCCCGGTTGCTGCTTTATTGATCCCGATTCTGTTTTTTTCTTCCTGCAGTGCTCAACCTGAACCTATAAAATATGGACAGGATATTTGTTATAGCTGCAAGATGGGAATGGCAGATCCAAAATTTGGCGGAGAAGTAATTACTAAAAAAGGTAAAGTTTTCAAATTTGACGATGTTATCTGCATGACCCGGTTTTTAAAATCAGGGACATTAAAACCCGATGAGGTAAAACAAAATGTTGTTGTCAATTTTGAAAAGAAGAATGATTTTATTGATGTAAAGACTGCGATCTTTTTTAATGCAACTGAATTAAAAAGCCCGATGGGGAGTAATACAGCAGCTTTTAGCAGTGAAACAACCGCTCAAACATTCAAAGGAAATAAAGAAGGACAAATAGTTAAATGGGATGAATTATATAGTAAGCTTCAATAATGAAATCATTTTTTATCATATTATTTTTCTCCATTAGTCAGCTTGCTTCTGCAAAAATAATTGTGGCAGGCAGTAATGAGCAGGTGAAAACGTTAAAACAAGCAATCAGTTTGGCAAAGGATAATGATACCATCAGGCTAATGCCGGGAGTTTATAAAGAAGGTAATATCATTCTTACCAAATCAATTACACTGCTGGGCCATAATGCTATCCTGGATGGCGATAATCAATATGAGATTCTTACTGTCAGCGGGAAAAATATTATAATAAAAGGGTTACAGTTTCAAAACTCGGGTTATTCGTCGATGAATGACTATGCAGCTTTAAAAGTAATTGATGCATCAAATGTATTGATAGAAGACAACAGGATTCTTAATTCTTATTTTGCGATACACCTCAACAATGCTTCTTACTGTATCGTTCGCAATAACAGGATAACGGGTTCGCCCAAAACCGAGCAAACAACCGGCAATGGGATTCATTTATGGAAATGCAACCATGCCCTGATTGAAAATAATTATATCACCGGTCAACGCGATGGAATTTATTTTGAGTTTGTAACCAATTCGGTCATTCAGAAGAACAGGAGTGAAAAAAATATCCGGTATGGTTTGCATTTTATGTATTCAAACGATGATGTTTACCTGAACAATACCTTTCGTGATAATGGGGCAGGGGTAGCCGTGATGTATTCTAAAAAAGTAACCATGCAGTATAACCACTTTGAGCAAAACTGGGGGCCATCTGCATATGGTATTTTACTAAAAGATATTTCTGACAGCCATATCAGCGACAATCGCTTTTATAAAAATACGGTAGGCCTCCATATGGAAGGTACCAGCCGGATTGAGATTAAAAAAAATATTTTTAAAGAAAATGGCTGGGCAATGAAAGTACAGGCCAGTTGTAATGACAATAACTTTCATCATAATAATTTTTATGGAAACACATTTGATATGGCAACCAATGGCACGATGGTACTAAATAAATTTTACAATAATTATTGGGATAAATATGACGGCTACGATCTGAATAAGGACGGGATCGGCGATGTGCCTTATCACCCGGTGAATATGTATTCAATGATCGTGGAAGAAAACCCTAATGCATTAATTCTTTTACGAAGTTTCACCGTGCAGTTACTGGATAAAGCAGAAAAAGTAATGCCCGGTTTGACACCCGAAAATTTAATGGACGATAAACCAGCGATAAAACCTAATAAGCTATGATCCGGATCGAAAATATCAGCAAACGATTTAAGCGACTGCAGGCATTGGATAAAATAAATGTGGAGTTTCATAAAGGCCAGGTTATTTCATTGGTTGGACCTAATGGTTCTGGGAAAACAACATTGATAAAATGCATTCTTGGAATGGTAAAAGCAGATAAAGGAAGAATTGCTGTGAACAATGAATATATCAATGGGAATCCCTGTTATAAAAGTGATATTGGATATATGCCGCAGATCGGTCGCTATCCTGATAATATGAAAGTAGGTCAGTTGTTTGAAATGTTACAAAATATCAGGAACCAGTCTAAAGAACATCTCGATAAAGAGTTGATCGAGCAATTCAATCTTATCACCATATTTGAAAAACCTATGAGAACCCTGAGCGGGGGAACAAGACAAAAGGTAAGCGCCGCTGTAGCTTTTCTTTTCAATCCCGGGATTTTAATATTGGATGAACCTACCGCCGGTCTTGATCCCCTTTCCTCAGAAATTCTAAAAGAAAAAATTCTGAAAGAGAAAGCAAAAGGGAAACTCATTTTGATCACTTCGCATATACTTAACGACCTGGAAGAGTTGACAACGGATATTATGTATATGCAGGAAGGCAAAATGGAATTCATAAAAAGGATAGACACACTCAGGGAAGAAACAGGTGAGCTGCGACTGAACAAGGCGATCGCAAAAATTATGAGAAGAGGGAATGCCGATACAGGATGGATTGACAAAATTTTAAACTCCGTCAAAGAAGAAAAAAAATACTGATATGCTTAAACTTTCACGATATATACTATACGATATACTGCGCAATAAAATAATTATTGCCTATACATTATTCTTACTGGCTATGTCATTAAGCATGTTCCAGATGGAAGGAAATAACAGCAAGGCTATTCTTAGCCTGATGAATATTGTACTGATTATGCTGCCCCTGATAATTATTATGTTTACTACGATACATTATTATAATTCGTACGAATTTATTGAGCTGATGCTTTCGCAACCGATGAGCCGGACACGGATCTTAATGAGTGAGTATAGCGGCGCCTGTATTTCATTGCTTACTTCTTTTTTTATTGGAGTTGGTGTACCCGTATTAATTTATTCGCCTGATACAATTGGTATTTCTTTATTGTTTACCGGTTCGGCATTGACGTTAGTATTTACTTCACTGGCATTTTTTGCATCTGTAATTTCAAGAGACAAAGCAAAAGGAATTGGAATTGCTCTCTTGCTCTGGTTTTATTTCACTTTGATCTATGATGGGTTAGTGTTATTGATCCTTTTTAATTTCAGCGATTATCCACTTGAAAAATTCACATTGGTGTTGTCGGCTCTTAACCCCGTTGACCTGGGACGCATTTTTATCATGCTTAAAATGGATGTAAGTGCTCTGATGGGTTATACGGGGGCATTATATAAAGATTTCTTTGGTGGCTTTTGGGGGCTGCTTTTTACCACGGGTATTATGTTCTTATGGATCATCGTGCCTTTGCGGTTATCCGTAAAATATTTTAGGAAAAAAGATTTATAAAAAAAAATAAATAGAAATGGAAAATCTAAACTCATTATCATTGGCGCAGATCGTGAACAGCAACCATAAAGCCGCCAGCGTATTTGAAAAATATCATCTTGATTTTTGCTGCAAAGGAAAACGTTCATTGCAGCAAGCCTGTTTTGAACAGCAACTTCAACTGAATGATGTAGTGAATGATCTTGAAACAGTTTTTGAAGAAAAAGGAAATAGTAAGACTGATTTTCAAGAATTCTCTCTTTCACGGTTATGTGATTATATTGTGAATACGCATCATGCTTATGTGAAGAGTGAATTACCACAGATCTATGCTTATTTATTAAAGGTTTCTTCCAAACATGGCGAAAGGCACCCGGAGTTGTACAAAATATTTGATGCATTCGCGGCAATCAAAGAAGAAATGGAGAATCATATGAAGAAGGAAGAAAAGATATTATTTCCACGCGTCCAGGAAATTGAAAAAGCTTTTGAGTCAAATAACGCATTTATCCAGCTAAGCCTGACTTATTTGCAGGGACCGATCATCGTAATGGAACAGGAGCATGATCACGCCGGTTCTCTTTTAAATGACATCAGGATATTAAGTAATAATTACACAGCACCGCAGGATGCCTGTACCACCTATCGATTGACCTTTGCTGCGCTGCAGGCTTTTGAAATAGATCTGCATCAGCATGTTCATTTGGAGAATAACATCTTATTTCCACGGGCAATTGCATTGTTCAAAAAATTAGAGACTTCGGTTTTGAGTTAAGGCTTCCTATTCAGATTTTTTGCCGATTCAATAACAAATAA
>Ga0105249_10002012_pt1 | contig 17649 bp, 10 predicted proteins | sample KBSS44metaG_FD_81522 | JGI IMG/M metagenome (GOLD analysis project Ga0105249, IMG submission 81522) | Switchgrass rhizosphere microbial communities from Kellogg Biological Station, Michigan, USA - KBS S4-4 metaG | ecosystem: Host-associated > Plants > Roots > Rhizosphere > Soil | place...
CCTGCACCAAGATCGTCATGCATATCAGTAGCAATTCTTGTTCTTTCTTTTTCAATTGCCTGTTTTTTTTCCAGGAAAGCCATTTGTTTTTCCAGTTTTCTTCTGTAATAAAAACGAAAACCAGAAATGAATAATCCAATGATCACTAATCCAGCTATTGATCTGAACCACCATGTTTGCCACCATGCAGGAGCTATTGAAAATTTATAACTGATCATTTGTTCAGGGTAACGATGTGCCGGGAAATTTGCTTTAATATCCAGCCGGTAATCACCCGGATGTAGATCAATAAATGAAATCGTTGCATTGTTTGATGACTCTGACCATTGATCGTTGCTTCCGCCCAGCAGGCGATAACTATACATCACTTGCTTTTCATTAAGAAAAGAAGTAGCTGCAAAACTGAAGCTGAGATTGTTTTGTTTGTGTGATAGCTGGGTTTTATTGGTGATCGTATCTTTCCCGGCCTTGATCATGCTTACCATTAACTGCGGTGAATAGTCAACCGGTCGTTCTGGCTCCGGTATAATCTTTATAAGACCATTTGAACTCAGTCCCCAAACTGTTTTGTTTTTATCGATCGCAACCTTAAAAATGCTTTGATAAATATTATTCTGCCTGGTGATATTTTCAACAATAGGAATTCCATTTCTTACTATGATCTTATCAAGTCCTGAAACACTACTTGCCCAAATAATATTTTCAGTATCGCAAGTAAGATTTGTGGTAAACTCATCAGATAACCCCGATGCGGGAGTAATGATATATTTCTTAACAAGTTTTCCAGTGATCAGAGAAAATACATGAATGCCATGATTTCTTGTTCCGATCCAGATATTGTCATACTTATCAATAATGATGGATCGGGGTGAAATTCCTTCAAGTTCCTTTTTGAAATGAAGTTTTTGTTCCAGGTAATGCAATGGGTCTTCCGGATGCGTTTGATACATGAGCAGATCATTTGAACGGGTAGCCAGCCAAATATTTCCTTTGCTATCTGAAACCGGGACATCTGCAAAAAATGGAACGCTTATTTGGTAAATCTTTTTGCCATCGATAACAGCGCTTAAATGATATTTGCCAGATACAAGTAAGTTACCATTTTTATCAATTATGAAATCCGGATACACGTTGTCAGAAGAATCGGAAAGTATTTTTGCCGGATAAAGCAGATCATTCTTTTGATCCAACTTATAAATGCTGTTACGATAGATTCCAAAGAAGCTATGTTGACTTTCTATTAACCGTGTGAAACTAACCGAACCTTTGATACGTAAATATTTTTTTTCATTGTCATGTATAATTGCTGCAGTGTGTACCGAAGACGAATAGATCAGTAAGTTTCCGGTTTTTGCATTATAAGAGATATCCGAGGGATGACTGATGCCAAAAGGTTCTTCGATATGAGAAAAGTTACTATGTACTAATTTGGTTACTCCATCATTACTACTGGCTATCCAGGTAATTCCTTCACGATCCCGTATAATGAAATTAATTGCAAACATGTTCATTCCTGATTGAGGTATAAATGTCGTACTGGAACCATCTGCATTTACTTTTATCAATAAATTACTTTGATTTCCCAGCCAGCAATTGTTTCCCCCATCAAAAAGGAGAAAGAAATTTCCCAGGTTTTTTATTTGTGCATATTTATCCGGCAAGTCTTGCAGAACTAATTCACCTTTTTTAAGCAAAGCTGTATCAATTGCTTTAATATGATCCTTTGTGCCAGCCCAGATACGTCCATTGGGAGCCATTTGAACAGTATTTATATTGGATAATTCTGCAGTGACCTTTCTGGTGATCTTATTATATAAATAAAGGATATCGGCAGGTCCCGGAAACATTGAATTATCTCTTTGAATAAGTAAATAGTCACCCGCCGAAAATACGTATGACAGATAGGAATTGATATTCTTACCGTTTAAATCTGTTAGTGGAAGCTTAATGAACTGATCTTTATCAAACATGCAAAGACCCTCTTCAGCTGCTCCATACAGATTACCTTTTTCATCTTTACACATATTGTTAATGATGAAGTCCATTTTTTTCAAAGGAAAAAGTTTGAGCTCACCGTTTACCAGGCAATTGATGCTTTTAGTATTCGTTACGATCCATACAGAATCATTGCCCATTTCCATTATACAATTCACTACATCGAAACTAAGACCGTTCTTTGAATTGTAATTAGTGAAGCGGGAACCATCATAAACGCTTAATCCATGGACCGACGCAAAATAAAGGCGGCCTTTGCTATCCTGGTAAATGCTTCTGATCACATTACTGATCAAACCATCTTTCGGTGTATAATGAACAAAAGGATATTGTTGCGCAAAAGAATTTGTACAAATAAAAAAGTATGCAAGAAGGAAGGTGACTCGTTGCATGCTTAAATTTAAACAGAATATTTGTCATAGACCCAGCTTTGGAATTACTATGTTCATTTCTATTGACAATTGAGTAAAAAATAAAAAAGGTCCCGCAGAAGCAGGACCCGGAACCATGAACACACAAAACAGAGATTTTATTCAGTGATCAATAATCGGCCGGAATAATATTTATACTGGCCGGGGCTTTCCATTATCCTGATTCGATAGAAATATAAACCTGTTGATACATTGCCAAGAGCAGTTTGATTATGGTAGTTGACGAACCTGTTCACCAATTGGCCCTGTACATTCACGATCAAAACTTCATTTTCATAATTTCCAATTTGTGGTATCACCCAAACCTGGTTACGTTTTGTTACGGTTGGTATCTTAAATATTTCTTCTTTGATAGGAGTCTGGTCATTATTCGCAATTGTATTATTACCTTTTCCCTTTCCTTTATCATTATCAATTATCATAAAACGACTGCGGGGATCATTGGGAAGGACAACATTAACCGGGTTACTGAAATTGAGCAAGAATCGTTCATTACTTTCATTTAACAGATCACCAATTATTTTGATCTGTATCGTAGCTGATGAAGATCCCGGTGGTATTGTTAATACTCCATTTGCGGCTACATAATCTGATCCGGCTATCGCATCATCATTACTTGTAGCATAGTTTAATCTAACAGCCGAGACAGCAGGACGATCAAGAGTCACTTCAATATCAACCGTTGTGTATCCAATATCACCTTCTTTGACAGGATATGTTTTTACATTTAATACAGGCAGACCTTCGGTACAATTTTCATCGGTCTGTCCATTACAATTGTCATCTATTCCATTGCCGCATATTTCTGTTCCTTCCGGATGTATTAATGCATTATTGTCGTTGCAATCGCCGCCGTACCAAACCCAACCAGAATTTTCATCAACTCCACATGCTCTTAGGGTTGAATCAGGATTTCCATAACCATCGCCATCATTGTCGCGATAATATGTCCGAATTGTATCAACATACATCTCTACCAAATTGGATTCGATAGTAACTGCCTGGACACAGCCCAATGAAGAAGTCATTAATGCCTGGATCCAATCTCCTTGCTGGGCAGTATTATAACTGAAAACTGAAGAATCGCTGCCAACATTTACACCATTCAATTTCCATTGATAAGATGGATGATCACCACCATTTGTAGGATTAGCCGTGAACTTCGCAGTATTACCAATGCAAATGGGATTATGCTCAGGAATAACATAAACAGCAGGAGCAACAGGAGACTGAACAGTTACGACGATCCTGTTTGACGTTACATTTTGTAAACCACCGCAAGCATTCGAGGTCATTACACAAGTCACGGTGTCGCCATTCAACAAACCATCAACCTGCCATTGGCTGGAGGTAGCTCCAACATTGTGGCTGTTTACTTTCCATTCATAAGTTGGATTTCCACTATTTGTTGGTGAAGCAGTAAATGTGACCAACGTTCCATAACAGAAATTTGTTGTCGATGCATTTATCGTTACTGAAGTGGTAGCTGATGTATTCACTGATATTGTTATTTCGTTTGATGATATTGCTGAAGACGAGTAACAAAGAGAAGATGCAGTCATAATAACTTTTATCTTATCTCCATTTTGTAATGTTGAACTTTGAAAAGTATTGCTATTGCTTCCAACTGGATTACCATTTAAAGTCCATTCATATTTTGGATTGTTGCCGCCGTTTGTTGGTGTTGCAGTAAATGTTACTTGCTGTCCCGAACAAATTGATGTTGAAGTTGCTTCGATAATAACCGATGAATTGCCAGACCCACTTACATTCATCACAATGCCGTTTGAGTTGACTGTTTGAGGAATCACGCATCCTGAGGAAGTCATCGACAATTGAACTGTGTCATGATTCGCCAGCGTAGAGTTTTGATAAGTGGAGCTGTTGCTTCCCACATTATTTCCATTCAGTTTCCATTGATAAACGGGACTTGAGGCATTTTCCGGTAGAGCAGTAAAGGTTACCGTTTGACCCAGGCAAATAGATGTTGCACTCGCATTGATGCTTAGATTTTGCATTACTGAAGGAGTTACATGCATCACCACCCAGCTTGATTGAACATCATAAACACTGGCACAGCCATAACTGCTATGCATCTGCACAGAAACCGAATCACCATCCTGCAAACTTGATTGGAACGTGGCGCCACCACCAAAATTATTAATGTTATTATTTATTCTCCAGGTATAAACAGGTGTGTCGCCTCCATAGACAGGGTTTGCAATAAATGTTACAGCTTGTCCGTAACAAGGCGTGGTTGTGGAAGCAGTTACGGATACCGATGGTGTTATCCCGGTCACCGTCATGACAACAGGGTTTGATGTGGCCGTTGACGGGCTGGCACATGAAAGAGAACTGGTTAATGCTACCGTAATTTTATCCCCATTGGAAACTGCGGTGTCAACAAACAATTGGTTATTGGTGCCAACATTTACTCCGTTAACTTTCCATTGGTAGCTTCCATTAGATCCGGCATTTGTTGGAACTGCAACAAAATTTACGCTGCTGCCGCAGGTTATTGTATCCTGAGCAGAAATGCTTACTGATGGAATTGTTTTTATTGTTATAGTGAACGAACAATTTATTGTTGGGGAATTTGTCAACGCATAGGTGACAGTTGTTACACCAGTGCCAAAATGTAATCCACTTGCACTTCCATTTCCCGTGCCTGTTGTTGCACCGCTCAGTGTGTAGGTGTAAGCAGCACCAGCAGGTGAAACCGTCGGGTCAATATTATTTACAATTGCATAGCATAGGTTCGGTAGCGAATTCACTTCAACGTTTCCCGGGCAGGAAATTGTGGCTGCAACTCCGCTCACCGAAATAGAATCTTTTGCAAACAAACTCCAATGTCCTGCCTGGTCTTTCATTCTTATTGACAAGAAGTGAGTGCCCCCGGGCATCGTTCCCGGCACAGGAATAGAAAACTGCTGTGAGATCGCGAAGCCAGAATTTAAAATAGTTACAGGCGTTCCATTTCCCACACCTGGATCATGATCGAAAAAATATTCTGCTGCTGTAATAATAGGCAGATCGGGAGAAGTCTGACCAATATAAAAATCTCTCCTGTCAAATAAGCTCCATTTTCCATCTGAATCTTTTGTTCTTACTCCGAGCCAATGGAAGCCATTGGATAGATTGACGGGGATAGCTGCTGTAAAACTTACAGCCGGAGCGGGTGCCCCGATGGACAATGGAATACCATTTCCAGGTCCTGGATCATGATCAAAAAAATATTCCGCGTTGGTTATGTTTTGTGTGAAGGCAGTTGTAATGGATAAAGCCATTATCAAAGCAATAGCTAGCCTCTTCATGTTAATTAGTTTTTAAAATGAACAATAGTATTTTCTAAAGAGGCCTTAATTAATTGTTTCGCCTGGCGTCAACCTGGATGTTCAATGTGCCCCCTGCAGAAATGGTCGGGTTAAAAATATTCATGCCGACCATGACCGGTATTCGACTCATGTTGCTGTTGCTCCAGTTGAGACTTCCGCTGGCATCATACAATAAGCCCATGTCTTTACCATCACTGCCGGAATTATTTGCCGGGCCCGATGCAATTGTGAAATTCAGGACAGGCAGGTCCAACCCGTTATTAACTAAAGACTGGCTTACCATCTGGGGATCCTGGTTGGCAATATTTCCGCCGGCATTGCTATTATGATAGGCAGTATCCCAGGGATTGTTTACACCGGCGCCATAAGTAATATTGTTATTAAAAATGCTGAATGAATTACCCGCTGCGGCATCACGGTGGACGAAAATATTATTCGAGAAGTTTAAATTTTTACAAGCGATTCCAATGCAGGGCGCTGTAAGGGTCCCGGAAGGGCCGTACCATAAATTGTGATCGAAGTAAACATGCTGTGTGGTCAAAAAGCCAGACACATTTCCATTAGTCGAAGTCGCATAAAAAATATTATTCTGAAAAAGGAAATTGGTGATGGTATCGCCGCCACCTGCGGATACAAAGCCTTTATCAAACCAGTTTCCTTCGAACAGCCAGCCATTATATACCGAAGAAAAACCAAGATAGACGGCGGCTTCAAATTGATTGCGGATGAATCGAAGGCTGTCAGGGTTGTTTGTAATGATTGATACGCTTATAGCAAAATCCAGGCCCTGTATTTCCGTTTTTCTGCTGGCGTTACCATTGATCGTTACAGCAGTTTCAACGGTAGCCTTAAATGCCTGGAAATTTTGCGCAGGCGACCAACCGGGTCCAATAATAGTAAGTCGTTTGTCTTGAATAGTAAAGCCAGCATATCGGGTTGGACTTCCCTGTATATAAATGGTATCTCCACTGGAAGAAGCATTCACTGCTGCCTGGATGGTATTGAACTGTGCCAGTGTATTCGGGTTGTTACTTACAGTGCGAACAGTTGCAAAAGCATTCACACATATAGTTAATGACAGGATAAGAAAAATCTTTTTCATAAATAGTTAATTTATTTTTTAAGTAGAACATGATTTAATTTGGTTGCATACCGGTAACAGATGACTTATAGAATAAACCATAAATCATAAATTGAATAGACTTTTTGATTGATTTTATTTGTCTACAAGGGCATATCCTGCTCCTGGCAGGATATTTAATTTTCCTTCATAATTAACCGAGACCCTTGAATCTCCGTTTAGAATTATTTTAAGGTCTTTTGACATGATTGTGCCCAGGGAAAATATTTCGGTTACACCATTTGTCACTAGCAAGTCTGCATTTCTTACAGGTATGTATATGGTGAGTTTAGAAAAACTGCTTCTCTTTTGTGCATCAATTAATAGTTTCCGATTTTTTAAAGTTGTTTTTATACGGCTCAGGTCTTTGGGATTTCCTTTTGCCAATAGCTTGCTGGCCGGTTCATTTGTAAGGACCACTGTAATATCTCCCCGTATTTCTACCTCTTGAAATATTTCAGGTAGATTTATTTCTTTCACACCAGTTAATGGTGTTCGGCCATTTGTTGGATTGTATTCCGAAAATGTTGTGGGTTTATTACTTGCGGTTTGTGCAGTAGTAGACATGTTTACACATAAACCCATTGACAGGATTAGAAAAATCTTTTTCATGATAGTTAATTTGATTTTGATTTAAAAATGGTTAATGATCTTTGATCGAAAAATAGTTTACAAATATTGAGGTGCTGAAACTGTGATCAGTTGCCTATTCTCATCGAATTGGTTTTGCGATGGTCTTTTTATCTTTTGCCATTTCCAATAAGTGAATGAACGCAATACCCATTCAAATGGACCCATTGTATATTTTTTCATCCACCAGGTGCTGAATAGAAGTTGTAATGCAAAAAAGATAATGAATAAAATAAGACCTTCGGTAGGAGCTACAGTTTTGAATTTGTTTGTCAACAGAAAATAAGGAACAAGTACAAGGGATTGCATCAGGTAATTGCTGAGTGACATTTGCCCAAATGATGCTAGTGGCCCGAACAGTTTTTTCCTTTTTTCTGAAGATGCAAGACTGATGAATATAGTTGCGTAAAGAGTAACACATGCAGTGGTCATTACATACCACAGAATGCTAAAGATCCGAAATACAGAATAGATCAGCCACTTGAGTACAAGTGCTTTCGAGATCACAGGATAAAGTTCGTCAGCGATAAAAAAATTAAAAGGAATTAATATCGCAGTTACTATTAATGATGTAATAAGCAGGCGGGTTCTGAATCTTTTATTCTCATTTATTTTTTTCAATATACCGGCTTTGCTGATCCAAAAACCTAATAAGAAATAAAATAACATTTCAATATAAATACCATACACCTGGTGATAGATCTTGAAAAATTGCCAATTGTATTGCAGGTAATCAGGATAGTTATTGGGCTCCACAAGTGAAAAGGTTTGCGGCCAGGCACTTCCAAAAAGAATATAGACGATACTACTTATCATGATCGCAAATACTATTCCGAGCACTATAAGCAATTGACGACTGCTTAGATTTCGTATCAGTAATAAGAGAAATCCCGCGGCGCCATAAAACATCAGTATATCCCGCTTACTTATTAATACTGCATGAATAAAACCTAAAATGAGCAGGCCAATAATTCTTCTGGTAAAAACTGGAACTATTGAAGATTTGTTTTGGTTGGCTTTTTCTAATTGTACATGAAAGCCGATCCCAAAAATGAGGATAAGCATAGTGTACATCCTGTTCTCTATAAGAATATATTTTGGCCATGCTATGATCTCGTCTAAAAGAGAATTAGTATAGCCGTAAGATGGGCCGTTATCACTTACGCAAAACATAAACAATACACCGGCTAATGCAAAACCACGAAGGATATCGATGCTTCGGTCACGATTTGATGCCGATAGCGGATGGAGGAGAGTGGACATAAAAAATGATTTTGGTTACAAAAAAAATTCAGCTGCAAATTAGATTTGAGAGAAAGCGAAATCAATATGACTAAAGTTTATTCAACGCTGTCCTTAATAGTTGTAACCTTTTTCAACTTCCTGTTTGATATATTAAATATTCTTAAAGAAGGGTTTATGCATTAATCAAAGATCTATAGCAAACACATGTTTGTTGATATATGACGAAAGTTTCTGCGGAGGCTTAATCTAGGTGAATGGAAGATTAGTTGTATTTAACTAGTAATTTTTAAGCGACTATCCTGGTTATTAGAAATAATTATTAATCAGTAATCAATAATTTTTTGGTCTTAATTTTTTCCAAAAGCTTTATTGATTGCTTCAGTGCGATTTTGAACATGGAGTTTTTCGTAGATCTTATGAATATGTATGCGTACTGTGCCGGTAGTAATACCCAGTTGCTCAGCGATCTCTTTGTACAGTAAACCCTTTGCAAGTAACTGGAGGATTTCTTTTTCCCTGTTTGATAAGAGGTCAAGGAAAGGATTTTTTTTATCATTGTCGCGGAAAAGATTCACCATCTTCCTGGCAATGTTGGCACTCATGGGGCTTCCTCCTTCGTGTAATTCTTTTATCGATTCTGCAATATGGAGAAGACCTGTATTTTTTAATAAATAACCAGATGCGCCAGCTTTTAGTGCTTCAAACACTTTGTCATCATTTTCATATACGGTAAACATCATAAACTGTGTGCCGGGACTTTTATCTTTAAGCTGTCGTATGCATTCAATGCCATTCATGCCCGGCAGATTAATATCCATGATCACAATATCAGGTTTTATTTCGGGTATTTTTTGAAGCGCTTCTTCACCGGTTTTAAATGAACCCAGCACAAGAAAATCAGTACTAAGAGAAATGAAATCTTTTAATCCATTTCTTACGACATCAAGGTCTTCGACAATGGCTATGGATATGCTCATATTCGAAATTAAACTGCATTTTAATGACGGACAATATGACGAAAGTTAATGATTTATAGGCGCCTTTATCCTTACTTCAGTTCCAACTTTGCTCACTATTTCAAAACTTCCCCCCAGTTCTTTCATCCTGTTTCTCATACTTATGAGTCCATTACCAAATTCGCCTGGAGTAGAGTTATTTAACCCAATTCCATTATCACTTATTTTTATCATAAGCCATTTCCCAATCTCTATTTGTATTGATGTCTCGGTAGCCTGGGCATGTTTTACAATATTGTGCAAAGATTCTTTTACGGTTAAGTAAATATTCCTTCTGAACTCACCGTTTACGTTTAGCTGGGGAATATTGTCTGGCTCATCAACATGGCATTTGATCCCATTTTGTTCTAAATACTCTACTGCATAAGACCTGGTGTAAGAAAGCAGATCATTCAATGTATCATTCTTTTCATTCAACGCCCAAACGATCTCACCCATTTTATCGATCATTTCATCTGAAAAACTCCTAATGCTGCTTACTTCTTCTTCAATGGGTAAATGTTTTTGCCTCTTCATGCCGATCGCTTCACTTAAAAATTTTATTTGTGAAAGTCCGGCACCGAGATCATCATGCATATCTGTTGCTATTCTTGTTCTTTCTTTTTCGATGGCTTGGTTTTTCTCAAGCATCACACGTTGTAATTCGAGTTTACGTTTGATATAAAATCTTACGCCAAAGAAAACCAACCCGATTATCACGAGGCCAGCTATAGATTTGAACCACCATGTTAACCACCAGGGCGGCAGGATAGTAAAAGAAAAGGAAGATTCAACATCAGAATAAAAGCCATGCAAAAAAATAGCTTTTGCTCTTAATGTGTAATCACCGGGTGAAAGATTTACCAGATTTATCGATGTATTTGTGGAGGGATCACTCCAAATATTGTTGCCACCACCTTCCAGCATGTAGCTGAATCGTGTTTGCTTTTCATCAATATATGTTGGTGCAGAAAGATGGAAAGCAAGATTATTTTGAAAATATTTCAACTCATGACTTTTCGGAATTGGTTGTTCGCCTTTGTTGCTATAAACAATATCATAGAAAATAAGTTTAGGTTTCCAATCTACTATAGTTGCCCTGTTTGGATTGTAAGTAACAATACCGGCACTGGTCAATATCCAGATCGTTCCGTTTGCAGATTGTGTAACTTTTGCAGATGGTAAATAAAAATTATTACTCTTTGTAATGTTCTCAATCAAAAAATTATTGTTTGAAAATTTTATTCTATCAACACCAGATGGACTGCAGGCCCAGATATTATTGTTCTTATCGCAAAATAAGCGACCAATAAAATTTTCAGTTAAACCATCCTTCGTTGTAATATTTTTTACCGACCGGATCTTTAAACCATCCAATATAAAATAAAAAAGTCCCTGTCCTCTTGTACCGATCCAGACATTTCCATCATTATCCGCAGTAATAGACCGTGGACTATTCGTCGTTATCGCTTCAAATTTTTTCAACAGTGTAAGTTTGCCATCGCTGCTATGACCAGGAATCTCAAAACAAAATAATTTATTACTTCTTGGCGCTACCCAAATACGATTCTTGCTATCGATCGTAAACTGATCAGTCATATAATCAAATGATGCTTTCAGAGGCTGGTCATTAGCAAAAGCGGTAATTCTTGTTGAAGCTGTTACGAGGTTTCCATTATTATCCAACAATGCATCGATGAATCCTGATGCGGTATCATGGTCAGTATAGTAAGGTTTAAGTGATATATATTGACCTGCTGATTTTTTTTCGAATGAATAAATATTATTTAATGTTGTGACAAATCCTTTTTTCGCAAAAAGAAATCTTCCCGAACCCAATGGTTTTTCAAATAAAAATTTTTTCGGTTTTTGGTGTGGAAGAGCAAGCCATGCTTGCCCATGATCCCCATCATACAACCACACAGAATCAGTGGATGGCGTTACTGAAATATCTGTTACAGTAAGCCCGGGTTTATATTCGGGATAGTAAACCAATTGTTGATTGGAGAGTTTGCAAAGACCTGTATATTCATTTGTAAACCACATATTGTTTTCATGATCCTGTAAAATAGATGTTTGAAAATCTATAGTTAATCCATTTTCCTTTGTAAAGAGTGTTGTATCACCATCAGGCCCGATCTTATAAACTCCTTTTAAAGTTGTTATCCATAAATTATTTTGGCGATCCTTACAAATAGAATGAGGTATAGTGCCTTCCGGAAAATGGTGATCGGAATAGGGAAAAGGTTTTAATAAAATATTTGTTCCATCAAATCCATTAAAGCTATAAAAATTTGAAAAAGATGAGATCCATAATTGATCTTTTGCCGGACTGAAAAATAAAATAGCATTGACTCCTAATTTATAAGCGATCAATTTCTTTTTAATAAGATCATACACCAGGAGATTACCAACATTGTATTTGTAACCGGGATCTGAAACAAGAAATAATTTTTTATCGAATTCGATTGCTTTATTCAGCGATATTGCCTCATTTCCCTCGGGCAGCCCCGAAAGATCTATTTTTATAAATCTTCGATCTTGCAACTTGAATAAACCTTCATCAGTAGCAGCATAATAATATCCATCACTGCATTTAATTAGTTTATTGATGACAGGAGTAAAATTATCGGCCGGAGTAAAAGTTTTGAGTCGGCCATTTACAACATAATTTATTTGACTGGAATTTACCAAGATCCATATGGAGTCGTCGCCCATTTCTACGATATCATTGACAAGATTATTACCTAAGCCATTATTAATATCAAAATTGGTAAATCGACTGCCATCATAAATGCTTAACCCACCGAAAGTGGCAATGTATAATTTCCCTTTACTGTCCTGGAACATGAACTTTACCTTGTTATTGACAAGACCTTCCCTAGGTGTATAATGAACAAAAGGATATTGTTGTGAAAAGCAGCTAACACAAAATACAATGCATGCAAGAATGAGGGCGGCTCGTTGCATACTTAAATTTACTTAGAATTAACTTCTGATGAAAAACTGTTATTCAGGGAAGGCTATTCAACCATAGTTCTTATAAGACAGTTTATATAGTTGCTTCAATTAATGAGTTTACTTCTTTCTTCTTCATCGGCAACCATTTTTAATAGGCTCTAATCAAAAATCCATTTAAACTTTTCCCGATACAACGGATAATTATTGAGATCATATTTTTTCATCATTACTTTAATGGAATCATCTTTCCATTTGCCCGCCAAGAATAAATGAGTCGAATTGGGGAGTGACCAGGTCATCGTTAAAGGATCTTTCTTTATTTCAAAATGAATAGTTCTTTGGACTGTGTCTATTTTAGCCTGGCTGCTGATAATTGAGTCAGTGGAAAGATGGATATAAACCCGGGGCACATCCCAAATGGTTTCAATTGTGATTTTTTTCCAGCGAAGACTATCCGTTTGTAATGGAGGCATTATATCAATGCCGCGAATAAAATATTCAGTAGTGTATGTTCCGTACAGTGGCTTTTGTGAAAAATTGGACACCCGTTTCCAATTAGTATTATTCTGGTCCGTCAATTGATACAACCTACAAAGCACCAGGAATATGAGGAACACAGAAAACAACCTGCTCCAGAAAAAAGAACGTACCAAGGGCGTATAATTTACAGGAGCAACTGATCTATTCAGCAGAAACAGGTTTAACAATCTCTGTCTGTCATTCCACATAATAATAAAGGCAATAAAGAGATAATGCAGCGAAGAAATTTTCACTCCGATACCGAAACAGAAATTCAACATCACCACTACACTTAATACAGCCACCAGTAGCATAGCGCCGAGTGTTGCGGTACGGCGCCATAGTATCAATAATGCTCCAATCACCTCTCCAAGTCCGGTAAATATTTTATAAGCATTTGAATAAGCAAGAAATTTCCACTGTAATTCAGTAGGATCCATCATTCCAAAAGGCTTTTCCAGCACAGATGCTGTAATGAAACCTCCCTGGAGCGGGAATACTTTGTTCATCCCATAAGAAAGCAATGTAAAAGCGAGGTAATAACGTATGTAAAGGAGGAACCAGACATTTAGCTTTTCATAATTAACCCGGCGTCTATCTACAATATTCCAAAACAGTGTTATGAGCAAGGCGACAACTAGGTTGATAAAAAGACAGACAACCCCAAAAGCCGAATCTGCTAGTCTAAATGCAAACCTGGAATTCTCTATTTCCCAATTAAAGAACAGCATACCAACTTTTGGAGCAAGCCATTCCATGGATGTCATGTATGGATAAGTTATTGGTTGCGTAAACTGAAATGAAACGACAGGAAAGGGAAAGCAATACAATACGAAATAGACAAAGAAAAAACGGAACAAAATCTTTTGGGTAAATGTCCACGCAGAACCAGCAACAGGTATTGGTTGCATAATACTCGATTTAGATATTTAGTCGCTACTAAACAGAAATAACAGGAAGTCTCAATTGGAATAAGGTGGAAATAGGGTTGCTCATAGAAGTCTTATCAATATAGCTTAAAAAGTGAACAAAGCCAATCAATCGTAAAGCAATTTTGTTTTGCATTTATAAATCCTATCCGCTATCAATGTTTGTTATATATTTTAATTATCTCCCGAATCAAAAAGTTTGCAGTTGTAGCTGCAAACTTTTTGATTGCTTTTAGTAAGAAGGAAATATTGGTATTGATCAATAACTTCTATTAGGCGATCTCTGCTTCTTTTTTCAAAACTGCATTTGCATAATCCTGTATCGAATGAAGCTTCACGGGGATTTTTTTCAATGTTGGTTCCATATCGATCGCATCTCCATTTGCATAAAAGATCATGAGACCTGCAAAAACTTTTTGTAATGGATCAGTTGCTTCTTTCATTTGTTGCTCCAACGCAACAACAGGGATATAATTCACAGTAAACGGAAGACCACTGATGTTTTCAAATTCTTTTATTACTTGTGCCGGAACAAGGGGTTCGGCTCCGCCGATTTCCAACACCTCGTTTTCAGCAACCGGATTGTCAACACTTGCAGCAGCAAATGCGGCAACATCTTTATAAGAAACGTAACTTATGGGATTAGTTCCATCACCGGGAATTTGCGCAGTATGTTCGTTATAGTTAAATCCTAATGCAGGACTTAACCAAACCTCCATAAATATGGATGCCTGGAGAATAGTATATTTCATACCGCAGCTTTTAATTGTCTGTTCAGCGGATCGCTTGGCTTCTGTAAGCGGGTTATCCATCGCATGTTGATGGCGGAAAGAAATAAAAATAAACTGTTTTACCCCAACTTCTTTTGCAGCTGCTATCAAGTTAAGATTGCCATCATGATCCACTGTTTGTATGTTATCTCCTTCTTGTCTTGATAAGGTGGAAGAGACAGTGGAGATGACGATATCACAACCTTTACAGGCATTCAGCAATGAAGATTTATCTTTAAAATCGCCTTCAGCTAATGAGCATCCCATTTGTTTTAATGCATCAATCTTTTCTGGCGCTGAAGTTTTTCTTACTAATGCTCTTACTTTTTTTTGTTGAGCTGTAAGCTGACGGCAGATCTCACTGCCGAGCAATCCGGTTGAACCTGCTACGAGTATCATAGACATTTGTTTTTGCGTGTTTAAATTTAGAATTACCAAATACAAGTCCCCGTGAGTAATTGCAATGTATGGACGAGTATCGACTGATTATTAGCTAATGAAACATCTAGTTCAAATCCTGCCTGTAAACTCTTACGAAGACCTGCAATATAAAAATAGTACTAATAACAAGGCATAACCAATACCTCAATTGAGGTAGGGTTGTAAAAATCAATAGAAATACCTTACTTCAATGTATGGAATTACCTGATATAAAGCATTTATCACCCGAAGACCAGGAGCTCTTAATCCAATCGCAGCAAAAGATTTTATCAGAAGGGGATGAAAAAGGGTTTATTGCCATCGAACCCTTTGCTGATCTGTTAGACAAGGTGGGAATGCATCATGAATCAAGACAATATTTCCGGAAAATAATAGCCTCTACAGATAATATTTTAACACAGGCTAGGGGTTGGCGAAAGATCGCTTTTTCCTGCCTTGGTCAGCGGAATTATATTGGTACAGCTGAGGCTGCTGAATGCGCAGCTGCTTTGGTTCTCCAATTACCAATAATAGACAAGGAAGGGAAGGAAGAATATGTGCGAATTCTGCACTGTATGGCTCAATCTTGTTATTTCCAGTTAAAGTTTGAAAAGCTGGAAGCAATTGTGAAAGAAATAAAATCAGTTTTGCCCGATATAACTGATATAGAATTACGCAGCAATCTTCTGCATGCGATCAGTTTGTCGATATATGCCAAATACCGCTGGTATCAATTTCCGGAAGAAGCATTTACTCATCTTGAATTGCAACTTCAGCTCACCAGCCAGTTGAAAGATAAATTCCACTATGCTTACAGCCATTGCCTTGGTGGGTTTTTTTATTTATTCAATGAAGAATTCACGTTGGCGAGAGAACATTTTACAAAAGGCATTGAATTGCTGGATGGAAAGAATTTTCATGCACTGCTGATGGCCTACAATTATACTACAGTGAGTTACCGGATGCAGAACAATATTCCGATGACAGAACACTGGGCATTGCTGACGCTGGAGAAAGCAAAACAAACATCCAATTTTTCTTATGTCCCTTATTCGTATGCTAACCTGGCATGGGTTAATGCAAAGCGAAACAATTGGCTTTATGCGGAAGATTATGCTAGAAAAGCAGCTGATGACTGGTCGGCAATCAAATTAACCAGTAGTTATGCGTTTCCCTTGATGAATTGTTTATTACAAAAAAAAGAATTTAATGAAGCTGGTCAACTTGCATTTAAACTATTGCATCCAAGATTGAAAAGACTACCCGGTTCGTTGACAGAAAAATTGAGAACAGTAGCTAAAGCATGGGTTAGTGATAATAAAATTGAACTGGGCAATAGTCTTGAAGATGTTATTGATGAAGCAAAGCTCACCGGCTATTTCTGAATGGAAAAAATTATTTACATATTTCACCGGAATACTTCGCTGTCCGAAACACTGGCATGGACGCTGCAATTGGGAACAGACTTGAAAGCTGTTTGCCTGCAGGATCCGCTACAATTGAAAACAGTTGTTGAGCAAGCTGGGCTTGTTTTAACGGAGCCAGAGTTTTTTGAAAAAATTTTAGAAAACTCCATCGGTTTCTCTTTTCCTGTATTATTAATTGCAAACAACCCGGAATTTGATAAAACAATTGAAGCGCTTTATACCGGGGCTGATGATATAGTTGATCCCGGTAATGGTCCAGAAGAAATAATAGAAAAGACAAATCAATTACTTCATCATAAAACAGATGGAAAAAATTTGCTGATAAAAAAACTGATCCAACAAATCAAAGAACAAGGGAAAGGAGGAGGGGATGAAACTGATTATGGCTTAACAGTAAAAGAAAAAGAAATTTTGCGTTTTATGAAAGAGGCGCAACATTTAAAACAGATAGCTAAAGTCACCAACAGTTCTTATGAAACGGTACGAACCCACGTAAAACATATTTACAAAAAATTAGGAGTTATGTCGGCAAGCGAGGCAGTGATCAAAGCGATGAAAATAGATTTATAAAAAACTCATCCCAGCAATTGATTTACTGATACTTTCCCTTTCATCATTTCAAGTACAGCATCTTTAATAGCTGGTGCATCATAACCGCATTCATGATGAAGTTCCTTAGGAGTGCCATGTTCTACAAGACGGTCAGGAATACCAAGCATTTTAATTTCTGCTTTGTAATTATGTCCATTCATAAATTCAAGAACTGCTGAACCAAATCCACCAACTACAGTTCCATCTTCAACAGTAATTATTTTTTCGAATTTGCCAAAAACTTCATGCAGCATTACTTCATCCAATGGTTTTGCAAAACG
>Ga0105249_10002013_pt1 | contig 17648 bp, 16 predicted proteins | sample KBSS44metaG_FD_81522 | JGI IMG/M metagenome (GOLD analysis project Ga0105249, IMG submission 81522) | Switchgrass rhizosphere microbial communities from Kellogg Biological Station, Michigan, USA - KBS S4-4 metaG | ecosystem: Host-associated > Plants > Roots > Rhizosphere > Soil | place...
ACGGGCGTGCTCCGATGAACGACCACGGATGCGCCGTCGACAACTCTTTCCGCGCCGGTCGGGTCAGTGCCACCAGGCTTGAACAAAAGGCGATGATGCAGAGAACGAGGCAAATCGGTTTCTGTGTTGAGCATGAGTTGAAGGAACACGACCGCTCGCATCCCGCCGCCGATGACCCTCTTGTCCGGCAAGTCCAGCGGCGCGCCGGGGCGCGCGAGCAGATCAATGAGTTCCGCATCTCTATAGCTCACCAGCGGCTTTGCGTTCCCCTCGTCCTTGTAGACCTCGATGGCAGTCAGCTCGAGATTCTCGGGACGAAAGTTGGTGACATGCAGCTCATAGACAAGCTGGATCTTGCCGCCTGCTCTGACGGGAGTCGGCGGCATCGGAACATCGAGATCAACGAGTGCGGCTGATCCTTGCGCTGCACCTCCATCCGGAGGCGCGAGGAACAGAACACTGCCGGCCAGCACTAACGTCCAGATGCATTTCATGGAGTGCCTGTCACACGGAAAGCATTGCAGCAGTGACCAACCCGATGACCGCAATCGCACAGAAGTACAGTGCTCGCGGCTTCATCCTCAATGGTAGCGAACGGCTGACGACAGCGTCGACAGACTGAACTCGCGGCACAAAGGAACAGACGGCTTCGCTCTGATGACGTTGCACGCCGGATAAGCTTCCGTAATATAAGGGGCTAGTCTGGAGCGTGCCGGATGAGTGATGCAGTAGCAAAGACCATCTCTACTGTGCTCGCGTTAGCCGTAATACTCACCCCACGGACGTTCGGTCAAGTGAGCCTGCCGGAAGAGTCAATCGGCGGGCCGCTGAGCAGCGCCCCCGTTCCGGGAGCGCCGTTTTCCGCAGACGCGACAACATCTGTCCGCGCGGTCCTGCGCGATGGCACCAGACTGGACCAGACCACGACGGATCGCTATTACCGTGACTCCGCTGGTCGCGTCCGCATCGAAAGACACATGGAAGGCCTGCCAGCCGCAAAGACTGTGCGTGAGCGTCACATTCGCACCGTCATCGCTCCCGACCCCAGAAATTGGGGCGGGGTATACACCGTCGATGATCAGTCCGCCACCATTGGGTTGCTCCCACGTTCGCTCATTGCCAACACCGTCGGCGGCAACCTCGATTTTTCCGTTCCTGTTGGCGGCGTAAGATTCGTGGGGTTTTTTCGGGCCGGAGACCTGCTCTCGGCCGACCCTGGCGCTTTCGGCGACGTGCGCGACGAATCCCTCGGCACAAAGCGTATCGGAGGTGTCGAGGCAGCCGGACGCCGCCTCACCATCGTCGTGCCGCCAGGCTATCGTCACAACGACCAGTGGAGCGAAGTGGTGGTGGTGGACGAGCGCTGGGAATCAGCCGAACTTCAACTGCTGATTCAGTCACGGCATTCAGACTCGCGAAGCACGATTGAATACCGCTTGTCGAACATCCGCCGCACCGAGCCGCCCACACACTTGTTCGAGTTGCCACCGGACTACGCCACTCGAAGCCTCCCGCCTGTGACGAACGAGCCAATGGTGTCTTTCATCTGGGCCGAGAGCCCGCGTGCGGGTGCGTTCATGGCAGGCAAGATGCGCTAATCCCGACTGACCCTCCGTATGAAAATCGCGGCGCACGTTGCACTTGGGATGGTCGCGTTGCTGACTCCTTGTGATCGCCCAGTCGCCGCCTGACGGACCGACATTCGACGTCGTCTCGATCAAGCGGGTGGACGAGCTGCGTCAGAACGGAGGGATGCGCATTCTTCCGGACGGCACCGTGATGATGATGAATGGGCCGCTTGGATCGCTCGTGAACGCGGCCTCGCCAGTGCCCATAACCCCGCGCGACATTATTGGGGGGCCTGATTGGTTGTGGCGCGAGCGTTACGACGTCACGGTCAAACCTCCGGCGGGTTTGACCCGCGCTCAACTCACAGAAACGATGCCGATGATGTGGCGCGCGATGTTCGCGGATCGAATGAAGCTCGTCGCCCACATCGAACAACGCGAAAAGGACGCCTATGCGCTCGTCCTTGCATGCAATGACGGACGGCTTGGACCAGAAATGAAGCCTTCAACCCTTGATTGCACTCCCGGTTTAAACGCCACGGCAACGACGCCTGCGGGGCCCCCATCATTGCAAGAGCGGCAGAACCGCTGCGGGTTATCAATGAGCCCCGGCTCGTTCGTATCGGGCGGCGTGACACTCGATCAGTTCGCGAGAGGCATCAGTGGTATTGCGGGAGGCGAGGTCGACAACCGCACGGGCCTTTTGGGCTGGTATTCAGTGAAGATGACGTTCTCGCTCCCACGGAATGCCGCCGCTTCACCCGATGCGAACGTGGCGGTCGATGATGCGCCAGACATCTTCACCGCCTTGCAAGAGCAGCTTGGCCTGAAGCTGCAACGCGAGCAGAAGAAGAGCACGCCGGTGTTCGTCATCGACCATATCGAACGACCGTCCGAGAACTGAGCGATGTCGGGGATTAGTGGACGAGCCACCTTCGCGCTTTGCGCTACGGTGGGCATCCTTCGCGTGAGTCATGAGCGGAGGATGGCGGGGTGTCTGGGACGAGTTTCGGAACTGGCTCGTTCGTGCGGCTTGACCGCCGCGGGTTACTGCTTCTCAGCGGGAGTCCAGTGCATCAGCAGCGTGATCGGCGCGGCAGCGGCTTCACTCACCGACTGGTTGATCAGGAACCGGCCGTCGCGCGCGACTGCGTACTGCGGTCGGTTGGTTGGGGACCCGCCGGCGAGGATGCGGGTGAGAAAAAGGCTCACCGGCGTGCCGGCCTCGAATGTCGGACCCGATGCGGCGACCGGCACGGCCATCATCGCCGCGTCGGGCGCAAGGAAGTAGATCTCCCTGCCGTCGGCGCGCCAGCGCGGCGCGGCGCCGCCGCCCGTCGATACCTGCCATTTGCCACCCGCGTCGGGAAACGCCTGCACCACGATTTCGAATCGGCCCGACTCGTTCGTCTGGTACGCGACCCAGCGTCCGTCCGGAGACAGCTCCGCCATCGCCTCGTCAAACGGGGTGTTCGCGACGACGCGCGACTGACGATGGCCGCCGGTCATGTCCAGGGCCCACAGATCGAGCCCGGTCTTGGAGTTGCCGGCGTAGTACAACAGGAACCGGCCGTCCCTGGACCAGGCCTGCCCGATCTCACTGCTTGGAGTTTCCAGAAGGCTGACCTCGATGCCCGACCCGTTCGAGGCCTTCAGATACAGATCCCACGTTGACTTTCGGCTGGAAGAGAATGCGATCCGCATCCCGTCCGGCGACCAGATAGGAAGGCTGTCCTGGCCAGCATCGAAGGTCAGGCGGGTGAGACCGCCGCGGACGAGATCCAACAGCCAAATGTCGAAGTTGCCCTGCACCGTACGGGACATCGCCACACGCCGGCCGTCTGGCGACAGTTCGGGATACTGAACGTTGTTCGCATCTGGTTCACTGGCCACGCCCACCGACTTGCCCGTTCGGTCGAACCAGGTGAGTTGTCGCACCGCGGCCCCGCCAACGCGATACGCGACCTGGCCATCCTTCGACACTGAAAATCCACCGAGGTTCGTATTGCCCTCAATGCCGACCTCGTTGGCCACGGTGACGGGATTGCCAGTCACGGCTCTGCCCGCGACATCCAGTCTGCGAGCGATGAGCGTGCCTTGCTGGATGACGATCACTCGGTCCGGCGTCATGAACGCGCCTGACGAATCGGCGGCCATCAAACGGCTCGGTTCCCCGCCATCGAGCGATCCCAGGTAGATCCCCGACGACTCCTCCGGGCCCGTCGCGTAGAAGATGAAGTGTCGGCCATCGGGGAGAAATTGGGGAAAGCGATGGCTGATCTGGCGTGGCGGATCGAGTCGCGTGACCTCCACCGGCTCGCCTCCCGTGGCTGCGACGCGTGACAACCCGCTCGTGGTCGTCCGAGCAAACAGGATCGTGCCGTCCGCGCTCCAGGCGCCGCCTCTTGCGCTGCTCCCCGTCGTGACCAGGGGCTGCGGCGAACCGCCAGCGATGTCGAGGCGATAGAGCTTCCCGTTTGCGAAGAAACCAAGCGATCGGCCGTCAGCGGACCAGAACGGATACTCCGCACCCTCCGTGCCCGCCAGCGGCTGCGCCTCGATCGTGTCCAGCGCGCGCAGCCACAGTCGTTGCTGTCCCGTGCCGGACGCGACGAAGACGATCTGCCGGCCGTCCGGCGACAACGCAAACTGCAGCGGTTGGAGTGTGGACGGCGTCGAGAGCTCGACGCGCATCTCAGGGGGAAGCGTCTCGCGCAGATGCCTCACCGCGGGAATGGAGAGCGCAGCGGCGGCCAGCACTCCAACGGTTGCAACAGCGAACGACATCCACGCCAACCGTCTGCCGGAGCCCGATGACGCGGCTGACGAAGTCACCGACGCGACCGCGACATCGCCCGTACCCGCGATGGTCCTGTCGATCTCGACGCGCGCCTCGCCGATGTCGCGCAGGCGCGTTTTCGGATCGCGCTCCAGACAGCGCGCGAGGAGCCGCTGCAGGCGCAACGGCGTCGCCACGGGCAGCGTCGGCATGCTGATGTCGCGCGTGAGCACGGCCGCCAGCGTCTCCGGCACATCCTCCGCTCCGAACAAACGCCGTCCACTGAGCATCTCGGAGACGATCACGCCGAACGCCCAGATGTCCGCGCGTTTATCGACGACCCGTCCCTTCGCTTGCTCCGGCGACATGTACGCCGCCGTGCCGAGGATCATCCCCGCCTGCGTCATTGCCGGTGTGGTGAGGGTCGGCGACTGTGACACGTTAGCGGCGCTGCCGACCGGCTCGACCGCCTTCGCGAGCCCGAAGTCCAGCACTTTTACCGTGCCGTCCGTCTTGACCTTGATGTTCGCGGGTTTCAGATCGCGGTGGATGATCCCCTGATCGTGCGCGGCCTCCAGCGCCTCCGCAATCTGCTTCGCGATGGGTAGCGCCTCATCGAGGGGAATCGCGCCCCTCTCTATCCATTGCGACAGGTCGTCACCCTCGACGAGTTCCATGACGAGAGCATGAGTGCCACCGGACTTCTCGACCGAATAGATCGCGGCGATGTGCGGATGATTGAGCAACGCGAGCGTTTTCGCCTCGCGTTCGAACCGGGCGAGGCGTTCGGGGTCCGAGGCGAACGCGTCCGGAAGAATCTTAATCGCGACCTCGCGGCCCAGCGTCGTGTCCGTGGCGCGGTACACCTGCCCCATCCCGCCTTCGCCGATTGGCGCTGTGATGTCGTAGACGCCGAGGCGGGCGCCGGGAGTCAGTGCCAGGGTGACGCGAGTATACGCGGGAGCGGTATGCGCACGGGATTGGTTCTCGGCAGCACCGCAGCGTCGAGAAGACAGGGCGTTCGATGACTTCGAGCGGGAGGACTCGCACCGCTCGCCGAGGCCGCAGGCGCCGAGCGGCTTGACTGGAGACCGGGCACGCCGACGAGACTGAGCGAAATCTGGCGGGGTGGACGGGACTCGAACCCGCGGCCTCCGGCGTGACAGGCCGGCGTTCTAACCAACTGAACTACCACCCCGAACTGGGCTCTGAAAGTTCGAAGAACTTCCAGAATTGACTTGCGCACAAGCCGTCTTGGCTCGCCAACCGAAGCTCGCGTAGCGTATGGCTTGCCACTCGAAGCTCGAATCGAGCGAATCGCCAGCCCACCTTCGCGCTTTGCGCTATGGTGGGCACCCTTCGCGTGAGTCATGAGCGAAGGGTGGTGGGCGGTGCAGGACTCGAACCTGCGACAGCCGGCGTGTAAAGCCGGTGCTCTACCACTGAGCTAACCGCCCGCCTTCGCGTGGCGGCCTGCTGCCTCCGCTCACGCTTCGGCGGGGCAAGCCCACGCCTCACTGTTCCGCCTCCGCGCTCTGCACCGCGCATCGGCATCACCGCAAAACACGATTATATTGGCGTCGCGACCCGCAAGGCAAGGAAGCCAAACCCAATCAGGATCCCAATCGCCGCGCGATATTCCTTGTTGCGCCATGCCCGCGCCACGCTGAAGCGGCGCTCCGTGTTCTCTCCCTCAGAGCGCCGGTACTCCTCATACGCGTCCCCGAACCGACCTCTCAGGAACGCCTCTTCGGTCCGTACGGCAGCCGTCAACGTCGAGACCATGTAAATCAGGGCCAAAACCAGGACGACGACGCTCTGGGCGGCGATCACCACCCCGAGCGCCAGCACGGACGAGCCGACATAGAGCGGGTGCGCGGTCCAGCGATACGGCCCTGATCGAGTGACCTCTCTTCCCTTCTCGAGATGCCCGGCCGCCCAGATGCGAATCGCCTCGCCAATCACCGCCACGAGCAACCCGACGCGCCAACTGTCCCACGTCGGAACCGCGAGAATCGCGGTGGCCACCGCAGTCGCGAATCCGAGCGGTACTCGCTTGCGTGCAAGCCATTCGACGAGGCGACGCCGCTTATGCACGACGCCGGTGACGGAAGGATGCGGGCTGTCAGCCACGGGCGGCGACCCGTCTTTCCGTGGCCGCGATGACCTCATCGACGCTGATGCCCTCGATGCACGGCTGCGGGAACCGGCACTTGCGCTCGTAGTGACACGAGCATTGCGACGCGCGAGAGATCGCGATGTCGGCGGTCGACCATGGCCCGTTGCGTTCGGTGAACGTTGGTCCAAAGAGGGCCACCACGGGCGTACCGACCGCGGCGGCGATATGCAGGGGGCCGGTGTCGCCCGAGATCAGGAGCCGCGCGCGGCTGGCGATCGCGAACAGATCGACGATGCTGGTTCGCGGCGCAAGTTCTGCGGAGTCTCGCGACGCGCTGACCACGATCGAGGCGATCTCTTCCTCGCCGGGGCCCCACAGCACGAGCGTCCGCACGCCGAGCCGGTCATGAATCTCACCCGCGAGGGCGCCGAACCGTTGCGGCGGCCAGCGCTTGTTGGGCCATGCAGCGCCCGGATTGATTAGAACGAAGCCCGCCCGCCCAAACCGCGTCACCACGGTGTCCGCGGTCACAGTTCTCGGTATCGTAAGCGGAAACGTGATCCGAAGATCCTCCACCCCAAGTGCCTGCATCAGCATCAGGTTCTTGCGAATCACGTGCGGGTCACGGCCAGGATCGGGGGTGTCGCCGTAGAAAATTCGTGACAGCGGCTCGCGCAGGTGCTCGCGAGGCAGACCAATGACGCGACGTGCGCCCGCTGCACGCGTCAGCACCGCGGACTTCAGGAGGCCTTGCAGATCCACTGCAGCGTCGTATTTCGTGCGACGAACGCGTGCGATCGTGCGCAACAGCGTTCGAACGCCGGCGCGCGGATCGAGCGGAATCGCGGCGTCCAGCCCCTCGACGAGCTGCAGGACCGAAGAGTAGCGCGGGTCGACCAGCCAGTCGATTCGCGCTCGCGGATATCTGGCCCGAAGCGCAGCTGCGGCGGGAATCGCGTGGATGATGTCGCCCAGCGACCCGAGCCGGACAATCAGGAACTTCAACGACTGCTCGGTCACGGTTGGCTGGCTGGCCCGGCCTGCGCCTGCCCTGACGCGATACGCGCCAGCAGGTCGCGCGTCGAGTGGTTCTTGGGATCCCCGACGATGGCAATGCGTCCGCCGTACGCGCGCACGATCTCGCGTTCGGGCACTGAATCGACGGTGTAGTCGGTGCCCTTGCAATGGACATCAGGGTGCAGCAGTTCGAGCAGCGGACCCACTGTGGGCTCGGGAAACACCGTGACAAAGTCGACGTAGCGAAGCGCGGCCACGAGCTCGGCGCGATACTCCGCTGCCAGGATCGGACGCCCCTCCCCTTTCAGCGCCCGCACCGACTGATCGTCGTTGATGGCGACCACGAGAATGTCCGCTTCCTGGGCGGCTGCCTCGAGATATCGAACGTGACCAACATGAAGCAAATCGAAGCAACCATTGGCAAACGCTACAGTGCGACCGGATTCATGCGCCTGCCGGATCCGGTCTGCAAGGCGGTCACGTGAAACGACCTCACCCACGCGCGCGCCTCTTGCCGGGCAGGTCCGCAGCATCGGTACGAACCGCGCGGCGAATCTCCTCTGCCGACGCCGTCGCCGTCCCACGTTTCATGACAACGATCCCACCGGCATAATTGGCCAGGCGCGCGGCCGCCTCGAACGTCGTGCCCGCCGCGAGAGCGAGCGTCATTGTGGCCATCACCGTGTCGCCGGCGCCTGTCACATCAGCGATCTCATCCGAACCGAAAATCGGGATGTGCACCGTGGCCGTATGGGGAACAAAGAGCGCCATGCCGCGGCCGCCACGCGTGATGAGCACGGCCTGCATGCCGGTGCGCTGCAGTAATGCACGGCCCGCACGCTCCAGCAGCCGGAGATCGTCGTTGATGCGGACGTCGAGCGCGTGCTCCACCTCGGCTTCATTCGGCGTGCATGCGGTGAGATCACGATATTCGAGGACGCGATAGCGGCTATCGACGAGAATCGGGATGGGGTGACTCTCCCGCCGCAGCGCGCTGCGCAGCCGGTTCACGAACGCCGGCGTCACCAGGCCCGACCCATAATCAGAGACCAGCACGGCGTCCGACTTCATCGCGGCTTCGAACGCTCGGCGCTCGAACAACGCTCGCGTGTCGCGCGCCACAAGCCCGTTCACCGCGCGATCGATACGCACCACCTGTTGCTTGGCTGAGTGAATGCCGCCTGCGAGGATTCGCGTCTTCACCGGCGTGTGGTGGTCAGCGGCTCGCACGATACCCCGCTGGTCCACTCGCGCGTTCAATGCTGCCGAAAGCCGTCGTCCGGGTTCATCGCGGCCGAGCACGCCCGCGAGGATCGCGCGACCACCAAGCGCGGCGACGTTGTTCGCGGCGTTGCCGCCCCCGCCAGGCACGACCTCGGTCGAGTCGTATTCGAGGATCAACACCGGCGCTTCGCGCGAGACTCGCGCCACGCGGCCGTAGACGAACTCGTCGGCCACGATGTCGCCGATGACGGCGACCGTCCGCTCCTTCAGCGCGTTTACGAGCGCGAGGAGGTGCGCAGAATCCAACCGACCGCCTCCATCAAGTTACTCACGATAGTATCGGCTTCCACGCCGTTCGGTGGTTCCGAGCGGTGCGGCCCCGACCGCACGAGCACCGCTCGGGTCTTGGCAGCGCGGCCGCAGGAGACATCCAGCCACCTGTCACCCACCATGACCGAGCGCGCTGGATCGAGGTCCATCTCGCGGCATGCCTGCTCGATCATGCCTGGGGCGGGCTTGCGGCACGCGCATTGTTGCCGGTAGCGCTCAATCTTCGATTCAGCGAAGTGTGGACAGTAGTAGTAACGGTCGATGCTTGCGCCGGTACCTGCGAGACGGCGGTCGATCTCGCGGTGCACGACGTGGACGAACTCTTCATCGATGATGCCGCGACCCACTGCGGCCTGATTCGTGATGACGACCGTCGCAAATCCGGCCCGCTTCAACAGTCTCAAGGCGTCAACCGTCCAGGGGAACAGCGTCAGGCGGTCCAGCCGATCCAGGTAACCACACTCTTCGACGAGCGTCCCGTCGCGATCGAGAAACACGGCGGCTCGACTCATTGCCGGTTCGCCATCAGATCAGCCATCGTCGCCAGCACTCGCTCCGTGGAGAGCCTCGTCATGCAGCGATGATCCAGGGGGCACTCCCGCAGCATACATGGACGGCACCACACGTGGCTGATCAACAGCTCGACTCGTCCACCCCGCCGGGACAGGGGGGCGGTTTCGCGTTCGCGCGTCGGGCCAAACAGCGCCGCGAGCGGCACACCGACCGCGCCCGCCACGTGCATGGCCCCTGAATCGTTGGAGAGGCACGCGCGCGCCAGCGACAGCACTCCAGCCAGCGTCTCCAGCGTGGTCGAACCTGCCAGATCGATAACCGCCTCTCTGGCGTCGTCCGCCACGAGCGAGCGAACCCAGCGTGTCGTCGTTGCGTCGGCGGTCGACCCGATGAGCACACACTGCACGTCGTGGTCCCGAACGAGTCTCGCTGCCACTTCCGCGAAGTGTGGCGCCGGCCAGCGCTTGGCGCCGCCGTAGGCGGCCCCAGGTGCCATGACGACGAACGGACGATCCTCAATCCATCCGGCCTGGCGTAAAGACGCACGCGCCTGCTCGATGGCCCTGGCCGGAACCACGAGCTCTGGATCGGGCGCGCCGTTGTCGAAACCGAGACCCCTGATCAGGCGCCGGTAGTACTCGGCTTGATGCACGCGGATAGCGGGGCGGGCGACGGCGCGTGAGAGCAATCGTTGACGCATGTCAGCGGCATACCCCCAGCGCTCGGGGATCGCCGCGCGGCGAACGAGCCACGCCGAGGCAAACGAATTCGGCAGCAACACCGTCGCGTCGGCGTGCAGCGCGCGCAACGCCTCGATGTCGGCGCGACGCGAGCGCCGGGCCCACACTCGACCAGACCACTGCAGCACGAGGACATCGTCCACGAGGGGCGACATCGTGAAGAGGTCCGAGATCGCTTTGCGGGCGGCCACGATCAGTCGGGCAGCCGGAAACGCACGACGGAGATCGCCCACAGCCGGCAGTGCCATCACCGCATCGCCCAGCCAATTGGGCGAAACCACGAGGAGGCGCTCGATCGCAGTCGTCATCACGACACGGTTTCAGCCGCCGTCTCAGCCTCGCGCCATCGGCGGTGCATCCAGAGCCACAACTGCGGGTCGCGTCTCACGTACATCTCGAGCACATCGGTGCAGCGCTGCGTGAACTCGCGAACCGCGCTGGGCCCGGTGTCGCGGGGAGGGGGAACGGGACAGTCGTAGATCAGCCGATAGCGGCCGCCGGGAAGCGGGAACGCGAATACCGGAATCACCGCCGCGCCGGTGCGCAACGCCAGCGCCGCCAGCGCTGATGTCGTCGCCGCCGGGCGGTTGAAGAACTCGACCGACACGGCGTCAGAGTGCAGGTGCTGATCGATCAGCATCGCCACACCGCGGTTGCTTTGCAGATCGCGCAGCACGCGGCGGAGGCCGCCCTGGCGATAGATGACGGTGTTTCCCGTGCAGGTGCGAATCCGCTCGAGCATGGCATGGAGGTACGGATTGTCCAGCGGGCGTGCCACCACCGAGATCGGCTCGGCGTGCAACGCAAAAGCAATCGCCTGAATCTCCCAGTAGCCGAAGTGACCAGTGAAATAGAGCACGCCCCTTCCCTGTCGATACGCCTGCCGCACGTGCTCCTGGCCCTCGACTTCGACGCGCGCGAGCATCTGCTCGCGTGTCAGTGAGCTGAACTGAATCAGCTCGAGCAGCAGCCGTCCGAAGTGCATGAACATGCCCCGGCTCACGACAGCGAGCTCGGCGGTGGAGCGTGATGGGAATGCTCGCGTCAGGTTCTCCAGGGCGATCCGGCGGTGGAAGGGATCGAGCACCGAGACGATCCCGCCGAACGCACCGCCACAGGCGCGCACCGCCGTCATCGGCATCAGACGCAGGAACGCCTGCACCGTGCGCGCAATTGCGAACTCGAGGCGATATCTCACAACCTCTCCTCGAGCCAGGCGGCGAACCGATCGGGCGGTTCGATCGTTGCGGTCATCGGCAACACGGCCCACGCGGTTTGCCGTGGCAATCTCACCGCATCTTTCGCCGTCGTCACCACAAGATCTGCTCCCGTGGCGCGCACCGCTTCGGTGACTCGTTCGAGATCGTTCGTCGTGTACCAGTGATGATCGGGAAACGCCAACTCGCGAACGACCTCGTATCCTTGCGCGCGGAGGGCGTTGAAGAAGCGCGCCGGGCGGGCGATGCCTGCAACGGCAACTACCCGCGCACCAGGCGGGTCTGCGATCGACTGTTCAGGCGGGTCTAAAGACCCGCCTCTACGATGCGGTAGCGCGTCTTCAGACGCGCCGGGCGTATGCTGCAGCGGTTCGTAGTGATTCGACACCCGAAAGACGGGCATGCGATCGAACGCGGCCGCCACGCGCTCGACATCTTCATCCGATCCCGGCACCAGGATGCCGTCCGCCGCTGACGCAGAATCGAGCGGCTCCCGCAGTCGTCCGCTCGGCAACACGGCGTCGTCGAGATCCGACGCGGGCATGATCAGCAGGTCGACTTCCCGGCCAAGCACCAGATGTTGAAAGCCGTCATCGAGCAGCAGCACCGTGCAGCCCAATTGCCGCTCGGCCAATCGTCCCGCAAGGTGTCGCTCGGGGCACACCAACACGGGCACTCCGGGTAGCGCCCGCGCCAGCATCTGCGGTTCGTCACCGGAATGCTCGACCGGTTCGAGCACGCGTTCGCCATCGCTCACAACGACGACGCCATCAACGTTTCGGCGACGCGCGTAACCCCGGCTGAGAATCGCGGGGCGATGGCCCATCGTCACGAGCAGACGCGCCAGTGCCGCGACAACAGGAGTCTTGCCACTGCCCCCGACGGAGAGATTTCCAACGCTGATGACCGGACGATCGAGGGCGCGCTGCGCCTGCGGATGGCGCTCGTACCAGAAGCGCCGAAGGCGGGCCAGTCGTCCGTAGGACGCGCTCAGGACACTCAATGGATCACGCGGAACGGACGGACAACCGCTGATGTCTGACGGGGCGGAACCAGATCCGCGAGCACTTTCAACGTCGTGTCCTTGGCACCGCGGTTGGCGTCGACGAGCGCGCGTGCCGCCGCGCCCAGACGCGCTCGCCGCACCGGATCGGCCATCAACTCGACGACGACATCCTCGAGCTCGCGGGCGGTGCGGACCTGAACCGCCGCGCCGTTGGCCAGAAAGGCACCCGCAATCTCGGCGAAGTTCTCCATGTGCGGGCCGAAGACGATCGGTTTGCCGTGCACGGCGGGCTCGAGAATGTTGTGACCGCCGAGCGGGACAAGGCTCCCGCCGACGAAGACGGCCGTCGCGATCTGATAGAGCTGGGCCAGCTCGCCGATCGTGTCGAGGATGACGGCGTCCGCGCGCGGCTCCTTGTCGATCGGCAGGTCACTGCGGCGAATCGTCGAGAGACCTTCGCGCTGACACAACTTCTCGACTTCGGTGAACCGTTCCGGGTGTCTCGCGGCGAGAATCAACAACGCGCTCCCCGCCGTCGTCGTGCGGACGCGATTGAAGGCACGGATGACGGCTTCCTCTTCGCCCTTCGACGTGCTGCCGGCCACGAGCACGATGCGACTTCGCGACACTCGAAAGAAGCGCAGGACGCGCTCGCGCCCGCGCCCCGGCGCGGTAGATGGATCGAGTGAGTCGAACTTCAAGCTGCCGGTGACCGTGATGCGCGATGGATCCGCGCCCAGGTGGCGCAGCCTCCGCGCCGTCTCCTCGCTCTGGACACACAAGCGATCGATGTCAGCGAGTACGCGTCGAATGAACGGCCGAACCAGCCGGTAGCGTGGAAACGAACGCGACGAGATGCGGCCGTTGACGAGAGCGGTCCGAACGCCGCGGCGGCGGCACTCGCGCAGCAGATTGGGCCAGATCTCGGTTTCGACCATCACGAACAGCTTCGGCTTCACCACGTCGAGCGTGCGGCGGATCGTGAAGGTCCAGTCGAGCGGCAGATAAAACACCGCATCGGCGTCCGGCACACTTCGGCGCGCGACATTCTGTCCAGACAACGTCGTCGTCGAGAGGAACAGACGCAGCTCGGGATAGCGGGCGCGCAGCCCCGATACGATTGGACGCGCAGCGAGCACCTCGCCGACAGACACGGCGTGCACCCAGATCGACTCCTCGGCATCGAGATTGAAGGAGACGGGCAGATAGCCGAGGCGCTGGCCGAGACTGCCGACGTACTTGTTGTAGCGAAGCGCCTGGTACAGCAAGTAGGGCGAGAGCACGACGAGCGCGAGCAACGTCGCAACGCTGTAAAGGAGGTACACCTAAGCAGCCGTGTAAGTCGTAGGAAATGTGGGCCTTACAATCATGAAAGTATAGCCGCGCGTTTGACCCTGTTCAAGACAGCTCACTAAAATGCCACGAAGGCCACGATGAGTGGCCACGAAGAACACGAAAGCGACGAAGATACGAAGGACGGAGGCACGACATGGCCGTGAAGGTCGGCATCAATGGGTTCGGGCGTATCGGACGCAACATCATGCGCGCGGCACTGGGAGCTAAGGACATCGACTTCGTCGCAGTCAATGACCTCACCAATGCCGCAACGCTGGCGCACCTGTTGAAGTACGACTCCGTGCTCGGCAACCTCGACGCTGAGGTCAAGGCAACGGCCGAAGGCATCACGGTCGACGGCGATGAATTCAAGGTGCTGTCCGTCAAGGATCCCGCACAGCTGCCGTGGAAGGACCTCGGGGTGGATGTGGTCTTCGAGTCGACCGGTATCTTCACCTCCCGCGACGGCGCCGCGAAGCACATCACTGCCGGCGCGAAGAAGGTGATCATCACTGCGCCAGCCAAGGGGCCCGACATCACCGTCGTGCTCGGCGTCAACGACGACAAGTACGATCCTGCGAAGCACCACATCATTTCGAATGCATCGTGTACGACTAACTGCCTGGCGCCGCTGGCCAAGGTGATCCATCAGTGCTACGGCATCCGAAAAGGCTGGATGACGACGGTGCATTCCTATACAAACGATCAGCAACTGCTCGATCTGCCGCACAAGGATCTGCGCCGCGCGCGCGCGGCTGCGTTGTCGATGATCCCGACCACGACCGGTGCCGCATCCGCTGTTGGCGAGGTACTGCCCGACCTCAAGGGCAAACTCGACGGATTCGCGATGCGCGTTCCGACGCCGAACGTCTCCGTCGTCGACCTCAATGTCCTCGTCGACAAGAAGACGAGTGGCGATGAAGTCAATAATGCGCTGCGCGATGCGGCAAAGGGCGCGCTCAGGGGGATCCTTGCAGTCTCCGACGAACCGCTGGTGTCGATCGACTTCCGCGGCAACGCGAATTCGTCAATCGTGGACAGCGCTTATACAAAGGTGATGGACGGGGACTTCATCAAGGTCCTGTCCTGGTACGACAACGAGTGGGGCTACTCGAGCCGTTGCGTCGATATGCTTCGGCATTTCGTCGTGCGAGGGCTTTAGGCGCGCGGCTCCTGTCCGCGGGGGCTGAGGCCCCCGCTCTACGGCTATCGGATGGCAAAACGGACGATTCGCGACCTCAATCTGAAAGGCCGGCGCGTCTTCATACGCGTCGACTTCAACGTGCCGCTGAAAGGCGGCGTCATCGGCGACGACACCCGCATCCGGGAGTCGCTGCCGACGATCAAATACGCGCTCGAGGCCGGCGCCGGTTGCGTCATCCTCGCGTCGCACCTCGGGCGGCCGAAGGGGAAGCCAAATCCGGAGATGAGCCTGCGCCCGGTGGCCGCGCGCACCGGAGAACTGCTGGGTCGAGCGGTCGCGTTCGCGGACGACTGCGTTGGACCTGCCGCCGAAGGTGCGGTGCGCAACGCGCCAACAGGCGGTGTCGTGCTCCTCGAGAATCTCCGCTTTCACGCTGAAGAAGAAAAAAACGACCCACAGTTCGCGAAAGGGCTCGCTGCTCTGTGCGACGTGTACGTCAACGATGCCTTCGGTGCGGCGCATCGCGCGCACGCGTCGGTCGAGGCGATCGTCCGCCTCGTGCCCGAAGCCGCCGCCGGGCTGCTGATGGAGAAAGAGCTGCGGTATCTCGGCGCCGCGATCGGCAATCCCGAGCGTCCCTTCGTCGCCATCATCGGCGGCGCAAAGGTATCGGACAAGATCGAGGTCATCCAAAACCTGATCCCGCGCGTGGACCGCCTGCTGATCGGTGGTGCGATGGCTTACACGTTTTTCAAAGCCATGGGCAAACCGGTGGGTAAGTCGCTCGTCGAAGATGACAAGCTCGATTTGGCGCGCGACGTGATCGCACGAGCAAAAGACCGGGGCCTTCAGTTGCTGCTCCCGGTGGATCATGTTGTCGCGGCGAAGGTCGAAGCGGGCGTTCCGGTCGAGACACTCAGCGTGGATAATCCTGCTATTGGCGAACGGATGGGCCTGGACATCGGGCCACGGACGATTGAGGCGTACTCGGCGGCCCTGAGCGATGCGAGGACCGTCGTGTGGAACGGGCCAATGGGTGTGTTCGAGATTGACGCGTTCGCCAAAGGAACGATCGGTGTCGCTCAGGCCGTTGCCCGCGTGAACGGCACGACGATTGTGGGTGGGGGCGACTCGATCGCGGCAATCAAGAAGTCTGGCGTCAGCGACCGGATCACGCATATCTCGACCGGCGGCGGCGCGTCGCTGGAGTTCCTCGGCGGCCAGACGTTGCCCGGGGTTGCGGTACTCCCCGACGCTGGCTAACACTTGTCACGTAGTGTCCGGCTTCAGCCGGACTTGAGTAAACGCCATGAAACTCCCCTTCATCTGCGGCAACTGGAAAATGTACAAGACGGTGGCCGACGCCGTGAAGTACGTCAAAGAGTTTCGCAGCCTCGTGAAGGACATCTCCGACGTCGAGATCGTCGTGGCGCCCACGTTCACGGCGCTTCATGCCGCCTTTGAAGCCGCGCGCAACAGCAATGTCGTGATTGCGGCGCAAGACCTCTACTGGGAGCGCGAGGGGGCGTACACGGGTGAAGTCAGCGCCGCCATGATTCGCGAGGCTGGCGCCGAATACGTCATCGTCGGTCACTCCGAGCGTCGCACGCTGTTCGGCGAGACGGATTCGACCGTCAATCGGAAGGCGATCGCGGCGTTCGGCGCCGGGTTGACACCGATTGTCTGCATCGGCGAGACACTCGATCAACGCGAGCGCGGGGAGACGTTCGACGTGCTCGACCGTCAGATCAAAGTCGGGCTCGATGGGCTGACGACCGAGCAGCTGGGGCTGCTGGTCCTGGCGTACGAACCGGTCTGGGCCATTGGAACCGGCCGGAACGCGACACCGGCACAGGCGGCCGAGGCCCATGGCCATATTCGCCAGCGGCTGCGCCAGTGGTTCAGCGCGGAAGCCGCCACGCAGTGCCACGTCATCTACGGCGGCAGCGTGAAGCCGGACAACATTCACGACCTGATCACGCAATCCGACGTCGACGGCGCGCTGGTCGGCGGCGCCAGTCTGGACATTCGAGGGTTTTTCGAGATCGTGTCGCGCAGCCGTTCCGCCGCTGTATAATTGAGTTTTCGTACTGCGAAGGATTGCGATGTATTACGTGGTCTCGGCGCTCTTCGTCATCAACTGTTTCGTGCTGATGTTCGTCATCCTGCTCCAGCAGGGTAAGGGCGGCGACATCGCCAGTGCGTTCGGCGGCGGATCGAGCCAGGCGGCATTCGGTGCCCGAAGCGGCGCAACTGTGCTGTCGCGCGCAACAACCGTCTGCGCGGTGCTCTTCGTGGTCGGCGCGATTGCGCTCGGTATTCTCGGCCAGCGCGGTCCGGGATCGGTACTCGGTGGTCGTGCACAACAGGCGCCGGCGTCCGCACCGGCAGCGCCCGCTCCCGCGCCATCCCCGGCGCCATCCCCAGCCCCAGCAAAGTAGAGGCGCGTCTTTAGACGCGCCGCATCTGTTCGTCACGCGATTCGACGCGACGATCCTCGTATCGATGGCGACCTGCAAAGTTGTCGGCGTGCGGCTTCTCCCCTATACTCAAGGTTTTAGCCCTCCACGCGGAAGTGGCGGAATTGGCAGACGCACCAGCTTGAGGGGCTGGCGGTAGCAATACCGTGGGGGTTCGAGTCCCCCCTTCCGCACCA
>Ga0105249_10002014_pt1 | contig 17647 bp, 13 predicted proteins | sample KBSS44metaG_FD_81522 | JGI IMG/M metagenome (GOLD analysis project Ga0105249, IMG submission 81522) | Switchgrass rhizosphere microbial communities from Kellogg Biological Station, Michigan, USA - KBS S4-4 metaG | ecosystem: Host-associated > Plants > Roots > Rhizosphere > Soil | place...
AAGTATCTTCTTTCGTTGTGATAATTTTATCAGCCTTGCAAGCTGTAGCGATATAGCCACAGAAAAAATAAAATATCCAACTATATAAAGTAATTGGGGAAGACCGAGAAGATATTTAAATATATAAGGTGCGTACAAAAGATTAGAAATAAAGGCAAGCAGGTAAGCCGTTCCAAATATTCCAAACAACTTTGCATTCCTCTGGCTACCTGCTGACAAACCTGCTATGGCATAGTTGATACAAAGAAAAGCTTCATTGAATAAAAGAAAGTTGAGGAATACTATCGCAAAACCAATATCAATAAATGAAAAAACGGCGAGAAGACTTATAGACAAAAGGACCTTCACCGGGTTGCTGATGAGCAGATCAAATCCATTTTTTGTGCCGATACTCCACCAGCTTTTTTCTATTGAAGAGACCAGCGGAGAATATTTGTAAGAAATAAAAATATAAATGAAATAAAGTGCCGTCAATAAAATAGCAAGGTGACGACAAGCTCCGGGATCAAAATCCTTAGCTGCAGCAAACCCAGAGGCAATCATTAATAAGATCAGCCAGGTTGCAAAAAAGAAAGTTTTAACTCCTATGCGTTTAATAAAAGATGAGTTATTTATTGATCTGCTGATCTTTTCACCATTAAACTCACTGGTATTGTTATAACTTTTAAAAGGCCTATTAAATAACGCAGCAGATCGTTTCCTGGTAAAGTAATAGACATATTTCAACAAACCAAAACCAAAGATGATGGCAAGAACAATGGTAGCAAAAATGATAATGCCAAAATTCCAGAAACTTTGTAACTGTTGCTGAGACGGAAGATCTAATCCATCATAAGGCGGAAAGCTTTTATATCTCCAGTACAAAAAGAAACGGGTAGTTAGAAGTACAAGGCTGATACAGGACAACAATTGCCAAACCCAACTAAGTTTATAAGCCAGTTTTAGCCATGAGCTGAAAAAGACCAGTATAAAAAAGAAAAGCAAAGAACCAAACAAAAGCCATTGCCATTGATTTGTCGAAAATGTTTTATTTCCCAAATTCCAATCAAACGTGTTTGTAAAAGAGAATATCCAGTTGAGACCGGAAGCTCTTGCAGGCAATACCATTTTATTATTTACAGAATTTATTGCTGCATATTTCCTATTGATAAGCCTCGCTTTTAATTGCAATGGATCATTACTATTACCTTTTTGATAACTTAATAATAGCGGGGAAAAACCCAATGTACTATCCCGATCAAACGGTGTAAACAAAAAACCCTCTCTGAAAACAGGAGGCATGTCCAGAAGGTTTTTCGAATCAGAAACAAGAAATTTATTTACTTCATGTTCGCTCCAGTCTTCCCTATTCTCTTCCGTCAATGGGTAAGCAATGGGATAACGGTTTATTAATTGGAAACTATCACTGCCTAATGTTTTTACGTGAAATTGATTCCTGTTATTATCCATGAAACCAATGCCCCATGCAATGATGCTTTTATCGGCAATGGGTGCTTTAAAAGCCAGGTCATTCACCCGAATATTTTTATCATCATACTTAACACCATTCGCATATTGAAACAAACGTCCCGATAAAAACCATTTAAGTTCACCACTACTACTTCTTGAAACGTTATCTCTCAGCAAGAAAATATTCCTCAGGCCGTTGACCAGCTTCTCATTTGTATAATGAGGCGAATTGATAAAGGCTTCGTTGTCTTTAAAAATATTCCAGGCTGATGAACCTTTCTTTATCAGCTTACCAACTTTAAAGGGCTCATTATTTATTAAAAGCTCAAAGCTGCTATCGGCAGTTGAATGAATGCCTGCATCGATCACATCGCATCGAAATAAAAAAGAATGCGCCGCTGCAGGAAATGATGCCGATAATAATTGATAATTACCAGATGCCGATGCATAAAAAGGTTCTTCAGAATATGTGGATGATACTTCAAGCTGGATGTTATTCCTGTTTAATAAAAACCTGTTGAAAGGATAATCAGGATGATTACTTGTATCAGATCTTCCAAGTTCAATACTTTTGGCTATTTCAAATCCATCATGCTGTATAAAATAGTGATCAAGATTACTAAATGTTTTTAACCTAAGAGGCGCATGGAAATTGACATATAAAAATGAAAAACAAGCAGCGCTGATAATAAAGAAAACATAAGGGAATAGTCTTCGCTGGTAACCGTTTTTTGCAAAGCTCCTGTAATAAACAAAACCATAGAACAGCAGTACTGCAATGGTCAATATATATAGAAATGAAAGACTCGTGAAAAATCTCAACATAGCATTATTGATTCAGGTTGGTTTCATCAAAAACAGGATAACTCAATCGCTGTTTTGTTGTTTTATCCAGGATCATTCGCAATACAAGAGCCCTGCTGCCATGCTCCATATTTAATTTTTTTAATAAAGACGTATCCGGGTCCTTGCCTTTGCTTAATGATTCTAGTCTTTCCACCATTTTACCGCCAATTGCAAGATCATTCACCCTCAGGTATAGGTATTCAATATATAAAAGAGATAAAGAGATCAGTAGTTCCAACAACTTCTGGCTGTCTTCATCATTTATTTTTGCCGGGTTATTTTTATTTTCGTCAGTAATGACAAGAATAGGTTTTAGAAATTTTTCATAAGCATAATTAGCTACTGCATTCTCGGTATCAAGCACAGCCTGCAATGCAGACATATCTGTCTTTTCTTTATCATAACCCGGGTAATTTTTTACTTTATATGCTTTGGAAATGCCGTGCTTGAGTGAATCAAACTCATGTTGAATTCCATTGTATTCTTTTATTACCCTAGCCAGGCTTTCATTTTCTTTTGTCAGTTTTGTCATCTCCACATTCAGATCATTGATCTTTCTTTCCAATGCCTGCGGCGTCAATTTTTTTCCGTTTGGTAACTGTGATTTCTCGCCCAATTTTATTTTAGACATATCTGCAGAGTTAAAAAAAGAAGTAGAATGCTGCGACTGAAGTTTCAAAGCTGCAATTGCTTTGCTGAATTTCTTCTGATGAACATAGAATAAATACAATAACCACACTGATAATAACAGCACCGCTCCCAATACAACAAACATGTATATTGAATTATCGTTCTTTGTTTCTTCAGGAGCATCTTTAATTATAACAGGTTGCTGTGCCAGGTTATATTGTTTGATCAATGAATCCAACTCTGATCGCAATAACACAGTATGACGGTTTGTTTTTTCCTGCACCGTCAATGAATCCGCTATACGAATGGGATGATCTCCTGTCTGGGCATGAAGACCAGCTGCTGTAAACAGAATGAGTAATATTATTATGAATTTATTTCGCATAAAAATTCTTTAATGATCAAAGATTGAAGAACTGGAGTATCGGGTGTTTTTTCTTAACTGGAACGATCTTTAAAACATCTTTTTCTTTTGCTACATCATTATATACGGTAGCTATCGATGCCAGCTCAGCGCTGCAACCGGGAAACATAGAGATCGTTTTCATATCCTGCATCGGTGAGTATACTTCAGCCACCGAACTAAGAATACTATACAATGATTTTACATCTTTCACTTTTTGGTTTTCCATTAGCCGGAGATAAATATTATCACGGGTAAAATAGATATCCACCGTTTTGTTCTTAAATGCTTTTAACTCCTGGTTATTCCGGCGCACCACTGCTGAATTATATAAAATATCATTGCCTGGTTCTATTTTAATACCACGATACAGGTACATATTATTATTCAGCACATCATTGTTTTTAGAAAGCCCCTCTTTTTTGTCAATAGGAATGCCGGTAAAATCTGTGATCTTATAAGCTCCGCTGAATGCACCATGTATCGCAACGTTCTTATTATTGATGGAACGGCCCGGCGGTACTGCATGCACATTTATATTTCTGCCAAGCAGGTTCTTTAATTCTTTTTCCAGTTTAGTTTTCAGATCATCAAAATAAAAAGCCCGGCCACTCAGCATTACAACTTTAATTCTTCTCTTTATATCTTTTGTAATAACATCTTTCACACTTGCAATAATGCAATGAACAATGCAATCAGTTGCTTTATGAATAAGCCCTGTTATCTCATCATCCCATCTTATACTCCTGTCTTTTAAAATAGCCTCTGCATATTGAAGCAGTGTGGATTGACCTTTATATAAATTACCAATTGTTCTTTCGGTACTTAATGATTGTTCCGCTACCTGTGCAAATTCTGTAATGCCAACAACCTGCAACTGTTTGTATTTCTTTTTTTGCGTTTCCATCAATTGCAGAAAGTTCAGAACATCAGCAGTAAGGTTTTGATCAAGTATGCGACGGCTGATAAAATCTTTTACCGAAATTTCATTGCTACCGGGAATAGCTTTCAGCACCAGCGTTAAAAAATCTTCAACAAAACCATAAAGCAATACATTGCCTGCACCCGCAAAACCAGTTCTGAAAAAGCTTGAATAATTTTCATTATCATCAGCAAGCACCATGGAAATATCAGTAGTGCCCTTACCGCAATCGATCACCAATGCCATTTCACCGTTGGAAAGCCGCACATCAGCATGCGTTTGCTGGTAACCCATAAAGGCCGAATCACTTTCCGATATGGTTTCGTATTCGATGTATAATTCATTATCGTTGATACCAAGCGATGAAAGTAAAGCGGAAGTTTGTTTTCTTAATTCATTCAGGAGCTCAAACACATCATGCTGGGTATATATATTCGGTACGAGCAGGGTAACTATTATTCCTCCATGTTGAAAATCAGGTTTGGTACTTATCATCAACCGAAGCAGACGCAAGAGTACGGCGCTGATCAGTTCTTTTTTATGCGAACGAATACTGTAGTCTTCTGTCTGGTTGCCCAATAAAAGTTGCAGACTTTTTTCAATACCAAGTTTAAGGTTAGGCACTATCTCGTAATTATCTCTGAAGTAAAATTGGGTAGCAGCTACTTCCTGCCGGGTAATGAATAATCTTATCTCATCATCAAAAAGGTCATTGGTGAAATTGAAAGGGAAATTTTTTCTTTCGCCTTTGCTGAGCTTTTTCTTAACGGCATAGAAAGAACGGTAAAGCAATGACTGACCCGCTTCGTTATTCAGAAAATCTTCACGCCTCCATACTTTCGATTGGTCAGCCATGTTTAATTGGCTAATGATGTTTTCCAAAATATCATATTGCACAATAGCTGATTGCGGACCACAACTTTTATAACCAACCTGGCTGGCTTCGCTTCCAAAATCAATTACTACTCTCTGGCATTGGGCAGATCGTACAACAGTGAATTGCAATTTGCCTGAATAAATTTCTTCATCATCATGCTGCAACTTCACCGATATATTCAAAGCATTCTGTTCAACTTTATATTTATAATAACCCAAGGAGATCCTTCGCTGATCTGATGAATAGTCAAGACGAATACCTGTTTCTTCATCATAAAAAGGTTCCACCACAAATGCATTGCTTTTGCGTATCAGCAATTCAAAATCATTCCCGTTCTTGATAACAGATATATGGCATTCACGAAGCGGTATATCCTGGCGATTGGATGGGCCCATTTGATTCAATGCAATCTTCGATGGATCTTCAATGGTAAGCAAAGGCGTAAGCACACGATCTTCTGCATGAATAACAAAATTGAAATCAGCTTCCCGATCCTGTACCTGTTGAAAGGCCTGCTCCAGCCTTGCTACAAAATAGCGATCACTCCTTATAAGCAATGGTAAGTAGTATAATGTCATTTCAATTAATAATTAATGATTAATAATTCATAATTCTAAATTCATAACTCATAATTAATTTCACTCCCGGCAAAACCACCTGTCATTTGCATTACCATAATTACTTTTCTTATCATCCGAATAACAGAAATTAAAAGCTTTTGCTTTTATTGATTGAAAAGAAATGGAAATGCTGTCACCCCGATAATTATTCTCAATCATTCGCTTCGGCGCCAGCGCATAGCTAATATTATTAAAATGAAAAGTGTCGCTGCTGCTCACCCTATTGTTTTTCCAAACAGCAAGTTTTGCAACTGCTTTATCAATATTATATCCCGTGCTGTTGTCAATAGAAAGTTGGAGGTTGTAATACTTACTGCCAACGCTGCTTATATCATGATCGGCTGCCAATTGAAGCGTAATGCGATCGGGCCAGGTATTGCGGATACGAAGATTTGTTTTCGTTACTTTATCAATTGCTATTCCACGACTTGTTTCTATATTTTGAAATACCGAGTCCATATTTATATAAGGAACATTCGCCGGGCGCCCTGCTGTTATATTTAGCGACGCAACTTTCTCCCAACTCACCTTTGTAAAATTGTAAATAAGAAAAATTACCGTTGCGGCAACAATAAAAAACATGAATCTTTTCAATCCGCGAAATCCGTTTGCAGATTTTTTTGCAGTCGTCGCTTCAATTGGTTTCGCAGAGCCATTGATCTTTTTAGCCGGTTCCCATTGCTTATCGTTATTCGTGAAGCGGCTATAGCTCATCCATTCATTGGTATTGAATGTCCATACCCGGATCAGTTCGGGTTTGGGGGCTGCAGCTATGAGGGATTGCAATTCTTCCTGCGATTGCACTTCCTTCACGCCGTTGCCATCGGTGAACAAATATTTACTCATTGCGGACAGAATGTAAATGAAACTAAGCGTAGAGAAGGATCAAATAATAGTTGATTTATGAAGTCCCGATAGCTATCGGGATGAAAAGATACGTTGACAGAACTATCATAAGTATATCCGCAAAAGGTTACAACATTTTTTTATGAATAACCGAGAAAGAAAAAATTTTCTTATGATTTCTTAAACAAAAAATTAGCGGGTTGTTTATACTAAAGTTGATAAAGAGAATTTTTTGCCGGTAGGCAGATACAATATGTATAGCGTTAGGTGATTTATTTTCAATGACTCTTTTCTTTTGGAACTTGCTTCTTATAGCATAAATTTATGTGCTGTACGTCATGCTGTGATAAACCTTAATTTAATGGCAGTTTTTAGAAATCATCTTACAGAATGGCATAATCACGACTGGACAATTTTGCGTAATGGTTCAATAAGCGTTTACTGGCGACAAGAGTATTTGAACAGCGACATTGAATGGTTTCAAAAGGAAAAGTATAATGTTGTTCGGTTCGACTGCGCTACATGGACAAACGAAGACAAAATGCATCAAGACTTATATGACAAACTTAAACTTCCAGACTATTACGGCTCAAATTACGACGCTTTAGACGAATGCTTGGAAGACATTGAAATCAAAGACACAGGGCTTATCATAGCTTTTGAACATTTTGACCATCTGCAAAAAGATATCAGACAAATACTGCTGGACATTTTTGATAGAGCCTCAAGGTTTCATTTGTTAATGGGCAACCGAGTTATCAATCTAATACAGGTTGATAATCCAGACACAGAATTTGAACCAATAAAAGCCTATAACATAAATTGGAACAGACGTGAATGGTATACAGCAGACCGAAAACAATCAAAATAAATGGCAACTCTAGTGGGACAAAAAGTGCGAACGTACAATATGGGGTTTTGTCAAATGGCATACGACGTTGTTACTTCAGCCAAGTGAAACCATCGTCAGTAGTTACAGCGTGACGAATAACATTTAGCAATAGAATGAACAATGAACTTTAATTTATAAATTGAGCAGCGGTTATGAGTTGACGATTTTCAAATGCCGCCCGATCGCTAAACCGTGGCCGTAAGCTACAACAATTAAAATCAAGCATTGTGAAATTATTTTTCCCACTTCTAATTTTCCTACCCTATATAGGGACAGCTCAAACTGGTTTAAACAAAATAATCTTGCTTGACGGTAAAGTTCAATTTTCTGCTCCAAAAGAATTATCACCGATCACTGATGAGGCTTGGAAAGTAAAATATCACGACATGCCAAAACCAACACTTGCCTTGTCAGATGAAGCCGGGGAAATAAATCTTATTGTTGATTTAACAAAACAGCCTGCGACAGAGGATCAATTAGATTCGTATAGGGATTTTAGAGTTGAAAAATTAAAAAAGACAATACCTGACATAAAAATATTAAGCGATTCAGTTAAAAGTGTCAATGGAAGAAAAATTGGATATATTAAATTCATATCACAAGCAAGTGATCAAAACATATTCAATTATTATTTCTTTACAGTTGCAAATGGGAAAATCTTATTCTTTACTTTCAATTGTATAGAAACTCTTCAGAAACCCTGGGAAAGCGAAGCGGACAAAATTATCGAATCACTACGAATCAAATAATTGCCACAGCCAGCATAGGGAGTGACCGATATACACTATTTTCACGGAAAAACAAATACGGGAATCATCGCCAAAGATCTGTGATGGTTTTTTATCCCGACTTCTGTTGTTGATATTATGGCGATAGATAGGTTGCGCTTTTTATACCCATAATCAATTTGTATCTGTAAATTTATCCTCTTGTACGATGTACTTAATCATTTCAAATCAATAAAATGAAAAAGTTTTTATTTTCTTTTTTATTCCTGGCTTCTTTTTTTTCAGGACATGCACAACAATCCAATCAAGCCATAGGCACTATTGAATTTATTTCTAATGAACTCTCCGGCCTGATCAATAAAGATGCAAAAGTGGAAATAATAGCAGAAGGTTTCCAATTTACAGAAGGCCCTTTTTGGTTCGACAAAGAAAAAATGCTTTTATTTTCCGATGTTCCTGCCAATACAATTTATAAATGGACAGAAGCAAAAGGCAAAGAAGTTTATCTCACACCCGGCGGTTATACAGATACCGCAAAGCGTGGAGGATTTATGGGCCCTAACGGGCTTTTTCTTTCAGGCGATGGAAAATTATTGATCTGCCAGCACGGCGACAGAAGAATAGCAAAGATGGATGCTCCTCTTAATGCACCAAAAGCAAAATTTATTACAGTAGCAGGTGAATATGATGGAAAAAAACTGAATAGCCCGAATGATCTTTTTCTTACCGCCGCGGGAGATCTTTATTTTACTGACCCATCTTATGGTTTTGAAAAAGGAAATAGAGATCCAAAGAAAGAACTTCCTTACCAGGGGCTATATAAAATGGACAAAGCAGGTCATATAAGCCTGTTAATTGATTCAATTGAACAGCCAAATGGTATTGGTATTTTACCGGGTGGAAAAACCTTGCTCGTTTCCAACTCAGATGCCAGGAAAAAGAAATGGTATGCATACGATATTGCTTCCAATGGCTCATTGACTAATGCAAGGTTGTTTTATGATGTGAGCAATGAGAAAGGAATGGGCGGATGTGATGGTTTTAAAATTGACAAAGCAGGCAATGTGTTTGCTGCCGGGCCTGGAGGTATCTGGATATTTACCAAAGCAGGTAAACTGATCGGGAAAATAAAGCTGAATGGCGTAACCGCTGCTAATTGTGCTTTAACGCCGGATGGCAAAACTATTTTTATTACTGCTACTAATTATTTGCTTAGGGTAAAAATGCGTTGAATTATTCCTTATCTCTTTAGAAGATCAAAAGAAAAGTAAAATAAAAACAATAATATAAAACCAAAATTAATGGAACCTGTACTCAAAGCTTGGAAAACAAGCAGGAAGCTATACCTGGATTTTTTTGACAAATATTCTTTAGAGCAAATGAATGTTGTGCCGGATAAGTTTAGCAATAATATTATCTGGAATATCGGGCACATCATTGCTGCACAGCAATCATTGGTGTACAAAACATCGAACCTCCCGATAAACATTTCCGAAGAATTTTTTGATCGCTACAAGCCCGGCACAAAACCAATGGGAACTGTTTCGCAAAATGAAGCGGAGGAAATAAAATTTCTTTTGACTTTAATGATAGATCAAACAGAAACAGATTTGGCCAATGGAAAATTTGTTTCGTTCACCGAACGCAATACGATAACAGGGTTTCATCTTGGCAACCTGCAGGATGCACTGGTGTTTAACAACTATCACGAAGGACTTCATATAGGATACATAAAAAGCATTGGAAGATTTGTGTAAACAGTTTTTTCTGTTTGCAGGTATAACTTAAGATGAAAACTACCATGTCATTTTAATAAGAGAAACACCCTGCCGTGGCAAATTAAATTTAATACTAGTAGCGCCATTCTTAATAGTTACCCATCGTGGTGATTCGATCATTTCTAATTGTCCCGCTTTTTCTAATGCTGCAATTTGTTCTGCGGTCGGATTTTGTGGAGAACCCATTTTTTTCCATGCAGTATAAGAATTGCTGTATTCCTGGTCAATGCGGTAATGCGTCAACAAAACCTTTTGCATTGGTATCCCTTTCACTGATACAGTTACCGGTGTAGGGGGAACGTTCAAATCGTTTTTATCATGATAATTCCAGATCATTACTGATGCCGAACGATTACTTGCTGCAGCAAATCCATTTACATCAGGGTCGCTTTTGCGAACACTTGAATCACGAACAGAAATATAATTATGAATAGAATTGGAAGTAACCGGAACAATGTTTCCTTCCATTTGACCAAACATCCGAAAAACATTCAATACTGGTTTATCAACACCATTCGTTGCTAAATCTCTGAAACCGCGGAACCAGGGTTGATTTTCAAATTCGAAGGCCCATGTTACGGCACCTAATAAATTAACGCCCCTTTGTTTTGCCATTTCATATTTACGCGGAAAAGATGCAGCAGTATAGCTGGAATAAAGAGTACCATTTCTATATCCATTATTCGGATAAATATCAGCAGGACATGCGGCACAACCTTCGGGATCTGATTCTCCAATAATGATAGGCAAATTTTTTAATGTAGGGAAAGAAGAAACAATTTGAAATCCTTTGTCAATATGTCTTAGTTGCACACCAACATTCATCCACACCGTATCGTTTGTTACTCTTGGTTGTCCCTTGGCATGAAAGGTTATAAAATCAAGTGGCGAGCCTTTTTTTCCAGTCACATAGTTTGTACCATTCACCACATGTTCCAAAAATGTTTTAAGAAATTTTTCAGCACTGGCACTACCGGGATTAGTTGTCTCGGGTCCACCGATTCGTATAGTTGGCAATGCTCTTTTGGCTGCATCAGCAGTGTAATCATACAACTTTATATATTCATCCATCGTTCCTTTCCAATAAGAAATATCAGGTTCATTCCACAATTCCCAATACCAGCTCTCTACTTCTTTTTTGCTATATCTCTCTACGCAATGTTTTACCCATTGATAAACCAATTCGCCCCATTTATTATAATCTTTGGGAGGATAACTCCAACCCATATAGTGTCTTATTGTATCTTTTGTAGGAATAACCTGGAATCCATCTGATAGCGGGTTAGCAGATAGAGCTTCGGGCATAAAACCAAATTGTGCCAAAGGCTTCATGCCTCTTTGAATATACACATCGAAAATACTGTCTGTTATTGTCCAATCGTAGATAGGATTACCATTTGCATCTTCTGTATATGCATTCGTCGATCCCCACTTTAACGAATTTATTCCTTTACCAGTTACTAATAAATGATGTGTTCTTACAAAAACAGGTACCGGGCTCATCACTGCCAACTCTGAAAGAAGCTTTTTTCCATCTTTCATATAAGTATAATTCGGCTCGTCATATCCAAACCATGCCCAGAAAGGTTTAAAAGGTTCTGTCGTTTTTTTTGCAAGATCAACATCTATCATTACCGGCTTTGCAGCTTGCTGTGCCTGAATAAAAGACATACTCAATATGAAAACCAACATCAAGCAAAATGAACTGATCGTCCTTTTATAATTCATACAGCAATTTTTTATTTAATGTTATTTCGATTTTACTGTTTCACCGGGACTACTTCCCAGGTATCGGTTCTGAAAGGTACAATAGGTAATCCTTCTTTATTAAATACATTTGACATACCTGTGTTGCTAAATGAAAATCTTACTGCCGCAGGACTATTGATATCTTTATTAGAAACAACGATCTTATCTTTTTCAATTTTTACATCTGCTGGTAAAAAATTTTTATCGGCGCCTGCAATAAGAAACTCGGCAGGTGCTCCATCTCCTTTTACCATAAAGCCGTTAGGAGCATTGTCAAAATACAGGTTGATCTTTCCTTTATTTATTTCCATTTTTTTATACATCGGGTTTTTATAAACAGCAACAGGAATGTTTTGTTTATACGTTTCAGCTAATGCAATATTAGCAAGCCGCGAACCCACATCTAATTTATTTAGCGGGTGCTGACTTTTTATATTGTCCACCAAATCTGTTATAACCACCATACCTGTCTTGGGATAAGATAAGGAACGGGTTTGCTGTTCCATAAGTAGCGCTGCTTCATAAGTGCTTTCATAAGTATAGGGAGCGATCTGTACATAATAGAAAGGAAAATCCTGTTGAAATTGTTTGCGCCATGCGCCGATCATACCCGTAAACATTTTTTCATAAGTACTGGCCCTTACTGTATTTCCTTCGCCCTGGTACCATATAACACCGGCAATAGTATAATTAGAGATCGGGTAGATCATGGCATTGTAAATAAGACCTGGTTTATTTGGCCGGTAAGTAACATCTTTAATTTTGGTAGCCGCTTCTTTCATGGCAGGATCACTGTCGAGAACTTCATTTGGCTCCCAAAGTTCCACCGGGGTTCCGCTCCATGCTGATTGAATAAGACCGATAGGAACATTGAGATCTTTATTCAATTTTTTTCCGAAGAAATAACCTACGGCACTGAAACGTCTTAATGTTTCTTCGTTGCACGACACCCATTGCCCTTCACAATGGTCCTGCGGGTATTCGGAAGTTTTTTTTGCAACAGTAAAGAAACGGATATTATCATTTTTGCTATTGGGCAGTTCATCCTGTATCTGTTTGGTGTTGTTCATTTCCATATTGGATTGCCCGGAGCAGATCCATACTTCACCGATCAATATGTTTTCTAAAACGATAGTATTGATTCTGCCTTTTATAGTAATAGTAAAGGGACCGCCTGCTGAAGGTGTATTGATCTTTGCTTTCCACTTTCCACTATTAAATGCTGTTACAGAATCAACATTGGTTTTCCATGAGCATGTAATAGTAAAACGTTCACTGGGATCTGCCCATCCCCAAATGGTGGCTTGAGAATTTTGTTGCAAAACCATATTGCTGCTCATGATAGGCGGAAGCCGGATAATGGCAAATGATTTTAAAGTAAAAGAACCGCATGCCAGGAAAGAACCGAGCAGAAATAGCTTTTTCATATTGCAAATTTTGTATCCCGAATTTACAGGTTATAAACTACCGGCAAATTTTCTTTTGCACGTTAACCGAAATATAAAAGAACCTTTTGTTAATCAGTATTACATTCAGGAAGAAATATATCTTCAACTATACCCATATAAAATAACAAACTCCTGCTGTTGCAGGAGTTTGTTTAAAATCTGTCGTTTCAAAATGTATTAAAAACGGCACTCGTCAAAAAAGAGTTTCGGTAATTCTTATTTTGTTTGACCAAAATGTTCTCCACCGAATTTTTCTACACCTCTTACATTCATCCTTTGTGTAAAAATCTTAGCCGAACCTCCACCAGTAATGAATAAAGTCTTTTGATCTAGCCCACCAAAAACATTGTTGGCAGCACCGCCAGGTGTAGAGATCGATTTAATGAGTACCCCTGCTGGGCTATATACTTTTACTCCCCCTGTACTTACATAGACATTTCCGAATTCATCGCATGACATACCATCACAACCGCCAAGAGGAACAGCAAAAGGTTTCATGTTGGAGAGAGTGCCATCTGCGTTAATATCAAATACCCAAACTCCACCTGGATAGCCTACATCAGTAGGGTTGGTACCACCAGCCCATTTGTTTATATAAAGTTTTTTTCCATCAGGAGATCCAACAACACCATTTGGTAATGAAGTTTCAGCGTGCCAATTGGGATCAGTAGTAACCCTAATCAAGGACTGACTATCGGGAGCCAAATAATACACATTTCCACCCATACCAGCACCTTGTTCTGAATATTTTGGAGGCCAACCTGGAGCGTTACCTATTTTACGGGGATCATTGGCATCCCAATAACCTCTTGGGAACATCGGATCAGTAATATACATGCCACGATTTTTAGGATTAATCCATACATCATTTGGACCATTTAATAGCTTGCCATGATAATTTGTTACGATCGCCTCATGGGTTTTATCAGGATAAATTCTCCATAATTCTCCGTGCATATCCGCACAACCAATAAGACTGCCATCCTTATCGAATGCCATTCCATTAGAACGACCGGCACCAGTCAACCACAAAGTGACTTCGCCTGTGGACGCATCCCACCTGTAAATTTTATCATGATTCTGATCAGTAAAAAATACATTTCCGAATTTATCAACAGCAGGACCTTCGGTAAATGTGTTAGAAGCATCATGAACATATGAAACTTCACTAACTGATCCATCAGTAAGACTTGCCGGCGGTTCACCTATTGGCCTGGCTGAACTAATGGAAGATTCATCAGCCGTCTTATCGGCTACATTTTTTTGACATGAATAAAATCCGAAGGAGAGTACTCCCACGAAAAGAAACAATCTTTTTTTCATAACAAGCAATTTTAAGTTTTAAATTATATTATATCTAAACGATTTGTTTAGGTGGACAGGATCCCGTCTCACTTATACAAAGTATCCAAAGTTCTTAACAAAAAACTTCCAATAAACCACAGCGAAGGATATTAAACAAACGCACCGACTTTTAGTTAGTGAATCGTAACTTTACTATAGTCTGAGGAACGGATAAGTGACAAACAGAGGCAATTTGCGATTATGAAATAAATGATAGATAATAAAAATAGCCCAATCTATTCCGATTTCTTCTCATCATTTTTGATAAATAACTTTTCCATCAAGGTCTCTCAATTCTACAAACTCCACTTCGCAAAGTCCATTTGAAATAAAACCCAAACCGGTGATGAGACCGGCGGATATTTTATAATCAGCAGAAAAACTTTCAACGTTATTGATCCTGATGATTGCTTTTTTGTTTTTTACAACGAACTCAATATTCTGCCAGTTTTTTACATCCATCGCTAATCCTGAAAGATCCGCGGTTGATCCATTTAGTGCATTATCGCCGAATTGAACACTTATTTCATTGGAGCAACCTTTAGGCATACTTTTGAAATACATAAAATTTTTCTGGCAAAAAATTTCACACATCAGGGAAGGGCAAACATTGTTTCTGATCTCATTTACTTTTATCCGGCATTTCAAAATAAAATTGTCGCTACTGCTTTCAAATTTTGAAGGGAAATAAGCCATGATGTATTGATTTTCTTTTTCAATATTCACCAAACTATTTACCGCATCTTCCTTGCTTATTTGTAAATGCTTGTCTTGCTTTTCGCCAACTGTAATATATTTTGGCAGATTATCGCCCGATCTTTCTTTAGCATAATAAATCCATTTATCTGTTGGAATACTTACATCCACTGTTTTAATGACGGAATCATTGGCGATTAATTTAGCCACATGATAACCGGGTTCATAATAAATATCGGTAAGCACATGCTGGTTTTTGTCAATTTTAACCCGGCGTCTTTTATCCCATGATTGTTGGATAAAAAAACTATCTGCATTTACTTTATCCAGGTCATATTTAAATACTACTGTATTGGGAATATCATTGTTCGTTGTTTTGACAGCAGAGAATTGGGCTTTATCATAATTTAAAACCAGCTTTGAAGATCGTTTTATGAAACCAAAGAAAATAATGATAGCAAAAACAATGACAGCAAGCCCGATCCAATTCCAATTGACCCGAAGATTGAATCTTCTTAACGGCCTAACTATTTTTTTCTCTTCATTTAGTGTTGAAATTGTTTGCATTGAAATCTTATACTCCTGCCAGGTTTTAAATCCCAGGTAAGCAGCAATGGCATTTAAAGTTGTTGTTTGAGGTATCCGGCTGAAGTCTGCGTTTAACAGGCGCTTAATAGTAGAGACACTTAAAAGAATGCCGGTCCTTTCTTCGATTGCCCCGCTTATCAACTCGAAATCCCGTTGCGTCATCGAACCCGGATCATCAAACCCGTTTTTCTTACAAATCTCCTTAATACAACTCCTGACCAAATCCTGATCACTCATAGATGTGTTGTTAACTTTTGAACAACAAAAGTAATGACTTAACAGCTTTAGGCTTTCCATTATTCATTTTGATTAGGTTTTGAAACAAGATGACCAGGATTTGAGCTATGAAATATTTTTCATTTAAATATTTTACAGCACTACTGTTAACTAACTGATACAATCATGAAAAAATTCTGGAAAACGGTTATACTAACTGGTCTCTTCGTCGGAACCACCGACATACTTATGGCTTTTATCTCGAGCACTGTTAAAAGCGGAAAGTTTCCTGAAAAGATGTTTCATTATATAGCAGGCGGAGGATTAGGATTAAGCAAATCTATGAATGGCGGAGCCGGCGTTGAATTCCTGGGGCTTTTCTTTCATTATTTTATAGCAATAAGCTTTACTCTCTTTTTCTTTATCCTATTTCCGCGGCTTAAGTTCTTATGGTTCAATAAATATCTCGTCGGTATTTTATATGCTGTCTTTGTGAATTTAACTATGCGTTTTATCATACTTCCTCTTACTTCGCTGCCGAGAAATCCGTTTTTGCTTTCTAGAGCCTATATTGATTGGATACTTTTAGGCGTTGTGCTGGGTATTCCGATTGTTTACAGCGCTTACAAATATTATAAAGTAGAAGATAAAACGATCAACAAGAGTTAAAGTCAATCATTTATTATTATTTATTTCAAAATCTCGCTGACGCTTTTTCTATCTCTTACTTGTAATCAAGTGTTAGACTGATAAAATCTTCACCCAATAATTACATTTGTGTTCTGATGAAGATTAATCTTTTATTAAATGCACAAGGTTAAAATATCTTAGCGGCTATCTGTATAAATAAATTATTAAGCAAATCTCAGCGACATATTAACTTCAACCTTGCTAATGCAACCAGGCGAAATAAATAACATAAAAATTTACAACACGACAATAAAAGACCTGGAGATCGTTCTGTGGCTTTTTGAGCAAGCAATGAAACTACAGGGAAAAAATGATTATAAGGTTTGGGAAGGAATTGATAAAAGCGCATTACAAAAAGATATTGAAGAAAGGCTTCAATATAAGATCGTAGAAGGCAATGATATTCTCGGTATTTTCAGTGTACAACATAGTGACCCTTTTATTTGGCGAGACAGGGACAAGGATGATGCAATTTATTTACATAGGATTGTTGTAAATCCAAACTTTAAGGGACAAAAACTATTTCAAAAGGTTTTAAACTGGGCTAAGCAATTTGCTCAACAAAACAATTTAAAATTTGTGAGAATGGATACCTGGGCGGATAATATAAAAATAATTGACTATTACAGATCATTTGGATTTGAATTTATTGAAACTTACAAAACAACAAATGCACAAGAGCTTCCTGTTCAAAACCGAAATTTAAATGTGGCCTTATTGGAAATGAAGCTGAGATAAAAAATTGTGAAAAGGCTAATCTTAAAAATAGTATCTGCTATGCTGTCGCTATAGTTATTTCAACTCAAACCCTTCCAAAAATTTGGTATTAAAATCCCCGCTGAGGAAACGTTCGTCCTGCATCAATTGCAAATGAAACGGGATGGTTGTTTTTATTCCTTCTATTACATATTCGCTCAATGCCCTA
>Ga0105249_10002016_pt1 | contig 17643 bp, 11 predicted proteins | sample KBSS44metaG_FD_81522 | JGI IMG/M metagenome (GOLD analysis project Ga0105249, IMG submission 81522) | Switchgrass rhizosphere microbial communities from Kellogg Biological Station, Michigan, USA - KBS S4-4 metaG | ecosystem: Host-associated > Plants > Roots > Rhizosphere > Soil | place...
ATGATATGAGTTATAATGCCGGCCTGTATGATTTCAATGTACACATGGAAGTAGAAATGACCCGGTTTGGAAAATATCTTTTGCCTAAAACATTACGCTATGTCGGCACCTGGGATGTGGCATTTAAAAAAAGAGAAAGAGGTGTGTTTACTGCTACACTCTTTGACTTTAAATAATCGATAATTATTAATTAATCATTATTGATTATTTATTGTTCGCTACTGCTTATTGTATTCCACATATTTCCTCCACTTTTCAATCACCGTATACATATCTGATGGCAAGTCTGTTTCAAAAAACATTTCTTTTCCTGTTGATGGGTGAATAAAACCTAATGTTTTTGCATGCAGCGCATGACGCGGACAGATCTCAAAACAGTTTTCAACGAATTGTTTGTATTTGGCATAAACAGTTCCCTTCACGATCTTATCACCACCATAAAAATCATCGTTGAATAAGGGATGACCGATATATTTCATATGTACACGTATCTGGTGTGTACGACCGGTTTCCAATACACAGCTAACCAGCGTTACATATCCAAAACGTTCCAGTACCTTATAATGAGTTATCGCTTCTTTCCCATGATCGCCTTCCGGATAGGCCTCAAATAGTTTTCTGAAACGTAAATGCCTTCCCACATGAGCGATGATCGTGCCTTCATCATTTTTCATATCGCCCCATACGAGTGCTACGTATTGCCGCTTTACGGTGTGATCAAAAAATTGTTTTGCCAGGTGGCGCATCGCTTTATCCGTTTTGGCTAATAATAATAAGCCGCTGGTATTTTTATCGATACGATGTACCAATCCGAATCTTGGTAACAGCTCTTCGTTCAGTTCAGGGTTTTTTTGTTGCAGGTACCAGGCAATTCCATTCAATAAGGTGCCACGGTAGTTGCCACTACCGGGATGCACGACCATGCCGGCAGGCTTATTAATGAGCATCAGGTCATCGTCTTCATAAAAAATATTCAGGTCCATTTTTTCCGGCACCACATCCGTTTCGTCAGGATGCATATCGCTGTACACAATGATCTCATCACCGGGTTTGATCTTATAATTTTGCTTAACGGGTTTTGTATTTACCAAAACAAATGAAGCATTGATTGCCTGCTGAATTTTATTCCGGGTGGCGCCTTCAATACGGCTCATCAGGTATTTATCTATGCGCAATGGCTCCTGGCCTTTATCGATCGAAAAAGCAAATCGTTCATATAGCTCATCATTACTATCATTCTCTTCACCAATATTTTTGATCTGTTCATCTGCCATGTTTACAAAGTAAAAGAAAAGTTCACTGCTTAAATTCAAATAGCAGGCTATAAGTTTAATTTTCTTCATAATCCTTATCTTTCATCCCGATCATGAAGAAATATGCTGTCATCGTTGCCGGCGGTTCCGGTTTAAGAATGGGAACTGCCGTGCCAAAACAATACTTGTTGTTACAGGACAAACCTGTATTATGGCATACACTGACTGCTTTTTTAAATGCTTATGACAATATGGAAATTATTCTCGTATTGCATAAAGATTATGTCGAAAGAGGGTTGGAGATTGTTCGAAACACGCATGCGCCGAAACGGATAGGGATCGTCGAAGGAGGTGAAACAAGATTCCACTCTGTACAAAATGGATTGAAACCTATCTACCAACATTCGGTTGTTTTTGTTCATGACGCAGTGCGTTGTTTGATAACAAAAGAATTAATTCAGCTTTGTTACGAAGAAACGCTGAAGCATGGTAATGCTGTACCTGCCGTTGCTGCAGTTGATACTATTCGGATCGAGTCGGCATTGGGCAATGAACAAATCGACCGCGGCCGGGTTCGGATCATTCAAACACCTCAAACATTTTACAGCGATATGATCAAAGCTGCTTTTGAGCAGGAATATATAGATGCTTTTACGGATGAGGCCAGCGTAGTGGAGCGATTGGGTGTAAAGATAAATTTGGTGCAGGGTGATTATTCCAATATTAAGATCACGAAGCCCGTCGATTTAATGATAGCGGAGAAGATACTCGAAGAAAGAAGTCTGTCTAATAATCAATAATTATTGATTATTTCTTAAACAATCTCAAATAAAAAGGAAGCTTGTTGACTTTTAAAAAGGGATACAATTCTTCTTTAGCTCCAAAACCGTTATAGAAAAAAGCAAGATTACGAATATCAGAGCCTTCAAAATCAAGGATCATGTCTTTACCTGCATTATCTTTTATAAATGCGTCGATCAGTGCATGAGAAGCACCGATAGTCTTACCCTCAGTGGTATTGCCTACTAAAATATAATAGGCCCTATTGTGTGAGTAAAAGAAAGCGCAGGAGCTCATAATATTATTTTTCTGATCAACAATAGCATAAGTTTCTGCCTGCTGCTTTTCTTTGAGTAAATAAAAAAGTTTTTTGAAATTTTCATAATCATTATCGCTAACACGATGTGCTGTTCGCATTTGCTCACGATTGATAAGGATAATATCTTCAACGGCTATTGCTTTTTTTACACTGCAACCGGCAACAAAAGCTTTTTTTATATTCCTTAAATGATTTTCACGATAAGCTGCTGCCAATTCCGGATAAGGTTTATTAAGTTTTAAAAGATAATTGCTGCGTAGTTGTGTAAATCCGTGTGGTGCGGCCAATATATTTCCTTCATTCAGGGATATTTCAATAAAACGAAAATGACGAACCGCTTCTTCTATAAAATTATGAAGCTGCTCTTCTGTGATCTTCCTGCCAAATAAGCCTAACGCTGCCGTGAAAGCCGGCTGATATAAATAGGAAACTCCAAGTTTTCTGTTCCAGGTCAATGGCATCACTATTTCATAATCATTCAGCACGAATGCATCCCAATGCCTGGCCATTGCATCCAAATAAAATGAGTAGGCATAGATCAAACCATTTGAAGAGTCATCAATACAACTATCCCATTTACTTTTATCGATCTGCGTATGCCTGAGATACTGTATTTGATTCTGTTCAGCCATCAGAAACTGAGATTACGGTCGAACTTACGCAAATTGAAATTGGAAATATCTATTGTGAAAGATATTGTTTTAAGCAGGCGTCCTTTTTTGTCTATTGTGGATTGAATATAATCTTTAAAAACTGTGCTATAAATAAGCGGCACATAAATATTGATCGTTTCTTTCAGGATTGGAATATGCAAACCTGCATCAAAAAGAAAACGATCGGTCTCGGCATCTTTTTCCCAGGCTTCAGCAAAAGTGCCGATATCGACAAATAATTTCAGGGGAACCTTAAAAGGCAGGATGCTTAACGGGTTAATTGCAGTTGGAATCGTTGTACTGAAATTAACAGAAGCCAGCCAGTCATCTGTCTTTCCCACCTTGCTGGCCAAAAGATCGGTTCTTACTTTAAAACCCCCGTCACGGTTCATGATCTGCTGGCTTTCGAAACCTTCAAACTTATTACGGCCAATAAAATAATCACTATACGTATAATCTTCATACCCGTTGGCGCCGGTCATATTTAAATGAAAACGATCTGTACCGAATTCTTTAAGGATCGTTTTCGTATCCAGGTAAAAAAACTTCCCTGCAAACAATCTTAGTTTCAAGCCGCCTTCTTTTGGGTAATTAAAAAAATAATTTCCTGTAAAGGCAGTACGAACGAAATCTTTGGCCTGTTCCAGTTTTAATTCAGCCGAATATGGATACAGTGCCCGGTAGTTATCAATGACAATTCTGAGTTGATTCAGGGTACGATCATCTGTGATCGTTCTGAAGCGATTATAAATAGTTGTGTCATTGGATGGAGATACAACGGTATCCCTGTAAAATTTCAGGCGGTCTTCCCCGATCAAATAGGTTTTCCATTGGATAAAACACTCCCGGCTGCTCCTGTCTTTTTCACGAAATGTAAGGCGAATACCCGGAACGAGTTTGGTGAATGATAAGAAAGCTTTATTGCCATCGGCATCTTCAAATTTGCTTTGCGTGTATTTCGATGCACCGATACGGGGTTCTATTTTTCTAAAAATCCCTTTGGGATAAAAGCCGTAAGATACGAAGCCAAGCCCATTGAATTGTTTGGACCCAAATGCATATTGTGGTATCGCGAGGAATTGAAATCGATTTTCAGGCAACCAGATATTTGTAATGACCGGCCCAAGCATAAATTTATCATAGCTGTTAAAACCGATACCATACGGACTAAAAAGAATTTGATTTTTATGTTCCAGGTCTGGTCCGCCCATAAACACATCACCGGTTACACCAAAAACGAAATGAATACCTTTTCTTTTAACATCAGGCAAAAGACCTTTTTGATTGAGCAAAGCAAATGTTGAATCCAAATCTTTATCACTTACTTCTTCGATTGTTTTCTTAAAATCTTCGGGATAAGGATGTTTAAATTGCCAGCGGCGGTAATATTCCTGCATGGCTTTATTAAAAGTCTCCGTTCCCAATTCTTTTTCCAGCAGGCGCATCCAATCGGCTGTTTTTTGATAGGCGATCAAAGAATAATTGCGATCACTGAATTTTTCTGAAGTTGTTTCAATGGGTTGATCCAGTTTTTCATTTATTACTGTTTCCAGCAATGCTCTGCCCGGATTGAAATTATGATGATAATTTTTATAAGCGGTGTAGCCGCGTTCATAAAATGAATTGATGCCTTCATCCATCCAGGGATGAATCCGCTCGTTGCTGGCCAGTATTCCATAAAACCAGTTATGTCCTATTTCATGTGCAATTACATTATCTAATTCATTTAAGGATTTGGCCGGGGAGATCACAGTTATCGTTGGATATTCCATTCCGCCACCAAAACTTTGAGGTCCCTGTACGACACTCACTATCGTGTAGGGATATTCACCAACTTTACCCGAATAAAACCGGACAGCATCTTTGGCAAATTGCAAACTGCTTTTCCAAAAATCCTTTTGCTGAGAGGTATAATATGTAAAAACCTCGATTATTTTACCGGAGCTCAATAAACATGTATCTGTATTTACAATAAAACGCTTATCTGCAAACCATGCAAAATCATGAATATTGATTTGTTTGTATTGAATTGTTTTTGTTTTACCGGCGCTTTCCGGAAAATCATCTGTAACCGTGGAGATGATGCCTTTGGATGATTTTACTTTTCGTTTGATGGGTTCCCATGTAAAATTGCTTCGTTGCTTCAGCCAATTTTTTTCTTCTGCATCTTGCAATTCACCGGTTGCAGCAACAACATAATTTTCCGGAACGGTGATGCGTACATCAAAACTCCCCAATTCACTATAAAACTCTCCCTGGTCCAAATAAGGCATCGGGTGCCAGCCTTTGTGATCATATACAGCAGGTTTGGGAAACCATTGCGTGCATTGATAGCTCTGTCCGTCATGCCCGCCTCGTGAATAATTATGCGGCAGCTTCACATGGAAGGGTGTTGTAATGGTTATGGATTGTTTGGGCGGCAGGGGAGCGGGAAGAATTATTTTTATAATATCAATATGTTCGGGGTGATCTTCCGTTTGAGCAGTGATATTATCTACTTTAAAATCGAGCCGGTTGATATAGCCTTTCTCTTCTTTTGATGAAAAATAGAATTTTGTATTTCCATTTTCTAATAACTGGTCACTGAAAGCTGTCCGGTCATTTTTGTAGGCGTTTGGCCAGAGATGGAACCAGATAAACTTTAAGGTATCGGGTGAGTTATTGATGTATTCAATTTTTTCAAAACCATCAAGGGTATGTTCTTTATCATTTAAGGTAACATCAATTATGAAGTTGACTTGTTGTTGCCAGTAGTTGGATTGGCAATAGGCAATGGATAATAGACAAAGAGTAACTGGAAAAAGTAAAAGTTTTTTCAAGCGGATATTTAGTTTCTCAAAAATATAAAACAAATTGTCAATTGCCAATTGCTTGTTTACTTCCCTTTCCCTTTAAAAATGATCCTCAGTGTATGGATCATGATCTTAAAGTCGAGTGCAAGCGAAATGTTTTCGATATAAAGCAGATCAAATTTACATCGTTCGATCATTTCATCAATATTTTCTGCATAACCAAACTGTACCATTCCCCAACTGGTAAGCCCGGGCTTTACTTTCAATAAATATTTATAAAATGGAAATATTTTTACGAGTTGCTCAATATAATATTTGCGTTCGGGTCTTGGACCTACTAAGCTCATTTCTCCTTTTAATATATTCCAAAGCTGTGGCAGCTCATCCAATCGCCATTTGCGCATGGTTCTTCCCCATTTTGTGATTCGTTCATCATTATCAGAAGAAAGAGCCGGCCCATTTTTTTCTGCATTATCAACCATGGAGCGAAATTTATATAGCATAAATTGCCTGCCCCTGTAACCAACCCTTTCCTGTGAATAAATAACAGGCCCCGGTGAAGATAATTTTACCCGGATTGCAATGAGCAGCAGCAATGGAGAAAGAAGAACCAGGGAAATAAGTGATATTCCAAAATCCAGCAATCGTTTAATGTTTTGTTGCCACTCAGGCATTAAACCTGTTTTCAGATCAATAAGCGGCGCTCCTAATACATTACTTGTTTTTACCGAGCCGGAAAGAATATCCAGCGTATCCGGCTGGATCTTGATGGCTACATCCTTTTCACTTAACCGGCTGATAATATTTTCAAGAATTGAATGCTCAGATTTTTCAACAGCAAGAATGACCTGGTGAATATTTTTTGAATCAATGATCGTTTCCAGCTGATCCGTGTCGCCCAGTTTAGGTATGTATTTATCCAGGCCGTTTTTGCCAAAATGATCTGTCATTACATAACCGGCAAAATGAAAACCATCGGTACGTAGCATTTTCTCACTTTCCTTATAGATACGAACTGCATTTTCATTACCGCCTACCAGTATGGCATTAAATGCAACATCCCCGTTGAGCAATTGCCGCTTGGCGATATTTAATAATATCCAGCGACCCAGCAATGTCAACGTGAGATGTAATAAAAATAAAACTCCAAATCCCGAATAATAATAGGTATATGTTTTTTTTGCATCGTCAAGCAGGAACAGGAAGAAAAGACCAATACAACCCATCAGGCTGCAAATAAATGTCATAGTAAACTCGTTAAGCCTTGATTTTTTATATAAAGAATGATAAGAGCCAACCAATGTATAAATGATCAGCCAGCCAACCGGGATAAAAAAAGTTCCCAGCCAGAATTTTTTATCGGTTTGTAATTGTCCGTTTTCAAAAATGGGTTCGTTCAATATCCATTTACGTATAAAAAAGAAAAGCCCCCATGCCAATGCTGCTGTGATATAATCGGCCACAGCATACAAAGCAATCGGTATTTTTTTGCCGGTATTCATTAACGGGTAATAAGGTTATTCCCTATCTTTTCCAGTATTTGATGAGCTACCTCCATTGCCATCAATCCATCCAGTTCAGAAACGATGGTTTTATGATTATGTATAATCGCATGCACAAATTCTTCCAATTCTTTTTTTATAGCATTTACTTCGGGTACGATCGGGTTGGCCACGGCAATTGTCTTTTTTCCATTGGGTGTTTCGATGTCAAATGCAAAAACGTTTGAATCAGTTGCGTCTTTCAATTTTATAACTTCTGTTTTCTTATTCAAAAAATCGATGCCGATATAAGCGTCCTTTTGGAATAGACGCATCTTACGCATTTTTTTCATTGAAATGCGGGATGATGTCAGGTTAGCTACACAACCATTATTGAATTCAATTCTTACGTTAGCAATATCAGGTGTTTCGGTCATCACGCCAACTCCACTTGCAGAAATATTTTTTACATCGCTCCTGACGATACTTAAAATAATATCGATATCGTGTATCATCAGGTCCAATATCACACTCACTTCGGTTCCACGAGGATTAAACTGGGCCAGCCGGTGTACTTCAATGAACATCGGGTTCAGATTCACATTTTTGATAGCAAGAAAGGCAGGATTAAATCTTTCAACATGTCCCACCTGCATTTTCACATTTGATTCTTTTACCAGTTCTACCAATTGGTGTGCTTCCTCCATAGTATGAGCTAAGGGCTTTTCTACAAACACATGCTTGCCTCTTCTAATTGCTTTTTCACATAATTCAAAATGAAAATTGGTAGGAGCCACTATGTCAATGGCATCAGACTGGCTGATCAAAGCATCTGCATCTGTGAATCTCTTGAGCTGGTATTTTTCAATAACATCATTTGCTGTTGCATCATCAGGATCAAAAAAACCGACCAGTTGGGTCCCGTGAATCTCTTTCCAGTTGTTCAGATGGAACTTACCTAAATGACCAACGCCAAAAACCCCGATCTTGAGCATAGAATAATAGAATAAATGAATAGTTGCCGGTAAAGATAACTATTCATTTATCTATCAAAAATCCCGGGTTCAATTATTATGAATTCAGGACGGTAGAATGTTGCTGGTAGTCAGTTTCAGGTGTATAAATAAATAAGCAACTGCCATCTTTAATGGCATTAATGATCGGCGTGGTTAATTCAGCCGGAACAGCAGGACATCCCCAGCTTTTGCCTAAACGTCCCAATGCCTGGACAGCTTGTTTGCTGGCATAAGGAGCGCCATGCATTACAATTGCCCTGGAACGGGCATGATCATTAATATTTTTCTCTAAGCCATCGAGCCGTAATGAGTAACCATGACCGCCAAAATAAGTTTCAGCAGTGGAATAAAATCCGGGACTGCTTTTTAATGATGAGTTCTGATTGGAAAAAGATTTTGCCCATAAAGCACCCGAGTTTTTTCCGTGCGCAACAAATGTGTTGAAGAGTATCTTTTTATTTTTCAGGTCAGCAACATATAATCTTTTTTGTGTGCTCGGCTGACTAAAATCAATGATGGTAATAATATCATCTCTTTTGATCGAACCATTATCATTGAGCTTATTCATTCCTTTTACTGCAGAATCAAAAATATCTTTTTTCAGACCGGCTGTTTCCAGGTTAAGCTCAGTATATAAGGCTTCTGATGTAGCTGTTTCTGAAGCAGTGCTATTTTCATTTCCCGTATAGCCGGCGGCTGCTGTATAAGATTTTTTTGAAAAGCTATTTTGAGAAGTAGCAAGGAGAAAAAATAAGCTGGCACACACTAAGACTGTAGAGAGAACGGCGGCTTTCTTCACTGGATATTTCATTGGCTTCTTCGTTTTTATGGGTTAAATAATTTTTGAACTTTTTTTCAAATAAAAACTGTCCCGTGCAACAGGACAGTTTTGGTTTTTTCGAAAGGCAAAGGTAAAAACTCTACTCTTTGCAACCTGTAGTATAATCTCAATTTTGTGTTAGTGAAATCTGAATTTTAGTTAACAGATTCAATGGTTGAACTCAGTGATGAGACCGGAATTTCTATAAACGATTATAAATTAAAAGCTGCAAAAGGAAGCTGAGATTCGCCGGGACCTTAAAAATACATTCAGTTATAACCAGTTTATAATCTGCCAGCCGAATTGTTAACAATGCTTGTTTAAACTACTTTATGCAATAAAGAATTAAGTGGATATTAAATTTGAAGCAAAGCAGACCGCAGGGGTCAACCTTATTTTTTACTAAAGGAGCACATGAATTGTTTCGGGGTACAAAAAGGTATCGAAGCTTATATTGGAGCGCTGATCATCCCCGAATGCTGTCGAAAGATGGCAATCCCTGTTTGTCGCCGGCAGGTTTCATCGTTCTGTAATTTCTATTCAGCTTTTAACGTATCTGCGAATGACGTTGGACTTTTATGAAAGCAATTTTTTACTAACGGCAACCGGGCATTTGTTTTTGTTATTAACTTTAGTCTTCTTCAAAACTTTTGCTTATGAAAAAGATCATCTTCTTCCTGTGTATTACAGTAAGTATGGCACTGCAGATCACCGCACAAACCAATGCTTTGTGGTTGCGTTATCCAGCTATTTCTCCCGACGGAAAGACAATTGTATTTAGTTATAAAGGCGATATCTATAAAGTACCCAGCAGTGGTGGTGATGCAATACCACTAACCTTGCATGAAGCTTATGATTATATGCCGGTTTGGAGTCATGATGGTAAATCGCTGGCATTTGCTTCGGATCGTTATGGAAACTTTGATGTGTTTGTAATGCCTTCTTCAGGTGGTGAAGCAAAACGCCTCACCTGTCATTCAGCAAATGATTATCCTTATGATTTTACTCCGGACAATAAAAAAGTTTTATTCGGAACGAACAGGAATGATATTTACACTTCTGCCCGTTTTCCCCAGCGTGGACTGTTTCAGAAGTTATATGAAGTGCCAACTGATGGCGGCCGCTCCGTAATGACATTATCTGCAGGCTCAGAGTTCGCAAAGTTTAATGCAAAAGGCGATAAGATCATCTTCCAGGACAGAAAAGGATTTGAAGATGCCTATCGCAAACATCATACTTCTGCGGTTACAAGAGATATCTGGATCTACGATATGAAAAAAGATGAATATACACAGGTATCGGCATTTGAAGGCGAAGACAGAGATCCGGTTTGGGGTGGAGATGATAATACATTTTATTATTTAAGTGAAAAGAATGGAACGCAAAACATTTATAAAGCAACGGTCGGTGGGCAGAGCAGCATGTTACAAGTAACAAAATTGAAAGACAATCCTGTTCGCTTTCTTAGCCGCTCCAACGAGGGTACTCTTTGCTTTACTAATGATGGAGAAATATACACGATGAAAGATGGTGGCTCGCCGCAAAAAATAAAGATCACGATCAATGCAGATATTCGCGGAAAGGATGATAAAATTCTTCCTGTCAATACAGGTATAACACAAACAGCTTTATCACCGAATGGAAAAGAAATTGCCTTTGTGGTAAGAGGAGAAGTTTTTGTAACATCTGTTGAAGGAGGGATCACAAAACGTATTACCAATACACCCCACCAGGAAAGAACAGTTGAATTTTCTCCTGATGGCCGTTCATTGTATTATGCAACTGAAAGAGGTAAAAGCTGGGATATATACAGGGCATATATTGATCGCAAAGAAGAGCCTTATTTCTATGCATCAACAGTTGTAAAAGAAGAGCCGCTGATATCAACAGATGCAGAAGAATTTCAACCGGTCATTTCTCCTGATGGAAAAGAAATTGCTTACCTGGAAGAAAGAAACATCGTGAAAGTGTACAACATCGCATCAAAGAAAAGCAGGACGATCGTTCCGCAAGGCGTGAATTTTTCTTATGCAGACGGTGATCAGAATTTCACATGGTCGCCTGATGGCAAATGGATCGCCTTCAGTTCGCAGGAAGGCCGCTATACAAATTCTGAAATAGCATTGATGAAAGCTGATGGGTCAGGTGAAAGAAAAAATCTTACGCAAAGCGGGTTCTTTGATGGTGGTGCACAATGGGCATTAAATGGAAAAGCTTTGCTATGGGTTACAGATCGTGATGGGAAAAGACCTCTTGCATTACAAGGTGCAAGAGAACTGGATGTATATGCAATGTTCTTTGACCAGGATGCTTTTGATCGTTACAAGCTAAGCAAAGATGATTTTACATTGTTAAAAGAAAAAGAGGATAAGGAAAAAGAAGAAGCGAAAAAAGATACAACAAAGAAAGTGGCGCCACCACCAAAGGGTTGGGAGCCCTATTTAGAAGGCCTTGATACAAGAAAGCTTCGTCTTACGATCAACTCAGGAAATATTTCAGATTATGTGTTAAGTCCGGATGGCGATAAACTTTATTTCGCTGCAAGAATGGAAAAAGGATATGATCTATGGTCGACAAACACAAGAACAAAAGAAACAAAGCTGGTGGCAAAATTGGATGGCGGCCCGGCTGGAATGGATCTTTCAAAAGATGGAAAGAGTTTGTTTGTTGTAAGCGACGGACGTATAATGAAAGTGGATGCTGATGCCGGCAAAGTATCACCCGTTACAGTGAATGGAGAAATGGTTTTGCAGGCAGCAGCAGAAAGAGAATATATTTTTGATCATGCATGGAGACAAGTAAGAAAAAAATTCTATGATCCGAAAATGCAGGGTGTTGACTGGGATTTTTATCATACACAATATGAAAAATTTCTTCCTCATATAAATAATAACTATGACTTCCAGGAATTGCTGAGTGAGTTCTTGGGTGAATTAAATGCATCTCATACAGGTGGCCGCTATGCTCCACAGGTGCAAAACGGGGATGCGACTGCAAGTTTGGGTTTGCTTTATGATGAAACTTTTGATGGTGATGGAGTGAAAGTGATGGAAGTATTAGAAGGTGGCCCTTTTATGAATGCAAAAACAAAGATCAAAAAAGGAGTAGTGATCGAAAAAATAGATGGCGAGGATATCAAAGAAGATATGGACTGGAATAAATTGCTCAATCGTAAATCAGGAAAAAATGTTTTACTAAGCCTTTATGATCCCGAAACAAAAGTAAGATGGGATGAAACAACGAAACCGATCACACAACAGGAAGAGCAGGGTTTATTGTATGATCGCTGGGTACGGAACAATCGCAAAAAAGTTGAAGAGCTTTCTGGTGGTAAAGTGGCTTATATACATGTGCAGGGAATGAATGATGCCAGCTACAGAACAGTTTTTGAAGATGTGTTGGGCAAAGCCATTACTGCTGATGCATTGATCGTAGATACCCGTTTCAATGGTGGAGGTAATCTTCATGATGAACTTTCAACATTTTTGAATGGAAAGAAATATATGCAGATGGCTCCGCAAAGTGTGAAGGTGGGTGCATGGGAGCCGAGAGGTCGCTGGTCAAACCCTTCAACAGTGTTGATGAGTGAAAGCAATTACTCCGATGCATATTTATTCCCGTATGCATACAAATCTCTTGGTGTTGGAAAATTGATTGGTATGCCTGTAGCAGGAACAGGAACTGCAGTGTGGTGGGAAACGCAGATCGATCCTACACTTGTCTTTGGGATCCCAATGGTAGCATTTATCGGTAAAGAAAATCGCCCGGTGGAAAATCTTCAGCTGGAACCGGATATAAGAGTTGTGAATGATTTTAAATCTATCTTAAATGGAAAAGATCCTCAACTGGAAAGGGCGGTAAAGGAAATGCTCGAAGAGATCAAAAAGCCCGCTAAAGCGGCATTCTAAAAACAGTGCTAAAAGATTTCAAAGCCCCGGTGAGTCGGGGCTTTTATTTTGATCTATACAATTCTTCGGGCGAACAAACTTTAATAAAAGCCATAAGCAGATTTGTTGATGGAATATCAAGTTGAAGAAATTTTTCGGAGCAGGAAATTAATTTTGGTACTTGCTTAATACTGCAAACTGGTTTGAGTTGATCTAACATTTCGGGATAACAAAACAAAAGCCGTTTAAAATTTGCATTTTAGACGGCTTGAAACCTTTTTGGAGTGGTTTAAGCGGACCGGACGGGACTCGAACCCGCGACCTCTGCCGTGACAGGGCAGCATTCTAACCAACTGAACTACCGATCCAATTTTTTATCTATATTAAGAATATTAAAAGGCTGAATAATTAACCACTTCAAATATTCTTTATTACATTTTTTGAGTTGTTTCTCACGTTTCAAGGCTTCAGCTTTTGTTTCAAAAGTCTGAACAAAGATTAATCTCCAGGGACAAAGGCCTCTTGTATATTGACTTTCTCCCTTATTATGTTCTTCAAGACGTTTAAGATAATTCTCAGTGCTCCCTTTATAATAATCTCCGTTTGATAAACTTTCAAGTATATAAACGTAATACATGCAAAAATGAAAGAACTTACTTGGATCGGTTCAAACCCGTCTCGCCTGAGGCGAGATGACAGGGCAGCATTCTAACCAACTGAACTACCGATCCTTACCTTTTCAGAAAGGGAGGCAAAGATATGGGTTTTGATTTTTGGGCAAAAAAGTTTTTTGAAAAACATTGACCCGTGATTGGAACAGAATTTCAGAGAAATCAACTGTTTCAACAAGTTGTCAAAATAAAAAGCAAAAAGTTTTTAAGTTATAAGTGGAATTTTTATTTCAAGTTTAAAACCATTGCCGGGACTAGTTTCAATATTCACCGTGCCATGAAAAACACTAAGACGGGCATTCATATTTCTGATTCCTATACCTGTTGCTTTTTTGTTAGGATCCATACCAACCCCATCATCTGCAATACTCATTATAAATTCATCACCGGTTTTCCTTAAAACAATATTCACAGATTTTGCCTGTGCATATTTTATGATATTGGTACACTGTTCCTGTGCAATCCTGTAAATCGCCAACTTTTGTTTTTCGGAGAGAATATTTTCGGCTAATCCCCCCATATCAAGATGCACATTGATATGAGCCGTTTTAAGCATAGTGCTGGTGAGATCTTCCATTAACTCGTCCAGTTGTTTTGTAACAACATCCGGTGTGACCAGTTCATGTGCGATCTTCCTGTTTTCATCAATGGCGTTTTGAAGATTGTCCATACTGGAAATGATCATTTCTTTAGCCTGGTCGGGATTTGTTTTTGCTATTGACAGCAATAACTTAGTGCCTACGAGTATTTGATTTACGTTATCATGCAGCTCAATTGCAATTGCATTTCTTTCTTTTTCCTGCGCATCCAGTGTAGTCGAAGTTATTTTTAATTGTTCATTTTTTTGTTGCTCGAGCAGATCGGCTTCCAGTTTTTTCTTTTCCGTTATATCAGTTATCGCACCTATCGCACGAACCGCTGTTCCTTTACTGTCCCGGATAAAAATTGCATGATTAATTATGTGCAGCACTTTTTTTTCAACACTCCAAACTTTATATTCATCTGTCCATAACTCGCAGGCAGGATTCAATCTTGCTTCATTAAAACTTTTTCTTACCCGCTCCCGGTCTTCATCCAGAATGTATTTTCCCTGCACACCCGTATTCCATCGCAGGTCTCTCTTGTTGCCAAAAAGTTTTTCCCCACCTTCATGTACCAGGTATTGTTTGGTTTCAAAGTTCAGCTCCCAGATAATATCCAGTGTTGCCTGCGCTGCATATCTAAATCGTTCATTACTTTTCTTTAATTCTTCTTCTGCCTTTTTACTTTCTGTTATATCCTGTAAGATCCCATAAAGCCGTTTGGGTTTTCCATTCTTATCAAATTCGAACTTCCATTTATTATAGCCATATCTTGTTGTACCGTCTTTACGCATGAAGCGGAAATTAAAAGATGAGTCTTTAAAATTCCTCATCGCTTCATCTACCATTTTGTTGACGAAATCAGCATCGTCAGGATGGACCATTGCCAAAAAAAGTTCTGTACTGGGTTGAACATCCGCTTTATTCAATCCATAGATATTATAGGCTTCGTCTGACCACACTACTTTATTTTGTACGAAATCAATTTCCCAATTGCTTATATGTGCTACTGATTGTGCCTCTTTTAATCTTGCTTCACTTTTCCTGAGGTTTTCTTCGGCTATCCTGCTTTCTGTAATGTCCCGGGCAAAACCTCTTATAATAGCAGTATTCACTCCTGTTGCTTTCAAGGAATTGTTATATTCCCAAATATGGATCTTACCCGAAAAGGATTTGACCTTCATTAATCCTTGTACACGGCCCTTTTCTTTAAGTTGAGCAATATAAAGATCAAATTCATCTTTTTTATCGGGAGCCAGGATATCTTTTATATTCAGGTTATCCGCGGAATCAAACTTACGTCCCATAAGCTTTTCTGCGGCCCTGTTCACAGAAAGAATCCGCCCCTCCAGGTCATGCGTACAGATCAGGTCCGTGATATTTTCAACCAGGTCCCTGTACTGTTCTTCACTCTTCTGTATTTTTTCTTCTGCTCTTTTCTTTTCAGTAATGTCTATTCGTATCGCTAAGTATTGGTAAGGCTTGCCTTGTTCATTAAAAAAGGGAATAACCGTCGCATCTACCCAATAAATGCTTCCATCTTTTGCTCTGTTTCGAAATTCTCCCCGCCAGATTTGTCCATTGGCAATAGTTACCCATAAATCTTTTATATAAGATTTCGGATGATAACCTGAATTGAGAATGCGATGATCCTGGCCAAGCAGTTCCTCCCTGTTATATTTTGAGATCTTACAAAAATTATCATTCGCATAAGTGATGATCCCTTTCTGATCAGTAATGGCAACAATAGCAGACTGATCCAGTGCATATCGATAGTCGGCTATTTCTTTCAGGGCAGCCCGTTGTTTTATTGCAAATTCTATTGCTGAAGGCAGCCTGCTCATCCTGTCTTTGAGAATATAATCATCGGCTCCCTGTTTAATGATGGTTGCAGCAAATTCGTCTGATACCGTACCCGTAACTAAGATGAACGGAACCTGTGAGGATCGTTGCCGGACTATTTGCAAGGCTTCTAAAGCGCTAAATTGAGGGAGCGAGTTATCTGAAAGAATAACATTTGGAGAAGATTCTTCTAAAGCTTTTAGAAAAGTATTTTTATCGCTGGTAAGTGAAATTTTACAGGTTGGGTCCCATTTCTTCAGCAATCGCTGAATCAATTCTGCGTCGATTATACTGTCTTCTAACATCAATATTTTTAGTGGGTGGTTCATGACTTATCATAATGGTGGTTGATTTAATAATAGCCAGTAAAATCCTAAATTCTTTATAGCCTGTGCAAATCCTTCAAAGTCTACGGGTTTCACGATATAACTATTGGCTCCGAGATCATAACTTTTTTGTATGTCCGGGTTTTCTTTTGAAGAAGTAAGGATCACAACAGGTATGGAACGGGTTTTTGGATCAGTTTTTATTTTTTGAAGCACTTCCAGCCCGTTTATTTTAGGCATTTGTATATCGAGCAGGATCACTTTAGGAGGATATTGAATCTCCCTGATGCCGGCGTATTTACCGGTTGCAAAAATAAAATCCAGTGCTTCTTCGCCATTTTTAACATGGATAAGGTTATTTGCCATGTTATGTTTTCTTAACATACGTATGGTTAATTCGGCATCCGTGATGTTATCCTCTACCAGCAAGATTTCGATTGAGTTTTGATTCATATTAGTGGCTTTGATTTTTTATTCAGGCAGGCAGGGAAAAATAGAAACAAGCCCCTTCATTATTTTTCCCTTCGGCCCAGACCCTTCCTCCATGTTTAGATATAATTTTTTCTACCAGGGCCAATCCAACACCGGTACCTTCAAATTCTTCAGCACTATGAAGGCGTTGAAATACTTTAAACAACTTGTTCTTATAATGTTCATCAAACCCTACGCCATTATCCTTTACATAAAAAACAAGCTCGGCTCCCTGATCCCCAAAGCCTATCTCAATACATTGTTTCTCTTTATTTCCCGAATATTTTATTGCATTTGAAATAAAATTTATCCATACCTGCCGAAGTGTATTAATATCTCCTTTTGCCATAGGTAACGGATGGATCTTCCAGTGGATCTGTTTTAATTTTTCTTTAGGTTCAAGTTCATCGATCACTTCTGTTACCATTTTATGGGTATCAATATTGGTCTTTAAAATGTCCTGCCGCCCCATACGTGAAAAAGCAAGCAGGTCATCTATCAGGCGTCCCATCTTCATAGTGTTGCTTTTGATAACGTCAGTGATGCGTTTACCCTCATCATCTAATACATTTCCATAATCTTCTTCTAATATGCTGGCGAATCCAATAATACCACGCAAAGGCGCCCGGAGATCATGGGAAACGGAATAGGAGAATGCTTCGAGTTCTTCATTGCTTTTTTTTAATTGTTGTGTACGTTCTTTAACTTTTTTTTCCAGATCAACATTCAGATCAATAATTCTTTCTTCGGC
>Ga0105249_10002018_pt1 | contig 17633 bp, 16 predicted proteins | sample KBSS44metaG_FD_81522 | JGI IMG/M metagenome (GOLD analysis project Ga0105249, IMG submission 81522) | Switchgrass rhizosphere microbial communities from Kellogg Biological Station, Michigan, USA - KBS S4-4 metaG | ecosystem: Host-associated > Plants > Roots > Rhizosphere > Soil | place...
AAATTACCTCCTGCTAAGTTACGCATCATTGCGTCCGCCCTGGTTTTGTTCGGGAAATAAACTCTTTATCTCCTGGCGTTCATATCAACGTGTAACAGGGGACTTAATTTTATAATTACGACCGTCATAATTCATGTATCAGTTTTTTTAAATACCTTAAACATTCAAAACTATTCTCATATGAAAAAGTTGAACACATTTGCAGCAGGATTATTTTTCCTGCTTTTGGCAGTTGGCGCAAATGCACAATCAAAAACCGGTGCAGATTTTTTTGCAGGCAAATGGAAAGTGCTGGTAACTGGTACTCCTTACGGAGACCTGAAAAGAATTTATGTGCTGGAAAAAAACGACAATGCACTCACGGGGGTAGTGCAGGATTCTACTGGTAAAGAAATCACCAAATGTTCTAAGGTGGAAGTAAAAGATAACGAAGTGACGCTTTATTACCAGGCTATGGGAAATGATGTTAGCATAACGCTGATCAAAAAGGATGATGATCATGTTACCGGATCTGTGCTTGGCCAGTTTGACGCTAAAGGTGAACGGATCAAGTAAATATCTTTGTAATGATTGGTTACCCAGATCAATGAGCATAAGTCTGGGGAAGTATTGTTTTAATAATTATATCCTGGAATGCGTCGTAGTGAGTTTCAGGTAATCCGTGCCCGGCTTCCTTAAAAAGAAACAGATCCTTCTTTGGAGCCGTTACTTTACTAAAGTATTCAGCGGTAATAGAAGAATTAGTATTATAATCTTTTTCACCTGCAAAAAAATAAACGGGACATTTAATGGCCGGAAGACTTTGAAATAGATTTATATCGTTGGATCTCGACCATACATCGAACCAGGTAGCTGCCCATGATTCCACAAAACTTTTTCTCAAACTAAGACTTGCAAATTTTTGTCCTTCGTGTTTAAGCAGCCATTTGCGGTGATAGTATAACTGTTCTGCGTTTTGAAATGGAATTTTTACCACTGCAAGTTCCTGCCGTGCATTTTTGCCCATCTGTTCTTTTAACATTGCAAGCGAGATACTGTCACTTCTGTGTTGTTCGATCACCGGGCTGACAGGAATATAAGCATACAAAAGCTCTGGGTACTTATCAGCAATATAAAAGCCAAGCCCGGAACCCCATGAGTATCCAATAAGATAAAGTTTGGGTTTGCTGAACTTTTTGAGCAAACTATCTATCAGGTCGTGGGTATCATTATAAAACAGCTGAAGGGTCAATGGCTGTGTTGTTTTATTCAGCCTTAGGGTTTCACCTGTTTCTCTTTGATCCCAATGCACGACAACAAAATGCTGCTGCAATTTATCGCTGACCCTGTCAAATTTTTGCATCAGCGATCCACCCGGCCCGCCATGCAAAAAAAGCAGTAATGGTTTTGAAACATCTTTACCTTTTATCCGAACATACTGCCTGATGCCATTGATCTGAAAAATAGCGGTGGTATCAACAGGCCGTTGAGCAAACAAAGAATAATTACTTATGAGAATTAGAAGTAAAAAATATCTCATGCAAATTATTTGAGGCAGAAGATAATGAAAGGCCTCGTCATATTTAATAAAGGACATTAAAGACGGTGTTAATTTTTCTTTGCGGGAAACCTGTCAGTTGAGAATTGCCTTTCATACCATCGTCTGAAAAATACTCTCCATTTTGTAGTAGCTTTAAGAGTAAAGTGAAGAAGACCTTGAAGAAGTTTGAATTCATATTCACTATTCTTTCGTTCGCCTTCTCGTCGAATGCGCAAACGACCGACTGTATCTTTAAGCCATCCCAATTCACTATACACTTTGGCACTGGCAATGTAAGTGATGTGAATAGCGCTGCTCTTTCCGATTACCGGCGGGTTACGAGTTCATGTCCTTCCGATGGATTTTACTCATTTGCTTCTTATACCAGTGCATGCTTTCACGATGATTGGCATACAATTTCTGAGGATCACACTGCAGGCGATGTCGGTGGAAATATGTTACTGGTAAACGCCGTGCAAGGCGTGTTCCTTAGGACACCTGTTCCCAGATTGAAGAGTAATACCATATATGAATTGGGTCTGTGGCTGATGAATCTTTGCAAGCCCACGAAGAAATGTCCCTTTCCATTATTACCTCGCCTCAATATCCGATTGGAAACACCTGAAGGAACGATCGTCGCAAGTATCGCTACAGGTGAGCTGCCAAGATCTCAGGATCCACGGTGGATCCAGCATCGTGCCCTTTTTACAACCCCTGCTTCTACATCCACATTGATGTTGGTAATGATCGACAATTCACCAAGTGGTTGTGGAAATGATTTTGCATTAGACGATATCACATTCCGCGAATGTGTGAAGCAAATTACGCAAGTGACCGCTCCTAAAACAACTCCCACGAAAAAATCTCCCAGTATAACAAAGCCATCGACTACCCCAAAACCGGCAGCAAAAAAAGCTACAACAGCCCGACAGAAGGACGTTCCGGCGCAGGTGATTAAACCGAAAGCTGATACAACTTCAAAAACAATTTCAGTTGCTAAGCAAAGTCAGAAAATATTTCCTCCACCTCCATTGGTGTTAAAGACCCGGGAAAATACATTGGTCAGAAAAATTGAGACGGAAGCCAGTGAAATTAAAATTGAACTCTACGACAATGGTGAAATAGATGGCGATACAGTTAGCATTTATCACAACAATACTTTAATCAAGTCGCACATGCGCCTTTCTCAAAAACCGATATCCATCACCATCGGCGTTAATTCATCTCAACCCCATCATGAAATAATCATGGTGGCTGAAAATTTAGGTTCTATTCCGCCGAATACTTCAGTCATGATCATCACCACAGCAAGCAACCGCTATGAAGTTTTTATCTCGTCGAGTGAGCAAAAGAATGCGAAAGTTGTTTTTGATTTAAAGAAATGAAGGGAATCATCGTCACAGTTCGCGCCGCCTCCTTGTCTCAAGGAAATTATTTAGTCAATTTTCATAACTCAACCGTTAGTTATTGAATTCAATGGCACAATTATTTTTATGCTGGAATAATAATCTGCCACTATCCACTCATTAAAACGACCCTTCCAAAAGAATTGAATTCTTTTAATACAGTTTTCATTTCATATTTGCTAACAATATAATTTCCTGGTGTCTTTAATTCATCTTAAAAACATGATAAAATGATGACAGATCAGGAATTAAACATTTTTATTTTGATCACTAAAAATTTGAATAGATGAATCCAAACAAAGCATTATGGGAAAAAGGTGATTTTACAAGGATAGCTGAAACTATGCGTGAAAGCGGCCGGGCACTGGTAGCAAAGCTGGGGATTACCAAAGAGGATAACGTTCTTGATCTTGGCAGCGGTGATGGTACCACTGCAATACCCGAAGCAGTATTAGGTGCTCACGTGCTGGGTGTTGATATCGCCAGCAATCTTGTCGAAGCAGGAAACAATCGTGCAAAAGCTGCAGGGCTTACGAACTGTGTCTTCCAGGAGGGTGATGCAATAAACTTGGTTGGTATAAAGGACCAGGCTTTTGATTTCGTGGTTACCATCTTCGGTGCCATGTTCGCTCCAAAGCCATTTGATGTAGCCAAAGAAATGGTTCGTGTCACCCGCCCCGGCGGAAGAATAGTTATGGGAAACTGGATACCGGGAGACCCTACATTGGTAGCACAAATCTTAAAGATCAGTTCTGCATATACACCCCCGCCACCCGAAGGTTTTATTAGTCCAATGTTGTGGGGCGTAGAGGAGCATGTAATAGAACGTTTTGGCAACGCTGGGCTGCCAAAAGAAAACATATCATTTGTTAAAGATACTTTTACTTTTAGCGCTCCCTATCCACCATCTCAATTTTTACAAACATTCAAAAATTATTATGGTCCCACTATGAATGCTTTTGAAGCAGCTGAAAAAAATGGCAAGGCTTTAGATTTACAGAAAGAATTGGAAGAATTGTTTAATGCTCAAAACAAAAGCGGCACCGATACAACAACTACTATACCAGCTACTTTTTTGCTCGTAACAATAAAAGTTTAAAATAGAATCCTTTCTCCTTTCTTTAATGCAGCAGGTTGCCATCCGTGCCAACGGGTAACAAACAATATCGTTTGCGATGATCCAGATGGTTCGTCGTACTCAATATTCATCCGGTTTTTATAATTAACTAAAATTTGGAACTGGAACTTTTATAATCCACAGCCGGTGTTTATTTTTAAGCGACTAACTCTGGAAACTTGACTACAGCTCTACACAGATCAAAAAGCATTTGGATAGTTGCGCCAATCATTGGATGTTTTCTTTTCGTTATTCTTTATGTTATTGCTGCGCTTTTATATCCCGGTGGATCAGGAGCAGATAAAACTGCCATTGGCTATAGCTTGACAAATAATTACTGGTGCAATCTTTTAAGTGAAAACGCCATTAACGGGCAACCCAATGCCGCAAGGCCAGTTGCAGTGACAGCCATGTTCATACTTTGCCTGTCACTTTCCACTTTTTGGATATTATTTCCAGCATTGGCCCGGTTAAAAAAATATCACAAGCTTTTAATTCAAATCGCAGGCACACTTGCTATGCTTACTTCTTTTTTATTACTCACCAATATTGATCATGATCTTGCCATTAATACTTCATCTTCTCTTGGGTTCATTGCTGTGATTGGCACGTTGGTTGCACTTTACCAACTCAAATGGAACTGGCTTTTTGTATTTGGACTCTTAAACGTTTTGCTCATTGGACTGAACAATTATCTTTATCACACAGAAGGAATGATGATTTATTTGCCCCTCGTTCAAAAGATCAGTTTTATATCTTTTTTAGTTTGGTTCAGTTTGATTGATTTAAAACTTTATCGTAAATATTTTAAAACCTAAAATGAACATGATCAAAATAGCAATTTTAGTCGCTGGTCTTTCCGGGTTATTTGATTTGCTCCTTAACAAGAAAGATGGCATGTTTTTTTTAGCTGATTTAAAAAATAGAATTGTGAAGACTCAGGAAGATAGAACTAATGCCCCAGAATTAACGACAACCGGAATTAACGTTATAAAAAAATGGGAGATGCCAAAAGACTTGACAGAAATATCCGGTCTTTCCTATATCGATGACAAGCGATTTGCCTGTGTACAGGATGAGTTGGGAAAAATATTTATTTATAATATCGCTTCTTCGACAGTGGAAAAAGAAATTCCGTTTGGAGCGGTGGGAGATTATGAAGGGCTGGCGGTGGTTGGTGAAACAGTGTGGGTTTTACGTTCCGATGGAAAACTGTTTGAGGTGAACAATATGAATGCCGCAAACCCTGCTGTAAAAGAATACAGTACTGGCCTGACGATAAAACAGGATTCAGAAGGACTTTGCTATGATAAAAAAAATAACAGGTTATTAATTGCCATCAAGGGTGTCGAGCCGGACACAGAAGATTACAAAGGCATCTATGCGTTTGACCTGGCTTCTAAAAAAATGGATCAGCAACCTGTATTTAAAATAGACCTGCTGAATAAAGTGTTTGGATCTAACGGTTCGGGTAAAAAAAAGAAAGGCTCCATAAATCCATCCGGTATCGCTATTCATCCTATAAATGGTGATATGTATATTACTGATGGAAGAGACCCAAAGCTATTGATCACGGATGCTGCAGGAACTATTAAAAAATTGTATTCCTTAAACACCAATGAATTTGCACAACCAGAAGGAATTACTTTTAATTCTGCCGGCGATCTGTTTATCTCAAACGAAGGAACAAAACAGCCAGGAAATATTTTAAAAGTGAAGATCGACCAATGATAACCCTTTCTCCTTCTCACAATCACCGGGTAAGAATTTATTTTCATTAATTGGTTATCGGTTTCAATGGGTGTAAAGCTTTATTGATGCGAAGGAGATGCAGCCATGTATTTTTCTATCGTTTCGGGATTCATGTAACGTTCATATTTGCCATTTCCATTGCCTTTATTTACATAATCTGCGCCTCTCCAGTTATGAACATTCATTGCTTTCCGAACATGTTTACTATAAGCAAGAAGATATTGGCCAAGTCCATGCTGAATACAAATCAGATCTGTATTAAATTCCATTCTATCTAAATACTTTTTGGACAAGTGGCCAATGCCGATGCCAATACTTTGAGGAAAATTTTTGCTGTTAAAGTCAACTACATGACTTAATTCATGGCCAACTACACCCACCTGTTCTTCAAATGTCAGATTTTGAAACAGCAGGCGTTTTAATGTATCAATTGTCTGGTTACTTATAGTAATAATATAAGTACGATAATTTTTTCTTTTAAAGACGCTGGCAAGATCGGGTTTAGTAGTAAGAGGAGTATATTGTTTTCGTATCCTGAAAACAATATGTACATCTTTCAATTCAGGAAAATGGGAGAGAGCTGTAAGAATAGGTTTTTGATATTGTTCCGGTATTTTCTTATTCTTTGCAAATTTGCTTAAAGAATCGATCGCCGGATCAATAGTCGCATTCAATAGCATTGGGTTGATAATAATCACCAGGAAATAAATAATTTTATATAATTGTCGTGTGGCTGACATTCTTAGCTATAACGCCAAAAATAAAGCCAGCGTTTCACGTATCTGTTAACGATTAGTAAATGAGAGATATTTAGGGTGAAGCGGTGCAATTAACCCGTTAGATACTTTGGAAAGATTAAATTGATACAATGATTTTAGAACATGTTGCAATATGGACCGGCCGACTTGAAGAACTTAAAGATTTTTATGTAAAATATTTTGGTGGTGTTGCCAGTTCAAAATATACAAACGAATCAAAACAATTTCATAGTTATTTTCTAACATTCAAATCCGGAGCGAGACTTGAAATTATGTCCATGCCGGATATTCCCGACAATTTAAATGATCGGGTCGCTAAGCAACATAAAGGCATAATTCACCTTGCTTTTGGTGTGGACTCAATTAAAGAAGTGGATCAGAAATTTATTGAGCTTAAAGAAGCTGGTTTCCCTATCTTAAGTGGGCCAAGGAAAACCGGGGATGGTTATTATGAATTTGAAACAATTGATCCGGACAATAACCGATTGGAAGTGACCTGCCTTTATCCAACAGACAATAATAAAAAAAGAAAAGATTTACAATAAGTATTTTATAAATGACTTTAAGCCCTGTTTTTCCAACTGTTTTACATCATGATGCTGCTGAAATAGTTCAGGATTATTTTTCGGCTTTTCCAATAATTGATACGGTTTTGGTTGTTAACTCCTGTGCAAGAGGATTAGCTGTTCCTGAAAGTGATCTTGACTTTGCAATCCTTGTAAGGCCGGGGACAACAAGAAAAGAGATTGAAAAAACTGAAACAGATTGGCATATCTATTCAAATAATCATGATACAATCTCAAAATATAAAGAATCATCTCCTTATGCACATTTGCATCTTGACATCATTGATGGCAATTACACACTGGTAAAAATAGAAAACGGAGAACCTATGGATCATTTCGAAATTGAAATAGGTAACCAGCTTTGTTACGCTGCCCCAATGGGCAATGCCGGTGTATATTTCCGGGAATTGCAAAATAGATGGCTGCCCTTTTACAATGACGAACTTCAACAGCAAAGATTAAAAGCATCAATTAATGCCTGCGAGTATGACCTGCGCCATATCCCATTTTTTGTAAAAAGGGAATTGTATTTCCAGGCATTTGATATTTTATGCAAAGCATTCCAGGAATACCTGCGGACTCTTTTTATTGCAAATAAGACCTACCCGATAGCTTACAACAAATGGATCAAAGAACAGATTGTAAAGTGGCTGAACAAACCGGACCTCTATCCTAAATTATCTCCAATTATTTCCGTCAGCAATATTGAAAGTAATGAGATCAATGATAAAGCAATATTGCTAAGCGAATTGTTACAAGACCTGATTGGCGACCGTTTTGAAGAATAATGGGGAATTGCTTTTGCCTTCCATTCTTTTCTCCCTGTATATTGATACATATACCAAAGCATGCCCGGACAGAACCCACTTGTCCAGTCATTGGAAACAACAAGCTTTATCGAATCATTGCGCAATGATCGTGGAAATATTTTCATATCGTCTCTTGCTGATACTACATTATTATAAAAACCAGACAACTGTTTTTCTGCGTCAAGCAAGGCGGCCTTTATATCCTGTGCCGAAAGGATATTTGAAAGGAAGGTAATTGACAAAAAAACAAAAAGCTTTATAAATGATCGATTCATTTCTATGTATTGATGATTACTTAATTACACTTCATTATGAAAAGGAAGCCTTGGTTTTTATACCTCAACTTCGCTTTTCAATAATGAAGATTGCTGCTTATGAAACCTAGTTCTGCTTACTGTATTAATTGATCGTAACAGGCCTCCTGTAAGCCGTAGAAAAAATATCTACATCAAATTGACTGGTTATGTTATCCAATATCTGGACCTCAAATTTCCTTACTCCGGGAGCGGGATTATTCAACAGTTTGATATAAATAGTATCCATGGCTTGTACAGCTTTTGGAAAGATCATTGAATAAGTTGTGTCAGCAGATGGTATAACAGCACCATTTTTATCAACGATATTAAAATCTACACCACGTTGAGCAGGGCCGGTAATACCTCCGGTTACAACTGCATATTTTGCAACTGCATCATATTCCCTGGTAAACGTGGAATAGAACTGTACAGGAAATTTGAGAAGAGCAGCTTGCGATCTTGCTACCGTAACCCCTGTATTATTATTTGGAACAAATATGGCATAGTAATGATGTTCCAATTCAGGTATCCCTGCAGGGTAATCCCTTTTTTCACATGATGCAAATACAAAAGCTGCAAAAAATATTATTATGATAAAAACTATTGATCTCATTTTATTAATTTTTAAAGATTATTGCCAATTTGGATTTTGAACAACTGTCCCACCACTTGTCGTGATCTCATGAACGGGAACAGGGTAGAGATAATCACGATCAGTACGGAAATGCCTGTTGACTGCAGGTTCAGTTATTAATACCTGGTCAGCATTAAGATTTAAACTGCTTCCGTTTGTACCTACCCATTCAGATCCGATGAACTTAGCTCCCAAAAGATCTTTAGGGAGTAATGTTTCAGCAAGTTTCCATCTCATCAAGTCATCATACCTGAATCCTTCTAGTGCTAACTCAACTGTTCTTTCACGTCTTATCTCATCACGCATGCTCAGATTATTTGTAGTAACAAATGCATTGGTAAGTTTGGGGGCAAAACCAACTCTTGTACGTAAGAGGTTTATAGAAAGGTTGAGATCTGCATCGCTGATGTTTCCATTCAATTCAAACTTTGCTTCAGCATATATCAATAAAACTTCTGCATACCTGATTAGTATCCGGTCTGTAGTTGCTGCATTATTGATTGTTTGATCCGCTACACTGAACCCTTTTTTTGGTGCATAAGCAGTTCTTGAGCCCAATGATGTTTTAGGAACCCATGGTCCCTGGTAAGCTACATCACCTGCTCTGAAAAAGGTAAATGCTACACGAGGATCTCTATTGTCAAGAATTGTATTATAGCTTGGCTCACTTCCTTCATTTACAAAAAATGTTGAACGTGTCGTTGATGGAGTGTTATCGACATTGAATGCAGGTAAGCCATCACTATATAAATATTGACGAAGCAGGTTGCGGGTAGGGGCCATTCTTCCGTTTTCAAGATCTCTTGAATTGTTATGTGCTACTATTACATTTGAATTACTGATACCATAGATCTTCACAAGTATGTTCTCAGTATTAGCCGGTCCTTCCCCGGCTTGAAGAAACAGGTTGCCATAGTTTGCATACAAAGCATGTCCTTCAGCCATTACGCTTTGTGCTGCTGCAATTGCTATATTCAAATGATTTTGCCAATTGATAGCAGTGATGTTATGAAATTTAGCTCTCGTTCCTTCATAAAGTCCCGCTCTTGCTTTCAATGCCCAGGCTGAACTTTTTGTTACCCTTCCATATTGTGCTGTTGGCAAGTCTGACCTTTTCGGTAACCATATTGCTGCATAATCAAGATCATCATAGATTGCTTGTATTACTTCTGCACGCGGTGAACGACCCATGTAAAGCTCTGGTGAATTGACATCAAGTGTTTTTAATACTAATGGCACATCACCGTAAATTTTTAATAATTTAAAATATGCATAAGCTCTGAAAAATCTTGCTTCAGCGATATAACGATTCTTTATTGGATCTGTAACCTTTGCTCTTGGTGCTTTTTCTACAATATTATTTGCAGTAAATATTTCGTCATACCGGTCATTCCAATCAGCGCTTGTATTTGGTATTGACCTGTTCCCGGTGCTGATTTCATTAGGGCCACCCTGGTTTACTGCATCATCGGCCCGGTTATCGATCCAATCACCATCCAGTTCCTGGTAAAGACGATTGCAAGCGTTGATAAGATCATTTTCAGTATTCCAAAAATCTCCATCACTGAATTCAGTTTCCGGGAAACGATCTATTTTTTTGCAACCACTTAATAGCAGTGTTGCAAAAAGCATATATATTGGTAATCGATTTATCTTTTTCATTTTATTTTTTTGATTATAGTGAAACATTAATACCAAATGCAACAGTGCGATAAAAAGGATAAGCAGTTGCGCTTACATTATTTCCAACTTCAGGATCAAAAACTTTCAGCACTTTAGTCGATTCCCACAGATCCTGGCCGGATACATAGAACTTTATTTCTCTTATGCTTTTATTTTTTATCGGCAGCTTGTATCCGATCTGGACATTTTTCAATCGTATATAACTTCCATTTTGCGCCCATTTATCCGATGGTCTGAAATTATGTGCACTGGTCTGGTACATTCTTGGAAAAAATCCATTAGGAGTAGCCGGCGTCCAATGATCCATGTGAATGGTCCATGGCATATCTGCCGTACCAAGTATTGGCGAAAGTGTTTCCTCACTGATCAAAAATTTTCGTTTCATTGCTCCCTGAAAGAAGATAGAAAAATCAAAACCTTTCCAATCAGCACCGAGATCAAAGCCATACGTATATCTTGCATTTGTAGTTCCGAGATAAACAAGGTCACCAGGTTTTTGAGGAGTTCCATCACCGCCAGTAATAACTCCATCACTATTCAGATCAAGATATTTTATGTCACCGGCGGCAACATTTGAGAAGAATGGATAAGAAACTTTTGCTTTATAAGCGTTTGCTTCGTCCTGGGATTGAAAGTAACCTGCAGTTTTATAACCCCATACTGTATTTAAAGCATAGCCTTCCATTATTGGCACTACTCCACCTGATCCAATTGAATTTTTACCATCATACTTCACCACTTTATTTTGATTATCAGAAATATTAAAACCAACATCATAATTTAACTTACCAATTTTGTCGCGCCATTTTATATCGAGTTCTGTTCCCCAGCTTTTTAATTCACCAACATTTACAAATCCAACATTAACACCAATAATATTTGGTACATCTAATGTTGCCAGCATGTCTTTATTTCTTTTGATATAATAATCAGCTGTTACTGAAAGCCTGTTTCGCAAAAGCCCCAGATCAATACCTATATTAGATTGCTGGATCGTTTCCCATGTTACATCAGGAGAGGCAAGTGTATTTTGGAAAAAATAAGTTGTACGAACTCCATTAAATGTAAGCGTATTGCCACTTGTCAATAAGGGGATAAAATCATAAAGACCGATCGCTGCGCTGTTTCCTAACTGACCCCATGAAGCTCGTAGCTTCAGACTATTAATGAAATTAATAGACTTCATAAAATTCTCATCACTTACTTTCCACGCTGCGGAAAAGGAAGGGAAAAGCTGCCAGCGATTTTCAGGAGCAAGACGGGAACTGCCGTCATAACGATAGGATGCTTCAAACAAATACCTGTCTTTAAAACTATAATTTAATCTTCCAAAAGCTGAAGCAAGTGCCCACGTTTGTACTACATCCCTGCTTGTCTTTGTAAGCGGATCAGAAAAATTGAAACTAAAGAAATCATTTGTGATCATGTTCTGCGCAGAAGCTGTGAATTCATCTTTGCGATATTCTTCATAAGAACCTCCCTGCATTAACGTGAAGGAATGTTTATTGATCTTATAATTATAAGTCAAAAATCCCTGGAGGTTATTTTGAAATGCCCTATTCTTAGTTTGCGTATATGAATTAGGCTGATTGACACTAAATCTTATTGTATTGGTGGTGCGACCATACCAGATAAGAGTCCTGCTTTTATTTTGCATCTCATAATAATTCTGGTTTCGCCAGCCGATCACATCAAGTGTTAATCCCTTGATCACATTTTTTACCTGGAAATTCAATTTGCCGGTGAAGGTTTCATAATTGCGTGTTTCTGTCCCGGCATTTTTTTCTATATCGACAGCATTTATCTGGAGGTCTCCATTGTAAGGTTGCCCGGTTATATCTTCAGCAGGTGTATAAAGTGACTGCCTTGTGCGACTGCGATAAAGTCTATTGATGATCTGGTCAGTTCCATAAGAATTTTCATTTGTAAATGAACCGATGTATCCGGCAGTTAATTTTACACTGAGATATTTATTTATTTCTCCGTTTACATTTACCTTAAGATTGTAACGGGTATTATCATCAGGACCAAAACGAAGCACACCATCTCTTTTATAATAACTTCCAGATACGAGATAGTTTAATCTTTGTTCGCCACCTCCAATTGAAATAGAATGGTTTTGCTGATGATTGATCTCATCCATTCCTTCTTTTACCCAGTTATTATTTCCATAGTATTCCCAACGATCCGCAGTAGGGTTGGGGCGATATGAAAAATTCGGATTACGCAACCATTCATATTGTTCGTCCGAGTATTCTTTTGCACCCGTTGCATTAAAACGGGCTTCATCGATCAAAAGCTGTTCATCCCATGAATTAAGCCTTTCTGGTTGTCTTGCTGTAATATTTATTCCATAATAACTGGTGATATTTATTCTTGTTTTTCCCGGGGCACCTTGTTTGGTTGTTATAAGAACAACTCCAGCTGCTGCTCTTGCTCCATAGATAGCTGAAGCCGATGCATCTTTCAAAACAGAAATTGATTCAACATCATTGGGATCGATCAGGTTAATATCCTGTTCCACTCCATCAACAAGCACAAGTGCTGATGCTGAGTTAGCTGAAGTAAACCCTCGTATTCTTATACCGTAACCTTCGCTTCCGGGTTCACCGCTTCCCCTGATCACAGTTAGTCCCGGTGAAACTCCTTGCAAAGCACCCGTCAAATTAGCGACTGGCCGGTTTACAAGATCTTTTCCATTTATCTGCGCTACGGCTCCGCTAAGATTTACTTTCTTTTGAGTGCCATAGCCAATTACAACTACATTTTCCAGGGACTGTGTATTTTCTGCGAGAGATACATTGATGGTAGCTCTTTCATCAATTACCTCCTCTTTAGTTAGAAAACTGGCGGATGAAAATACAAGTGTTGATCCCGGCATAGCCACAAGCGAGAATTTTCCTTTGCTATCCGTCGTCGTAGCCGTGCTAGTACCTTTTACAGTTACTGTGACTCCCAATAAGGGAACACCTTTTGAATCGGTTACAACTCCTTCCGCTTTTTTTGATTGCGCAAAAAGAGAAGAACTGAGAAGATTTAGAATAAGCAGCAACAGAATTTGAAAGGACCACTTATTCGCTACTAATCTCCTGATGCAATGAGCAGTTAAAGATTTCATATTGCAGTTTGATTTATTTTATTATGAATTAAGCAGGATTAAATTTTTATGTTATCGTTTATCTTCAATAAAGTCTTCTCGCATCGGGCTAAATACATCTATAAGAGTTCCGGCTTCTAAACAAACAGCACCATGCACTGTGTTTGGAGGAACGTAAAATGCATCACCAGCCTCCAGCATTTTTTTATAGCCATTTATTTCAATTTCGAAACGACCACTTTCTATATGGCTGATCTGTGAATGACTGTGCTGATGCATAGTGCCAATACTGCCAGTATCAAATTGTACTTTCACCACCATCAGGTTAGTATCATAAGCCATGATCTTTCGTTTTACTCCTTTGTCTATCTCTTCCCATGGGACATGATCGTCCTGTATGAAGATATTTTTCACTTCATTTGAATGCATAAAAACTGTATTATGGTTTACTTTAGAATTTTGCCATCGTATAGAACTGTATAGGGTCCGATCCAACTAATTCCCTTCCTGGTATGTTTTGTATTTTTATCAAAAATTTTATTGCTCTTTGCTATCGTTATTTTTTTTTTATTGATAGTGATCTCTGCTATAGTGTACTCATCATTCTCTAACAGCTTTATATCATTTATTGATGAATAGGAACTTGATGCATTTTCGGATACAGGATCAAAACTTCCATGTATCTCAATAACATTCAGAAAAAATTCTTTCTCACCTTTTTTACGGATGATATAAGCTGGTTCGTGCCGCAAATTGAAATTGGGATCATTAGCGCCAATACGGGTAAAGAAAAGAGATGCACTGTCTTCTATCAAAGACGAGATCGTATAAAATGTCCTGTTATTTAAAAAAGTAAATTGGGCGATGGTGTCTTTTACAGAGGCTTCAGCTTCTTTCCATAAAAACTGGTAGCCGTTCTTTTTTCCCAACGTTTCCTGTGTTTTTGTTGCCGGCTGATACTTAAAAGAAGTGTTGATTAATTGCCCGCTATATTGAAAAGGAAGATCAAACTGCGTTTGCTTTGAAGCTGTTGCATTGAACAGGTCAATAACTATCTTCTTACCATCTGGTAGTTGCAACAAATAAACAGTTCTTTCCAGCTGTACATCTTTATAAGCATTTCTTTCCTGTGCAGCTACTACCTGCACATTTGGATCATCAATACTGCTGAAAAGTTTTTCAGAATGATGTTTTCCGCTTTCACCTTCATTGCCATTAAAATGACTTTCTTCGTCAACTACTAATGTGTTGTGGGCAATAGTTTGAGCTGCATAAGATTTATTTTCAGGTAAGTACCGGCCACCAAATTTTTGTTCAATACTAATGAAACGTACAGCGCCATAATCAGTCAATATCTCATTTCCTTTATCATATAGATTGATATTCAGCTTATCAAAATGTCCGTGTGAAAGACCATGTGATGTGTATTTATAAATTAGTGCGGTAAGATTTTTCCCTTTTCCATTTCTTAATACACTTATTCCGCCTTCGTCTCCTTTTACCCCGTCAACATATTCAACAGCTTCGTACGGGTAATAAGCTGGAATATTTTTAGTCGTTGCAATAGTTGCAGCTATAGAGATACCTCCTTTATTTAATAATATCCTGTTTTGTTTGTTTGCAACTACCAACAGGCCTTCGTCTTTTCCATAAACATCCCAGGCTACATCCACTGCTGTTATCAACTCATTGCTTGTATAATCTTTTTCTTTCAGTGCATCATTTACGGGATAAAATGCTCCATCAAGATTTGTTAATTGCAAACCAGATAGCAAGGCCTTCTGCAATATCCTTTCACGGTATTGAAAAACTTTTAAATCAGGCCTTGCATTTTTTAATGCATTTGCAAAAAGATAATAAGGCAGGATGGCGTACCTTACATAGTAAGGTCCTTCTGTATAATAACCATCTGGAGAAAACAATCCATCCATTTGTGCCATTAATCCACCTTTACCATCTTTATTTGATCCATACAGCGCCATATCAACATAATCTTTATTACCAGTTGCTATGCCTATAATGCCCACACCGGCACAAGCCCACACACCGTGATTATGTATCCAGTTAAACCAATTATTACCTACTTCCTTTGTGAGATAATCAACTTCTGGTTTGAAAGCTCCATCTGTGATGGTTTTTCTTTCTTCAGGTGAGAGCGAATTATAAATGAGATCATAAGCCATGCCAGCATACACAAGCCAGTTTGCATCATTTAATGCTTGCCAAAACAAGTGGCCAGCAAGGCTGCCGACTGCTTCGGGATGTTTAGGTAATGTAGGATTCAGCTTTGCATATTTTAAAAACAATTGTTTAACGAGTGCAGCATACTTACCATCACCGGTAAGATTGTACAAAATACCACTGTTAAACATCAGCATATAGTTTGCCTTATGCTTTTCATGAGTATAACCACCGGCAGGATCTTTGGGTAAAGGAACATCTACATCTTTATTGATCCATGTATCAACTTCTTTTTTCAATTCATTAAATGAACTAAGACTAACAGGATATTTAGCTATGCTATTTCGTACCTGGGCCGCTTCAGCTTTGGTAAAGAAAGTTATTGGATGCTGCGCTTGAGGAAGCGCAGGAAAAAAGATCAACGATATCATTAAAAGCAGGCAGTAAAGTTTCATACAGCAAGTTCGGTTGTAATATTAAGTTGATTTTAGGCCGATGGGTGTCTTAGAGTAGTTGTATTATTTTTAAAATATAGGTGTAGGTATTAAATAAAATCTAACTAAATAGTAAAATCGTTACTCGTTATCTATTATTTTAGACCCGATAACGTTCCCGGTAACGCTACCGGAATTTCCGAAACAAAGTTTCCATTAGCTTTACCAAACCAACATGGAACGACCTGCAACGATAAAAGACATTGCCAGGAAACTGAATGTTTCGATCTCTACTGTTTCCCGTGCTCTACGAAATGCTCATGATGTAAGTCCTGACACAAGAAGAACAGTACAGTCATTGGCAGAAGAATTAAATTATCAGCCCAACCTGTTAGCTTTAAGTTTAAAAAGAAAGCAAACACATACTATAGGTGTCATTGTTCCTAATCTTGATTATGTTTTATCAACAATGGTAAAAGGAATTGATGAAGCGGCGCTTGAAGCAGGTTATACAGTTATGGTTTGCCAGAGTAATGAATCTTTTGGAAGAGAGATAGTAAACACAAAAAGATTACTCGATAGCCTGGTAGATGGTTTTATCATTTCTGTTTCCAGTGAGACCAAAGTTTTTGACCACCTGAAAAAAATACAGGAAAAAAAAATTCCCATGGTGGTGTTTGACCGCGTTACTCCTTTTTTAAAAGCGCCGGGAGTGCGGATCGACAACGAGGACGGGGGTTGGCAGGGAACAGAGCATTTGATACAACAGGGATATAAACGAATAGCTATACTGGCAGGACCTAAAAACCTTGACATAAGTAATCAACGGTTGAATGGATACCTCAAAGCATTAAAGAAAAATAAAATGCCGGCTGATGAAAACCTGATTATTTATTGTGATTTTGATCAGCATTATGCTTACATCGCTACAAAAGAATTGCTGTCAACGAAAAAACGACCGGATGCCATTTTTACGATCAGTGATCGCATGGCCATTGGTGCAATGCTTGCCATCAAAGAGAAAGGATTAACAATGCCTCATGATATCGGGCTAGTAGGTTTTAATAATGAGCCGGTAACAAGTTTGGTAACACCGCAAATTTCCAGTGTCGAACAACCTTGTTTTGAAATGGGAAAACTCGCCGCAAAACTTTTTATTGAGACCATTCATCAGGATAAGGACATGAGTAACGTGGATGTTGTATTAAAAACCAAATTATTTGTTCGTCAGTCTTCACAACGGTTAGCGCCAAAAAATAACCGTTTCAAATAAAATTTATGATCCGATTGCTGGTAATAAGTTTTTTTCTTTCTTTCTGTTTGCTGAGTTATGCAAATGTCATTACAGTAAAAAATAGCGAAGAACTGAGTAATGCTAATA
>Ga0105249_10002019_pt1 | contig 17628 bp, 15 predicted proteins | sample KBSS44metaG_FD_81522 | JGI IMG/M metagenome (GOLD analysis project Ga0105249, IMG submission 81522) | Switchgrass rhizosphere microbial communities from Kellogg Biological Station, Michigan, USA - KBS S4-4 metaG | ecosystem: Host-associated > Plants > Roots > Rhizosphere > Soil | place...
CTAGGGACGGAATCGAACCGCCGACACGCGGATTTTCAGTCCCCTCGGGTTCGTCGCCGCAGATGACCCGAGGCGCCATTCAGAGCCTAACGGCGTCGGAGTAGCCCGCGATCCGACACGAGTTTACACCAATTCCCACGACTTGTCACACGACATCTCCCACGATGCGTTGCACCAGCAAAGTCACACCTTACCATCGAAATTGTCTTTCAACACCTGAAGGGCCTCTCCGCTACTAGTCCTAAAGTTATTCTGTACATCCCCATTGTGCCGCTTGACCTGCGCACAGCCATGCAATCGCGTGATCGCTGTGTCCGGCGCGCAACTCCTGCACTGCATTCACAACGCAATTGTGCGCTGACGTGTCGCCGCGGTAGACCCTGATCCACTAACCGTTGCCGTTCTGATCGGTACGCACGAACCCCGTTCGAACCACGTCTGGTAGGTCGGAAGGGTTCGACTGCACTCCATTCCACACCATGAAGTTCTCCCCGTCTTCGCCGTCGCGCGTGGGGGGCCCGTAGTCATTCCACATCCAATCGATGTGCGGCAGCAAGCTCATCGTCCCTCCGTTTTGATCAAACCAGTCGTCAAAATGACGTACTCGGCCTAACGCGAAGTGAGATGCCGGGGGCGGCTGCACCACTTTGGACGGATTCGTTACTGGCCGCGGCCTGTTAGGCAATGGCTGCCCTGACCCTCATCCCGTCAAGGCCTTGAGCAAGACGTTGATCGGACCGCCCACGAGCGCTGGACCGGCAAGGGCTGTAATCGTCGCAAGTTGCTTAGGCAAGTCGAGCGAGAGGTTACGCGTCGTGAGCCATTGCGACCTCTTGGCTGGGCTGCCGTTCGGCTCCGCGCTCTCGGCAAGCGCATTGAGTCGCCGTTGAATAACCGCGAAGGCCGGTATGAAGATGGCGCAGAGAAGGACCGAATAAAACACGCCGGCCAGCATGGTGGCGGTGGTCGAAACGCTCGCGGTTTTGTCGAGATACGACGGCACAGCTTTAAGCGTATCGGCTCGCGCCTTCGCGGTGTCGGCTCGCGCTTTCGCGGTGTCGGCTCGCGCCCTCGCGGCTGCACGGACCTCCGCCTTTGCGGAATCGGCTCGCGTCTTCGCGGTGTCGGCTCGCGCCTTCGCGGTGTCGGCTCGCGCCTTCGCGATGTCGGCTCGCGCCTTGGCCGCGGAGTCCGATGAGATCATAGTGCCCGCCCAGCTGTAGAGGGTGCTTACTTCGATGACGCCGAGCACGGTTAGCACAGCGGCAAGGCGCAGGAGTGTGCGCAGGTCCGCAATCCGTCCCGCAAAGACCGACGCGCGACGCTCCGCCGCGGGGTTCGGCCTCGCTGGCTGGGGTAGGCCGCCTTGGACACCGGGATCCGGCACAGCGCCGCCTTGGACACCGGGATCCGGCACAGCGCCGCCTTGGACACCGGGATCCGGCGTACGCCCGCCTCGGACACGGGGATCTTCGGCTTGAGCATCCGCGGCGCCGAGAATACCACACACGGCGAGAACGGTGACCGCGATTGCGAGGGACGCGAAAATCTCAACTAGACGTACCCCGGCCTGAGCCGGCCGGAAGACTTCGTATACGGTAGGGCTCAGGTACATACTGTCTAGCGAGATGAGCGGATCGAAACTTGGTGATGTCCAGACTAGCAGCAGCACCACGGCTATAAGGGCGAAGTCAAGGCCCCAGGCACTCCAGGTGCACTTTCGTTCGCCTTTCGATGTGACGTACGACCAGCCGGCAACTAGGATGGTCGACGCAGCAACCAGCACGAAGACGAACACGGCCGCCGCCCATGTGATGTGTGCGTCGAGTTCCGCGTACCCGCGACTTGCGATATCCGGGTCGAAATGTGTGACGTGGGTGACGCACTGGCTGCCCTCGGGCTGGCATAGCAGCAACCGTGAGTAAAGGAACGCGGAAAACGCCACAACCCCGACCGTTGCGGCGGCCGGCGTGTAGCTTGCCAGCGTTTGCCTAACTCGACGAGATGTCTCCTTTTCCGTCATTCGACCGACTCCATGGTGCGCGAGTCACCGTATTGGCCGCTGACGCTCCGTTGGGAGACGAGTGCTGACCGCGGCTTCCGCCATGCGCCTTTTCGATCGACGCGCGCGTACGCGTCGGCCCTCGTTAGGCCTTCTCCACACGTATGTACGAACCTGATCGTTGATGCCGCAATCGAACATGTTCGCGTACGCACCGGCTTCGAACACGACGCACTCACCCGTGACTTCGCCGTCCTTCTTGGACACAATCGCGCGGTACTGTTTCGGAAAGACGCGCGAACTCATTTGGTCCTTTCCGCTGATGGCGATTCGTCCCTCGTTGTTGTGATAGCCGACATCGAACGATTGGTGGGCGCCGTGAAGCTGAGCGTCCGCCCAACAGCACACGGGTCCTCGGAGCGCACGATCATTGTCGCCGAACACGGTCTTGCAGACGCAGTCGCCGATCAAGCCGCTTAGCTCACTCGGAATTGTCCTACTGCTGTGCGGCCTCGGCGCCGCCAGCGGCGATTTTGTCGCATATCGCTCAATCGCGGATCATGCCTCCCGAACGTACCACGGACACCCCGGCCACGGCTTGCCAAAAAGTGGATTTATGTACATGGGGACGCAGAGCAGATCGAGTTCGGCATCGGAGTGGTCAGCCACACGTCACCTCCTTCAACCGGGCGCATTGTCGTTTCGCCCTCCTCGGCGGCCTAGAGTGTGAAAAAATTTGTAGTTGCTCGCGGAGTCGCAAGCGAGCGCTACCGGAAGGCATCGACTACAAGTAAAGAACGGTTGGGTTCCGATGACGGTGGCGGCAAACAGCCGGGCTAACGTGAACGTGGGGTAAAGAAGGGTGAATGCACCCCGCCTAGCCACGAAGGGGCCTTTCGGGTTACCGGGCAGCTCCACCTAGGGCAAAAATGCCCCGCCTGGAGTTTTCCGGGGGAGGTCAACTATTCCGGCAGCATTCCGCCTAACGCGGTCGACCGACCGGACGCAACTTGCACGCGCGCGGATTGGAGAACAATGCACCCCCGCCTACCCGCGGAAAGGACCTCCCCGGGGTTTCGCTCCAGCCCACCTAACGCGAGTACCGCCCTTACGGGACTTGCGGCTGCGCCGCGTCGAACGGGGTCTGGCGGAGGTGGACCATTACGGCTCGATAGACGACCAGCGCGCGTGCGCTTTTCGCCAAGACCTGATCCGCCGCCCCCAGCACGCAAAGGCGGCGCGACGTAACCGAGCGCCAATCGGACAGGACGCCGTGCGAAACGTCCTCGGCGAACAGCTTAAGGGAAGCGGGCGCGAAGCTCAGCGCGTCGGAGAGTCCCACGACTCGTCCCACGACAGCCCTTCGCGCCCGCAAACCGTCAGGAGCCCTATGTTGTTGTGCCGCTTGAATGGCTAGGGACGGAATCGAACCGCCGACACGCGGATTTTCAGTCCGCTGCTCTACCAACTGAGCTACCTAGCCGCGAGCAGCGAAACCTAACTGGCCCCCTCCGCAATTCAACCCATTCCCCCGCCTTACCTTACCGGCCCCGGCGACCCGTCAGTAATCACTCCCCCCTCAGCACCACCATTGGATCCCTCCCCGCCGCCCGCCGGCCTGGCACCCACGCCGCCACCGCCGCGACCGCCACCAGCCCCACCGCTACCAGCACGTACACGTCGGCCTCATGCACGCTCGTCGCGTACATCATCCGCTCGAGCACCCGCGCCGACGCCATCGACACCGCCAGCCCGACTCCGACCCCCACGATCACCGGCCTGAGCGACCCCACCACCACCATCCGCACCACGTCTGTCCCCCGCGCGCCCAGCGCCACCCGGACGCCCATCTCGCGGCGGCGCTGCGCGACCCCGTACGCGACCACACCGTAGATCCCGACAGCCGCGAGCAGGAACGCCACCGCCGCGAACGTGCCTAACAACACGGCGCTGAACCGCTCACTGGCCAGCGACTCCCCGATCGCGCCCTCGAGCGACGCCACGTACGACGGTGCCACTTCCGGATCAATCCCCGCGATGGCCCGTCGCACCGCGGGCACCACCGCCAGCGGATCGCTGCCCGCCACGCGCACGAACAGGTTCTGACCCGGCTCAGGGTCCTGCGCCACCGGGACGTAGATCGCTGGCATCACCGCAGTGGCCAGTCCCTCGTAGTGGACGTCCTCCACCACGCCGACCACGGTGCGCCACGTCGTGCCGTTGAGCGAGACTCGTTTGCCTAACGCCTCGGTCCCGTTGGGTCCGGCGCCAAGCAGCTTCCTCGCCAACATCCGATTGACGATCGCGACGGGCGGCGACGTGAGCCCGTCGGCCGTCGTGAACCCTCGGCCACCGAGCACCGGGATTCGGAGCGCCGCGAAGTAATTCGCGCCAGCATGTGCCGCGTTCACCAGCGGCAGGTCCGGGATGTTCTGCGATCCGCTTCCGATGAACAGCGACGTCGTCGACCGCATCTCATTGGGAGGCACACAATCACACAGCCCCACGGCTGTCACCCCCGGCAGCGACGCCACCTGCTCTGTCACCCGGTCGAAGAACGCGTTCCGGCGCTCGGGCGTCGTGTACCGCGCCGGCGGTGCGACGATGAGCATCTTCGCCACACCACCGGGATCCGCGCCGACGTCCACACGCCGCAGCCGATCGAAGCTGCGCACGAGCAATCCCGCGCCTACGAGTAGCACGAGCGACAGACCGACCTCCGCGGTCACGAGCATACCCTGCGTCGCCCGCTGCCGCGTCCCAACCCCCGCCCCTCGGCCGCCATCCCGCACCGACTCGGCAAGGCTCCGACGCGTTGCTCGAATCGCCGGCATGAGGCCGACGAGAAGTGCCGTGACGATGACCGCAGTGGCGCAGAACACGAGCGCGAGCGCGTCGACGTGCACCGCCTCGGACCGCGGGAGCGTGTCACCGCTGAACGTCCTGAGCGCCCCCACGCTCGCATACGCGAGCCCGATCCCCAGCAGGCCACCGCCGGTCGCGAGCACGAGGCTTTCCGTCAACAGCTGACGCACGAGCCGTCTTCGATCAGCGCCTAACGCTGCGCGCACCGACAGCTCGCGCTCGCGGGCGGCGGTGCGCGCGAGCAGCAGGTGGGCGACGTTCGCGCAGCCAATGAGCAGCACACACGCGACGGCGCCGAACAGGACGAGGAGCGCGCGCCGTGAATCGCCTACGAGCTGCTCCCTGAGCGACACCGCCGTCGCACCGCCGCCGGCGTTGTCATCGGGATACTGCACCGCGAGCTGACGGGCGACCGCGTTCACATCGGCGGCGGCAGCCGCGAGGGTCACGTTCGGCTTCATCCGCGCGATCACCCGCTGGAACCGGCGGCCGCGTGACTCGCCCCAGTCCGGGTCCGCGAGGATCGTCCGATACGCGGTCCATAGCTCTACGTCGGTTCGCGGAAACATGAAGCTCGCCGGCATGATGCCGACGACGGTGTACGGCTCGCCGTTCATCCGAATCGCTGTCCCGACGATCGCCGGGTCGGCGCCATATCGGCGGCGCCAGAGCCCTTCGCTCAGCACCACGACGTCCTGACGCGCATCCCCCGGCTCGATCGAGCGGCCCGCCAATTGCCTAACGCCGAGCACTGCGGCGAGATCGCCGTAGATCTGCGTGCCCTGCACCGCTTCCGCATCGCCCTGCCCCGTCAACGTGTAACGGTTGAACGCGTAGGCCGCCATCCCGCTGAACGCGTGGCTTTGCCGCGTCCAGTCCTGGTAGTTGAGCACGGACACGGGATTGTGCTCGTTCCCGGTGCGTGTCGACTGCTCCCACAGCTGCACCAGCCGGTCTGGCCCCGCGTACGGCAGCGGACGCAACAGCACGCCGTACACGACGCTGAACACGGCCGTCGTTGCCCCGATGCCTAACGCCAGCGTCACCAGCGCGGCCAGCGTGAACGCAGGCGTCCGGGCGAGCGACCGCACTGAGTACTGGACGTCCTGCCGCAGCGAGCTCGCCAGGTCCTCGCGACGCGCCGCGCGTATCGTCTCGACATCGATCTCGACGCAGTCGTGGGCGACGGTACGCACGTCGCCGAATCGCTCTCGCGCATGCCGTTCCGCGTCTTCCGGTGTCAGACCAGTGGCCCGCAGCTTCTCTTCGCGCATGGCGAGGTGGAACGCGATCTCGTCGTTGACGTCGCGCGTGGCTTGCGTGCGGTTGCGCGGGAGTCTGAGCCAGCGTCGAAATCCTCGCGGGGGCGTCGACATGAGCGACTACGCGAGCTCCGGTGCCGTCGCCCGCAGCGCCTGCGCGATCGCCTCGGCATGCCGGAGCCACGTGGGCGTCTCGCTCCGAAGCTGTGCACGCCCGGCCGCGGTGAGTTGGTAGAACTTCGCGCGCCGGTTGTTCTCCGACACCCCCCATTCAGTTTCCACCCACCGCTTCCGCTCGAGGCGATGGAGTGCGGGGTAGAGCGTGCCCTCCTCGATGAGAATCGCCGCGCTCGTCGCCTGATCGATCCACTCCGCGACGGCATACCCGTGCCGGGGACCCCAGCTGAGCGCCTTGAGGATCACGAGATCGAGACTGCTGCGAAAGACGTTGAGCTCCGTGTCAGCCATTCGCTCCCCTTGCCTGATAAGGGCAAGGTAAAACAGCGTCCCCTTACGACGCAAGGGGAGGGGAGATGCGATCCCTCGTCGGGATCTACGGACTCGTGGCGTGGGTGGTGGGCTGACGCACCGTGAGATCGGCATCCGTATGGCCCTCGCCTGCCTCGCGCGTTCGCCTGAGCGCCCTCACTGATACGGTACGCTCTTGGACTTATCGGTGGCGCGTTAGGTGCGGCGGTCGCGCCGCTCTCCGGCCGCTACCTACAGGCGTTCGTGCCGAGTGCGCGCCCGCGTAAACGCCCGTCGCCGTCCCGTCGTTCCCGTCGTTCCCGTCGTTCCCGTCGTTCCCGTTTCCCGTTTCCCGTTTCCCGTTTCCCGTTATTTCCGATTCCCGACTCGTGCTCGAATCACCGACTTGATTCCCCCCCGGATGTTGAAATCGCCCACGACTTCCATCCACCGCGGTTTCACACACGCGCTCAGGTCATCGAGGATGCGGTTCACCGCGCGCTCGTAGAAGATCCCGTCGTTGCGGAAGCTCCAGAGATACAGCTTGAGACTCTTCAGCTCGACGCACACCTCGCCCGGCACGTACGTGATGACGATCGTGCCGAAGTCCGGCGCACCGCCCTTGAGCAGGGCCAGCTCCGTCGCATCGCTCTCGACCCCACCGAGTGGACAGAGCGATGTGAACTCGGGACACGTCATGTGGATCTCGTAGTCCCGGTCAGGATAAGGATTCGCGAATGTCTCGAGCAGTTCAGGCTGTGGCATGCGCGAAGAATGTAGGTGGCCCGACTGATGGGCAAACCACGTTCTCTAGGTGCGGATGATGTGCGCCCGCTCACCAACTAGGGCGCCACATTGTCCGCCTCCACGGGCCTCAATGAGTCTTCAGAAAAGTTGCGTTACGCTACCAATCCCGTGCGCGTGATATATGCAAGGGATCGCATACGCAGACGATCGAAGATGGTGCCCTTGTAGCGAAACCAACCCGCCTCGACGCGACTATGGACACTGCCTGTACCGCGTCGTAGGTTGCGACTAGGAGCCGGTGCGTTCTGCGCCGGCCAACGCCGCCGCGAGAACGGCGTGGCGGCACCTGCCCCCCGGCACGTCCGGGGGGCTCTTCTTTCGAGAACGAAAATCGCCGAAGTGCGTCAACCAACGCATTTCGGCGATTTTGTTTTGCCAGCGATCAGCGACCAACCGAGCTTCTCTCAGTCCCTGTCTTTCAGCTTCCGGGACATTTCCTCGAGTATCCGTCGCTCATCGCTCGTCAGGCTGTCGAGGCCCTGCTCGATGATCTTGTCGAGCACCACGTTGAGCTGCTCGTCGGGTCGCTTCGGCGCGACCTTCGGGCTCGGCGTTGGCGGTGAGCTCGCTTGGCGGCGCGCCACCGCAGCCTTGCTCTTCGCCACGATGTCATCGACTTCCTGCACCTTCTCGCGCGAGCGCGGCAGTCGCGGAATCGGACGCGGCGTTTCATCCGGCACATCGGGGATCGGCGATACCCGCTGCTTTAGGCGATCCAAGCTCGTCGCGGACGACGTCCGGAGATACAGCCACCCGGCTGCGAGTCCGCCCAGGTGCGCCAGATACGCGAGGCCGGTCAATCGATCTGTCCCGGCGACTTCGGTCCCCGCCATCCCCGCGACGAGATTGACCGCCGCAAGCATCGCAACCGTCCACTTCACACGGAGCGGCACCACGCCGAAGAGATAGATCTCGTCATCGGGCCAACGCATCGCGTACGCGAGCATGACACCGAGCACAGCAGCAGACGCCCCGAACAGGATGGCGTTACGGGCAAACAACAGGTGTGCGAACCAGCCGCCGAGCCCGCAGAGGATGTAGTAGCGGGCGAATTCGCCGGCGCTCCAGGCGCGCTCGATGCGCGGACCGAACAGGTAGAGCGTGTACATGTTCAGGGCGAGGTGCCAGAACCCGCCATGCACGAACATGTAGGTCGCAATGGTCCACCACGATCGCCCGAGGTCGTGCACTTCGAACCCGAGCGTCTGCTGCACATCCTCCGGCCGCACCACCGTCAGCTGCAGGAAGTAGATCGCGATGTTGATCGCGATCAGCCACTGCACGGCAGGGGTGATCCGGGGTGTGTCGGTATCGTCGGCGATCTGGTAGGACATACGGGGGCCTGCTACAGCAATATACGGCGAGACGAGGAACCACAACTATACAGTTCGGCGCAACTGTGAGTTCCTGAACCGGGGCTCTTACCTGGGTTCTGGGTCTACGCCCGACGCCGTTGCCGCGTTGTCTCGCGGCGCCCTGGTGTCGAGCCGGACCCGCTATCGGAGCGCCGCAGGCCCCGGAATCCGGAGCGCGAGGCGTGTATCGCCGTGAATCCCAATCGCCTGCTCGATCAGCGTCGCCCACCGACGGTCGAGGGTCGGCCGCTCTCCTGCCGGGCCGGGATGCACCACAATCATCGTGCCCGCGCTCGCCCCGTGTGCCTGCTCGACGATCCGTATGAGTTGGGCGTCACTCGTGTCGTCCCGCGCCATGAGCACGAGGGCATGGTCGCATCCCGCCGCTGAGGCCGTGCGGAGTGTCTCCAGCGGACGATCGATTGGCCGCGAGTTCGCCGACAGCTCGAGCGTCACCTGCACGAGCGTGAGCCACGATTTGAGCGCCGTGATCGCTTCGGGCCGCTCACCATCCGTATCCGCCATGACGGGCGTCTTCGTCGTCACCTGACCGAGCACAGAGGCCAGAAAATCCGGGTTCCCAAGCGCGTCACGCCCCGAGATGGAGATCGAGTGGTAGAGCGATCGCCCGAGGATTCGATCGATCTCGCGAGCGAGCGCGTCCGCACGGTACATCGTCGCCGTCTCGGCCTCACCGGCGAACCGCACGAACAGTTGCCGGCGTCCCTGCCAGACACCCTGCGCCTGAATCCCGGACGGTACACCAGCGAGTGCGGCGGTGAGTACAGGCGTGGCCATTACTGGGCTCCTCGATCGTCCACGGCGAGCCGCACGATGCGCTCGCACAATTCAGGAAACGAAATTCCCGCGGCTGCCGCCGCTTGGGGAATCAGGCTCAATGCCGTCATTCCCGGAAGTGTGTTCGCCTCCAAACAGTAAAACACGCCCTCGGGAGACATCCGAAAGTCGATCCGTGCATAACCGCGCAGCTTCAGAGCGCGAAATGCGCGCCGGGCGAGCTCCTGAACCATCCGCGTTTCCTCGGGCGTCAGGTCCGCCGGAAATATCTCTTGCGCCATTCCCGCCGTGTACTTGCACTCGTAGTCGTAAATCTCGTGCACCGGGATGATTTCGCCAACGGGCAGCGCCTCGTCGCCAAGAATCCCAACGGTAAGCTCACGTCCGGGGATGAACTGCTCGACCATAACCTCGTCGTCGTACTTCGCTGCTTCGTCGATGGCGTCCCAGAGCTCTCCGATCTGCCGCACGATACTCAGCCCCACCGTCGACCCTTGCTTGCTCGGCTTGACGATGACGGGAAGCCCAAGCTCTCGCTCGACATCGGCGGCGAATCCACCTTTCCCCCTCTCCCGTTTCCCTTCTCCCGCAACAGGCGCCATGAACCAGTCACCGGTGGGAACACCGGCTGCCCGAAAAAGATGCTTGGACAGGTCCTTGTCCATCGCCAGCGCACTCGCAAGGTGACCGCTCCCTGTGTACGGCACGCCCGTCAGGTCCAGCAGCGCCTGCAGCGTCCCGTCTTCGCCCTGCCCGCCATGCAGCGCGAGGAACACCACCTCGGTGCTCGGCAGGGATCGCAGCGTCGAGGGTAGCTGGGCATTCAGTCGCACCAGCGCCTGCACATCCGGAGGAATCGTCTTCACGATCTTGCCGCCGAGAAGTGCCTGCTCATCCGGCGCGGACAGGATCCCGTGCGCGGTATCTACGGACAGCACTTCGTGACCGCGTGATCGCAGCGCTTCCGCCACCCGGACACCGGAAGCCAGCGAGACATCGCGCTCGGCGGAGGTCCCGCCCATAAGAACCGTGATCTTCAATGAAGCGTCTCTGATTGCTGGAGGAGCGAAGCGAAAACGAGCTGACGGCGCGCTACCGCGCCATCATGAACGACAGCATGTCGGAGCGCGTCACAATGCCCTGGATCTGCCCGTGCTCCTGCACCAGCACCGCCGGGCTCGATTTCGAGAGCAGCTTCACGATGGACTCCGCCGCGTGTGCCGCCTCGACGACGGGAAACGGCGCGTCCATCACATCGCTCACGGTCTGGTCCAGCACCTTCGGATTCTCGAGGCTCTTCGCCGACATCGACCAGTCACTCACCGAGCCCACACACGTCGTGCCGTCCATCACGGGAAGCTGCGAGACATCATGGAGGTTCATCAGCCGTAACGCCTGACGCACTGTGGCTCCAGGCGCGACGCTCACGATCACCGGCGCACTCCCCTCTTTCGCACCAAGGACGGAACCCACGGTCGCACGGTCCGCGTCGAGGAGCTGATTCTCCCGCATCCACTCGTCGCTGTACAGCTTCGACAGATAACGCTCTCCCGTGTCGCAGAGCACTGTCACCACGAGCGCCTCCGGATCGTTCACGCGTCGCGCGACGTTGAGCGCCACGTGCGTGATGAGCCCCGACGATCCGCCAGCGAACAGACCCTCCTCGCGCGTGAGCCGACGCGCCATCCCGAACGCTTCTTTGTCGCTCACCGTCTGGAACTCGTCGACGACCGCCATGTCGAGCGTGCTCGGAATCTTGTCCTGCCCAATGCCTTCGACTTTGTACGGCGTCCCCTCCACCTTGTTCGCACCCTGGCTTCGCCAGTATTCGGCGAGGATGGAACCCTGCGGATCCCCGACGACGATCTGCACCTTCGGGTTCTTCTGCTTGAGGTAGCGACCGACTCCCGTCACCGTCCCGCCCGTGCCCGCACCGGCCACGAAGTGCGTGATGCGTCCTTCGGTCTGTTCCCAGAGCTCCGGACCTGTGGTGGCGTAGTGCGCCTCCGGGTTCGCGTCGTTGTAGAACTGGTCGGCGAGAATGGCGTTAGGCGTCTCCTTGGCGATCCGCTTCGCCATCATCACGTAGCTGTCCGGATGGTCCGGCGGGACTGCCGTCGGCGTGATGATCACCTCGGCGCCAAATGCCTTCAACAGTCGCACTTTCTCCTGCGACATCTTGTCGGGCATCGTGAAGATGCAGCGGTAGCCTCGGAGCGCGGCCGCGATCGCCAGCGCGACACCCGTATTCCCGCTGGTCCCCTCGACGATCGTGCCGCCGGCTTTCAGACGCCCTTCGCGCTCGGCGCGTTCGATGATCGGGAGACCGATCCGGTCCTTCACCGATCCGCCGGGATTGAAGATCTCCGCCTTGGCGTACACCGGCGTGCGAATGCCGCGTGTCACCCTGTTCAGGCGCACGAGCGGCGTCCAGCCGACCGTGTCGAGCACGGAATCGTACGGGGTGCGATTGCGCTCGATGACCGGGGAGACGGCGGAAGTATGCGACATGGATCAGCGATCCTGGGATTTCGGTTTCAGCACCGTGTCACCTGGAAGCGGCGCCGCATCCGGGTGTCGAAAATAGACGGGGAACAGGACCGAGATCGCCAGTGGCGCGCCCTTGGAGAACGCCGGTCTGAACCGAAGCACGCGAGCGCCCGTCACTGCGGCGGAATCCAGCGCCGGATAGCCGGAGCTTTCCAGCACGGTCGTGGATTCCGGACGCACCTGTCCAGCCGTATCGATGTGAATCCGCAGCGTGACGTTGCCTTGCACTTTTCGAGCATAGAGCTCAGGCGGATACTTGAACGGCAGCTCGGCGTTCTGCATCGCCGGCAGTGAGTCAGGCGCCACGCTTGCTTGCAGCGCCTCGATCATTTTTTTCGCGTCTTTCTTGTCGATACACCCGACGAGTCCAGTCGCGAGCGCCATCCCCGTCACGCCGAGCAGGGCTCGCCGAGCCTCAACCATGGGACTGATCGCCACGCACTTCGTCGATGAGCCGAGCGAGGTGTTCGAGGGCCTGGAGCGGCGTCATGGTGTTGATGTCGAGTGCACGGAGACGCTCGATCGCCGGATGCGGCGCGTTGAACAGCGCGAGCTGCTCCGACGGGACCGTGACGGTTGCCACACGTGGGCCCAACGGTCGGTTCGCTGCGCGATCGCTGCGCGGCGTTTCCGCTGTTCGCCCGAGCGCGCTGACCATCTGCGCCCCCTCACCTTCCAGCAGCGCCAGGACCTCGCGCGCCCGCGCGAGCACCTGACCGGGGAGACCGGCGAGGCGCCCAACTTCGATCCCATACGAGCGATCCGCGCCTCCGGGTTGTAGTCGGTGCAGGAACAGCACCTGCGGAGCACCTCCCTGCGCACCGGCGATCTCGCGGACGGCCACGTTATAGTTTCGTACTGCATCTAATTCATCCGCGAGCTGGGTGAGCTCGTGATAGTGCGTCGCGAAAACGGTCTTGCACCCGATGCGGTCGTGCAGGTGCTCGCTCACGGCCCACGCGATCGACACGCCATCGTACGTCGACGTTCCGCGACCGATTTCGTCCAGCAGCACGAGACTGTTGCGCGTCGCCGTGTGGAGGATCGCGCTCGTCTCGGCCATCTCCACCATGAACGTCGACTGCCCGCGCACGAGATTGTCGCTCGCACCAACACGCGTGAACACGCGATCGACAATCCCGATGCGCGCATGCGCAGCGGGCACGAAGCTGCCGACCTGGGCGATGAGGACGATCAGACCGATCTGACGAAGGATCGTCGACTTACCGGCCATGTTCGGCCCGGTGAGGATGATGAGACGCGCGCCCTCGACGAGCGTCGTGTCGTTGGGAATGAACTGCTCGCGCGGCATCATGCGCTCGACCACCGGGTGCCGGCCGCCCACGATCTCGAGACCGAAATCCTCGGCCAGCTCGGGCCGAGAGTAATTCTCCCGCTCCGCTACCTCCGCGAATGTCGCGAGCACGTCGAGCTCCGCGATCGCCGCCGCGACGTGCTGGAGGCGACGGATATCGGCACCGACGCGCTGCCGCAGCTGCTCGACGATCTCGCGCTCACGGACTTCGATGCGCTCGGTGGCAGTCAAGACCCGCTCCTCGTACTCCTTGAGTGCCGGCGTGACGTAGCGCTCAGCACCGGTCAGTGTCTGTCGGCGCTGGTAGTCGCTCGGAATGAGGTGCCGATTCGCGTTCGAGATCTCGATGTAGTATCCGAAGACGCGGTTGTACCCGACCTTGAGCGATGCGATGCCCGTGCGCTGGCGCTCGACCGCCTGGATCTGGGCGATCGCATCTTTTCCGCCGCTGCGGAGGGTGCGCAGCGCATCGAGATCGGCATCCACGCCCGGGCGAATGGCATCCTCATCCCCGAGCGCCGCGGGCGGGCGCTCGACGAGCGTCGCCAGGATGAGATCGGCGATGTCCCCACACGCGTCCCACCGCGCTGCGACGTCGCCCAGTGCTCCCGCGGCGCCTAACGATCTCGTGGCTGCCTCGACGGCTGGGAGACGTGCCAGCGAGTCACCTAACGCGCGCAGCTCTCGCGGCGTCGACCGGCCAGCCGCGGTCTTGCTGGCCAGGCGCTCCAGGTCGCGCACGCCGTCGAGGGCGGCCCGGGTCGCGGCCCGGGCGATCGGGTCCTGCACGAGGGCGCTGACGGCGTCGAGCCGCCGTTCGATCGCCGCACGGTGGACGAGCGGCGCGAGGATCCACTGCCGAAGGAGCCGCGCACCCATTGGCGTCAACGTGCGATCGAATACGCCGAGCAGCGTTCCGGACAAATCCGCACCCCGGCCGGTCGATGACTCCCCACGCAGCGACTCGACCAGTTCCAGATTGCGGCGCGTCATCTCGTCGAGGGGCATGGTACCACCCGAACGCTCGAGCACCGGCCGCGCGAGATGCGGCACACCGCCCGGTTGCAGCTCGCGAAGATACCGGAGCAGTGCTCCCGCCGCGCCGACGGCCGGCGCAACATCATTGTCGATGCCCAGACCGCCGATCGACAGCACGCCGAAGTGCCTCGCGAGCTCGTCCGCGGCGAGCGACGGATCGAACTCCCACCCTTCCCGCTCGGTGACAAGCGCACCCTCGGCTCGCGGCGGCGCCGAGATGGTGCGATCCGGCTCGCCGCGAGGTACGAGCACCTCGCGTGGCGCGAAGCGGGCGAGCACGGCCGGGGCGTCGGCCACGCTGGCAAGCGTTAGGCGGAACTCCCCGGTCGACACATCCGCGGCGGCGATCCCGATCGCGTTCCGCGTCGCGTGGATCGCGCAGAGGAAGTTGTTGCGCGCACCGTCGAGCAGATCGTCCGAGAACGCCGCCCCCGGTGTCACGGTCTCGACGACTTCGCGGCGGACGATGCCCTTCGCCAGCTTGGGGTCCTCCACCTGCTCGCAGATCGCGACGCGGAACCCCTGCTGCACGAGACGTCGGAGATATTCGCTCACCGCCTTCACCGGTACCCCGGCCAGTGGTACCTCGGCGGCCCCGCCGTTATTGCGTGCCGTCAGCGTGAGGCCGAGGTGTCGCGACGCGAGCTCGGCGTCGTCGTAGAACATCTCGTAGAAGTCGCCCATGCGAAACAGCAGGATGGCATCCTGATGCCGGGCCTTGATCTCCCGGTACTGCTGCATGAGCGGCGTCGCGTCACGGGTCACTGTGGTTCCGCCTCGACGACGATGCCGCGCACGTTCTGTTTCTGCATCTGACGCATCGCGTCGTCCGCACGCTGACGGGTCGGGTAGCGGCCGACGCGCACCCGGTACGGTTGACGATCACCTGCCACGCGTACCGCATACCCGCGCGCAGCCAGTCGCTTCGACAGTGCATCCGCCTCGGCGCGGGTGTCGAATGCGGCGACTTGCACGCTGTACTGGCGGGTTCCCGCAGTTGGGGAGGCGCTGGGTGCACGTGGCGCGTTCGCGCGCGCCGAGGTGCTGTCCACACCGCGAACGGGCGCGGCGGCAGCGGCCCCCGGAGTGACAGTCGCTGCCGATGTATCACGCGCGGCCGATCGCGCTGCGACGTTCGCGCAGCGTGGTCCATAGTAGTCGAGCTGATTGCGGAGCTCGACATCCGCCGGGCTCAGACCGGCACGTGCAGCCGCGACGGCGTTGCACCCAGCCACATTGTCGCCATCGCCGAACGCGAGCTGCGCGAGCGTCAGGCTTCCACGAGTGCTCGCGGTCCCGGCAGGATACTCACGCTGCAGCCGCTCGAGATGTGCGCGCGCGCCGGCGCGATCTCCGCGCGTCATCTCGAGTTGGGCAAGTCGCAGCAGTGCCTCCGATGCCCGCGGGGAAAGGGCGTACTCGACGACGATGCGACGATAGTCACGCTCCGCGCCGGCGGCCGTCTTGGCTAGCGTCGCGCGCCAGAAGAGCGCCTCCCCATAACGCGGCGTTCCCTCCGGCGTTGCGGCGAGCACTGAGTCGATCACGGCGCGCCCTGCTACATCCTGTCCGGCAGTCACCATTTGCTGCGCGCGCACGAACACCGGGTCCGTTCCACCGGGTACCGCCTGTGCTTCGGCAGACGAAATGGTGACGATGAGCGCGAGTGGCGCGAATGAGAGCGAACGATGCATCGAGAATGACGTGATCGATGGAGCGGCCGTGTGCGCCGCTTAGGCAGCGGCGCGCCGCGAAGCGCCTCCGCATAACGTGAGGACGAGCGACGCCAGGAGCTGCTCGTCCGAGGAGAGTCTGGCCTCCTTCAGCGCGAAGTCGGCAGCGAGCAGCGCATCGATCGCGCGTTCGAGCTCGGGCATCGTCCACCCGGAAACAGCGCGGCTCCAGGCGCTGACGGCCTCACCCCACGGTCGGCCGGGGTACGCGTTGCCTTCCTTCAGCAGCCCGAACAGCTCGCGTTCGATTCCGACCGCGGGGAAACCACGGTCACGTGCCGACCTGGCCCATGCCAGTGCAAGCATCTGCGTCGTCAGGGCCATGACCACCGTTACCGCCGTGACCTTGGGCTGCGTCAGGACATGATCGATGACGGCGAGGGCGCCGGTCGCATCGTGCGCCAACACCCGATCGAGCAGGTCGCCTAACGTTTCGCCTCGACGCACACCGACCACGGCGCCAACGGCGTCCTCGTCGATCTCGCGGCCGTTCGCATAGCTCGCCAGCTTGTCCAGTTCCGCGGCAAGCTGCGGCAGGTCGTTGCCCACGGCACTGACCAGGAGATCGACGGCCCCGGGCGTGATCGTCGACTTGAGGGACGTCGTCACGTGGTGACTGATCCACCGCGGTACTCGATCACCGGTCAGCGGCTCGAACTCGACGGCCGCGGCGGATTCTACGAATGCGGCATCCACTTTCGCACCGGCTGGCGTGACGAGCAGTACCACGACGTCAGGCGCCGGCGCGGATAGATATTGGTCGAGCGCAGCTCGCGCATCCTTCTTCAACGCCTGCACGTCGCGAACGACTACGAGCCGGCGTTCGGCTAACATGGGCGGCGTGGACAGGAGCGACAGCAACGACTCCGCATCGACCTCGTTACCACGCCGGACGTCGAAGTTGAAGTCGCGCGTTGCTGGATCCACGACAGCGTCGGTCATCTGACGGATCATCTCATCCTTCAGATAGTCGTCGTCGCCGTAGAAAAAGTACGCCCGCTCGAATGAACGGCTCTGAATTCCCTTTCGGAGATCACGTTGCGCGTGCGCTGCAGCCATGCGCCTAATATACGAATGCGCAGGGAGATACGGACGCGAAAATCCCCGCGGCTCGTCGAACGAAATCGCGGGGATTGCATGGCCGCACCTGGTGGTCAGGCGGTTGACGAGCCTGTCAGGGACTGTTAGCGCCCCAGACTGGCCTGCGTGAACTGGACCTGCGCAAACCGCATCGGCGCCTGCTCGGCGAAATACACCATGGGCCACACCGGCATGCCCGCTGACATCGACGCAACGAGCGCCTGATTCTCCACTGACCGCGGCGACATCGCTGGTTGGGTCGCAACGACCGGAGCGAGCGTGAAATCACTCTGCGGTCTCGTCCAGTTGAGCGACGCCGCAGTGATGTAACCGACCACGACGAGGCTCGCTGCGA
>Ga0105249_10002022_pt1 | contig 17613 bp, 5 predicted proteins | sample KBSS44metaG_FD_81522 | JGI IMG/M metagenome (GOLD analysis project Ga0105249, IMG submission 81522) | Switchgrass rhizosphere microbial communities from Kellogg Biological Station, Michigan, USA - KBS S4-4 metaG | ecosystem: Host-associated > Plants > Roots > Rhizosphere > Soil | place...
AGTCGGCTGCGGCGTGGGCGTCGGTGTTGGGTTTGGATTAGCTAGTTTTTGCCAACTCGGCTGCGTGTCGTTGAAGTTATTGTTCGTAAGACAGTTTAAATTTGTGTTGTCGAGATTCACCGTACAAATCTCGGCGCCCACTTGCGCCACGATCTTTACACCGTCAGGCGACCAGGCTGCTGTTGGAGCGTTGAAATCGAAGAGTCTTCTGAGGTTCGAACCATCGGCGTTCATCACGTGGACGGCGCTGGTGCTGCCTGTGCCTCGCAACACCATGATCTTCGTTCCATCAGGTGACCAGCGCGGATCGAAGTCATTAGTCGGCCCATTGGGAGTTTGCTGAATGGTTGTTAGTTTGGCCTGGTCGGTGGCGTCGGCGTTCATCACGAAGATTTCGCCATCCTTCGAGTAGACAAACTTCGACCCATCCGGTGACCAGTCGACTGAGCTTAGAAACGATGGGCTGCCCGGCAATCGATAGGACCCGCTGCCGTCAGTGTTAGCGATGTGTACCGTTCGTAAGGTGTTGATATCCGGCCCACCGGTCCCGATGTATGCGATTTGAGCTCCGTTGGGCGACCAGGTGATAGTGCGATTGTGATCAGAAACATTAGTGGCAACTTTCAAAACCCCGGTACCATCAGGATTGATGGTGTTGATCTCCCTTACAAAGGAACTGATGGTGAAATTCATGAACTGGTAAGCCAGCTTCGTACCGTCCGGCGACCACGCGGGCTCAACGGCGCTGTTGGGAGTGTCGGGGAACAGCTTTTCGTCCGTACCGTCGGTTTTGATTGAATAGATGCCGCTGGGTTGAGCGCCGCTACTGATACTTCGCTCGCTGGCAAACGCAATGATGCCGTTTGATTTCTGAAGCACTGGAATTGCTTTAACAGTGACACCTGCGGACGCGGAGTTGTTTGACAGATTCGGTTCGGGAATTGTCGACACCACTGAAGCAGTGTTGGTTATGACAGTTCCTTCCGTTGCTGATGCATCCACCGCGACTGTAATCAGCATTGTCTCGGATGCTCCGGGTTCGAGTGGAGCGAAAACAGCACCGATGGTGTTGCCGTTTTGACTGCAAACACTGAGCGTCGTAGTGACGCATTTGCTTAACGAGGTTCCTGCGGGAAGGATATCGCTCACGTTAACGATGGATGAAAGAGGACCATTGTTTTTCACGATGAGCGAATAACTCACTTTACCGCCTGGTGCGACAAGACTCTGAGCCGCAGTCTTCGTGATCGTTATGTCAGTAAAACGCACCACCGTTTGTGTGGTCGCAGTGTTATTGGCCGGAACCGCATCCGCTTCGTTGAGTGTGGCGTTCGCCGTATTGCTAAGCGGACTGACTGCGGGAGGTTTGACCGATATCGCGATCTGTCCCATGGCTCCGGGATTCAATGTTCCGACATTACAGGTGATGGAAGTCGTTCCGGTACACAGGATGCCGGCGGTTGCGTCGAGGGCGACGAAAGTTGAACCGGCCGGCAGCGTGTCAGTAATGACGACGCCAGTCGCGGGCAACTCGCCAATGTTCTTTACGTCAATGGTGTAATGAAGATCACTGCCGAAATCCACCGGGTCGGGATTATCAGTTAGTGTTATCTGTACATCCGACGCCGGACGCAGTTTCGCGACAAACGCATCGAAACTACCACCGATAACCGGCTGCAGCGGATTTACCGTCGGAAAGTTTGTTGAGCTGGTGGAACCAACGATGTAGACGTTCTGTGATGAATCGACGGCTATACCGTCTCCGCTATCACTGCCCGCGCCGCCGAGATATGTCGAATAGATCAAACCCGATCCATTCGGCGCAAACTTGGTTATGAACGCATCGCTGCTGAACTCCCCATTTAGCGTGCCTTGCAGTGGCGCAAGCGTTGGGAAGTCCGCTGAATTGGTGGTGCCGGTGACGTACGCGCTTCCCGCGTTATCGACTGCGATGCCTTCACAATCGTCGACACCCTGGCCGCCGAGGTAGGTGGAATAGACCAGCGCGGAACCGGCGGCGTTTAGTTGGGCGACGAAACCATCGTTTTGAAAGCCCGGCGTGACCTGCGGTTGAAACGCATTTACCACTGGAAAGGTTTGCGAGTTAGTGCTGCCGGCTACATAAGCGTTGCCGCTTGTGTCCAATGCGATTGCGCGGCCGACGTCGACGCCATCGCCGCCAAGAAACGTCGAATAGACAAGAGCAGAGCCACTGGCATTGAGCTTCGTGATGAAAGCATCAGTGAAAACGTTAACAGCTTGAATTGCATTGGCAGTTGGAAAGTCACTCGAAGTGCTGGAGCCCGTGACATAAGCATTGCCAGACCCGTCCAAAGCGATACTGAGTGCCTGGTCGTCCACCTGGCCACCCAGGTATGTCGAGTAAACCTGCGACGCCCCTCCCGCGCTCAACTTCGTTACGAAGGCGTCGGGTCCGCTGAAGGTGCCGATGAAGAGAGTTGCAGGTTGAGTCGGGTTGATAACCAGGGAAAGGACTTGCGTGTTCGGAAATCCCGTGTTGCTGACGGTCCAGGTAGCGCCGCCATCGATCGTCCTGGTTATACCCTGGACTGTGGTTACATAAATGATCGAGCTATTAGTTGGATCGAGAACGACGCGGGCAGGAGCAAAACCCAGGGTTGTGCTTATGTTGGTCCAGTTAGTGCCGCCATTCACGCTCTTAAGAAGGCCGACGATCGTTGCGGCGTATACGTCGCTATTCGTTTTGTCGACGACAACGCTACTAGCGCGCGCGTTAAAGCCGAGACCGAAATTGAGTGCGGTCCAATTTCCGCCTGAATTAGTACTCTTAGACAGTCCCCGGTCTGTGGCGGCATAAAGTGTAGCTGGTGCATTCGGATCGATCGCGAGCCCATTGAGTATTGCCACGTTGTTGATAAAAGTGGGGGTCCAGTTTGCTCCGGCGTTAACAGACTTGAAGACACCGTTGCCCGAGGCCGAGCTGGTGGCATACAGAGTAGTAGGTGTAACGGGATCCACCAGGATGATCCGGCCACTTCCAAAAAATCCGTTATTGATAGCGGTAAAGGTATTGCCACCGTCAGTGCTCTTAAACATTCCGCCGGTAGCTGCGGCATAGATTATGGCGGAATTGGTTGGATCGATTGCGAGCTTGTTAATTAAGAGCGTTGGTGTGCTCGGGACGGAGCCCCAGTTTGCACCGCCGTCGGTTGTTTTGAACAGACCGGTCTCGGCTGCGGCGTACATGATCGATGAGTCGTTGGGTGCAAACGCGAAGTCGAAAACTATCGCGGCAGCCAAACCTAAATCACTTCCCGCCCAATTGCCTGCGCCGTTTGTAGTTTTGAAAATTGCGTGACCGGAGCGATTTGCCTGCAGAGGGTTGGTAGTTGGAAAGTCAGTTGATGAAGTGCTGCCCGTTACGTAAGCATTGCCCGAATTATCGACGGCAATCGACTTTCCACCCTCACCGCCACCCCCGCCAAGATACGTCGAATAGATGAGACCAGAACCCGCACTGTTGAGTTCGGTGACAAATGCGTCAGAACCACCATTCAACGTAGGATGCAACGCGTTGAGCACGGGAAAATTTATGGAATCGGTTTGACCCGTTAAGTAAACATTGCCGGTGTTATCAACGGCGATGCTGGTGGCGGTTTCGGTCGTGCTTCCGCCGAGGAAAGTTGAATAGATGAGCGCGGAGCCGCCGGCGTTCAGCTTCGCGACGAATGCATCTGTTTGGCCCCCGTTCGTCGCTTGCTGCGGCGAGTTGGTGGGAAAGTTGAGTGAAGCGGTTTGACCGGCGATGTAAGCGTTGCCGGATGAATCGACAGCGACGCTCTCGCCCGCGTCCAGACCACTCCCGCCGAGGAAGGTTGAGTAAACCAGCAACGGATCGATCACGAGTGGTTGAGACTTGTCGTAGTTACCGACTTGAAATGCTACTTCACCGCGGGTCTTGAGCGAGTATCTGACGGACACTTCGCGTCGCTTGTTGTTGATATCCTGATAAGCCTTAGGACGAAGCAAACTGATTTCTTGCGCGCCGGATTTGATGATGAGATCGCCACGCCGGTTGAGTCTGGGTTTGCCTGCGCCCTCAAACGCCAGTCGTATCTGCTTGAAGCTCGCGCCAGGCTGGACCACGAAGTCGTACTCGAGTTGTCGCTGGTTGCCGTAGTAGAACAGATCGACGCCGGGGTAGATCTGCTCGTAACGAACTCGCTCGTAAGTTGGAATGTTTGTGCGCCAGTCGGATGATTTATTGCCAACAAGATAATTCACTTTGCCGGGCAGTTGATCCACGCCCGTGATTCGCGGCGCGGTTGCAGCATCTTGAAGACGCATGTGCAGCTCAGATCCGCCAAGGGAGAATGCTGCTCCGTCGTTGGTGAGAAAAATGAAGTAGCCCTGACCGCGAGCAAGAAACTTGACGCGCGCGTCAGTCTGTCCCTGGTTTACTTCAAAACTCAGCGGCAGCCGGCCGAACGAGTCAGTGGGTGCTTTTTGGTTTTGTGTGTCGGGAACATTGGGCCACTGGACCGAGGTTCCGGTTGACTTTGGTGCAAAAACCGCCGCCAGCCCAAGGGCCAGCAAGATCAGGAAAGTTACAGATTTCAGTGCGTTCTTATTTACAGATGAATACGGGTACATTTTGTAGTTTTTTTCGTCGAGATTCGGAGGCTGGGCAGTAGAATTGTTGGGAGTTTAAAGCCAGCGGGAGGCACTATAAAACATTTTGGCCGGGTAGGAAAGCGGGGCCAAACCTGGGTGGTGCATTAGTTGAAGTCTTGATCAAAATTACGCCGAAGGCGTTCGCTAATTTGAATCTGGACCAAGACTACGCCGAAGGCGTTCGCTAATTTGAGCCCAGGGTTCGAGGCACGAGAACCCTGGGGACCGTCACAAAAAATGCGTTCTAACCCTGAAAGGGTTCGCCAATTGAGGAACCCTTTCAGGGTTCAATACTGTTTGATGATCTACTCCCAGGGTTGTCGCTGGCGCTCCAACCCTGGGCTCAAATTGGCGAACGCCTTCGGCGTATTTATCCAAATTTCAAACGAGCCGTATTTCCGAAGCTGATGGCCACCACCGCATCGGTGCCCTGACACGCGAACACGAGCTCGAATCGTCAGACGTCATACTAGTGTGGCCCACGAGGGGCCGCCGCTCTACAGTTGCGAATCGCCGGTCGAATTCATGGGCCGAATCTACCGCGGTATTCGTTGGAGAAGAGGAAGCCGAAGATCATGTGCCGGAAGTTGCTCGGATCGTTGTTAAGCGTTGTGACCCAGTTGTTGAAGCCAATCGTATCCGGATCGCGACGCAGGTAACCAAAATACTGCATCGCTACAAACGCCCGGATGAAGAACTTGTCCTCCACCGCCTTGCTCTCAACGATCTCACGCAACACCTGCGCGCGCGTCTTTTGACTTTGGTCAAGCGCGGCGATCAACTCGGCCTTGTTGCTGAGCGTGATCTCCGCATTCTGTTCGAGGGCATTTACATACGCGGAATTCGACAGCCCGTTATAACGACTCGTGAATTCAGTGCGGTTCAAAAACGCATCAGTGTAAGCCGCCTTACTGAGCAGCTCTGACTGCGGCGACTGCGCGCCACCAACCTGCGCCATGTCAGGCACAAACTCCGCATACAGCGGCCGTCGATCAAACGCGACTTCATAGAAACGATACGCAAAGTAACCACGACCACGAAACTCGTCTGACAGGAAGAACCCGGACGAGACATGTACACGATCACACGAAGGATTAAGGTTTTCGCCAAAGCCACCTTGGGGACAGCCACTCAGCGTCGCCACCCAATTAGCAAAGCCAACCGGATCCGGCAGTCGACCGAGAAAATCGATGTACTGCTGAGTCACGAAAGGCTCTATCCCATCGATCGGATTTTTACTTGTGGGCGTGAAGTCGTTGTCTACGATCGTTACCGTGACACTCGCAGTCACCCCCATCTGTGCCCCGACTGGGTTCGTCAAAGTGATCGTGAACGTTTCTTCAGCCTCGACGTGAACGTCGTCAACGAGCGGAATCACAATCGACTTACTCGCTTCACCCGCGGCGAAACGGAGTGTTCCTGCTGTCGAGCCGTAATCACACCGCTCGGACGCGATTCCGTTGACAAGGCTACACGCCTGCAGTCCAGCCGTATCTGCTGTCGCAAAATTGACTGTGGCAGGACCCGCGGCATCGCCCTCACGCGTGACAACGATCTGCACCGACCCGTTGCCTTCGCTGACCGTAGACGTCGCCGCAGCAAACTTCACGGTATTCTTTCTCGTAGCCGTGAATGTAAGAAATTGATTGCTCGTCAGTGTTGGTATCGAAATTTGAGCAAATGGCGCTTGTGCATTGATCTTCGGCTCAAAAATAAACGTCGATTGGTCAGGAACCTTAACCGTGTAGCTTCTGTTTGACCTTTTTTCACTGAAGCTGAAACCTCCGTGTGCATCTGTGAAAGTGGACGCGTTCTCAAAATTGCTTGAAAGATCGACGCGAATTCCGCTCAACTCTATACCCGTGCCAGCCTCTATTACGCGTCCAGCTATCACATTCGCGGGCTGCCTAGTGCCCACAAAATCCACCACTTGATCCCCTACTAAACTTTCAAACACTTTTGATGCTGGAACGAAATCGTAAAGCGTACCCGACTCGGGATTCACGCTGTATGTGCCTCCTCGGCTCAAGTTTGTAAAAGAATAGAAACCGTTTGCATCAGTGAACACGTTGAACCCCTGGGAGCCTGGCGACCCCACAGTGATTCTGATCCCCACCAGCGGATCGCCGTTGTTGTCTTTCACATGACCCGAGATGCTGGCGGGCACGAATGTACCAACGAAATCCAAACCGGTGATGTTGGTATTAGTGATCGTCACGGTGCGGCTCGGTGGGTTGAAATCGAAAGCGCCATTGAGGGGTGTCACTCTGTACTCGCCCGCGGGCAGGTTGACGAATTCGTAATTGCCGTTAACGTCGGTGATAATCCGGGCATTCACCGGGCCACTCAACTCCACCGCCGCAAAAATAAACGTCGTGTCGAAAATTACTTTTCCAGACAACGAGAAAGTCGGTACAGGTGTCGGCGTTGGCGTGGGATTCGGATTTGGCAAGCGCTGCCAACTGGGTGTGATATCGGTATTATTATTGTTCGGACATTTGAGATCAGTGTTATCGATGTTGACGGTGCAGATCTTTCCCGGCGAGAGCATCATCACGATGGAGCGCCCGTCGGGAGACCAGTACGGTGTGTAGGAATCGAAATTGAAGAGCTTTCGCTGATTGGATCCGTCGGCGTTCATCACGTGCGTAAAGCCGAAAACGCCGTTTACGTAGCGCGTGAAGAGGATCTTCGCGCCGTCTGGTGACCAGCGCGGATCGATGTCGGAGGTGATTCCATTCGGCGTCAACTGCACGGTTGTTAGTTGTTGGTTTCCCGTACCGTCAGTGTTGATTACAAAGATTTTCTCACCGTTCGAGTAGACGAACTTTGTTCCATCCGGTGACCAGTCAACTGCCCTTAAGGACGTAGGACTGCCGGGCAACTGGTAACTGCCGCTCCCGTCCGTGTTGGCGATATGGATAGCCTGTGGCCCATCATCGCTGATGTAAGCGATTTGAGATCCGTTAGGCGACCAGGTGATGCCGCGATTATTAAACCAGGCTTTGTCCGTGACCTTCAGGCGGCCGCTGCCGTCAGCGTTGATGACGAAGATTTCGTTCGTGCCGGCGTTGATAAAAGTACTTTGCTGAAACGCCAGCTTGCCGCCGTCAGGAGACCACTCCGGTCTTCCCGCTCCCAAGTTGGGAGAAATGCCGGGGAACAACTTCTCATCGGTTAAGTCCGGTTTCACGGTATAGATACCACTCGGATCCGGGCCGATCGAGAAAAAGGATCGTTCAAACGCGATGAGGCCGTTGGATTTCTGAAGGACCGGAACAGCGGCGACCGTGATGCTCGCTGTCGACGAGTTGTTTGACGTATCCGATTCGAACTCCGGCGAACTCATTGAAGCAGTATTACTGATGACGGTCCCTTCAGTTGCTGACGCGCTTACAGCAACAGTCAAAAGAACCGTTTCCGAAGAACGCGCAGCAAGCTGTGAAAAGGTCACATTGCTCCCTGCGCCACACACCCCATTTCCGCTTGCCGCGCACCTGAGCAACGTCAGACCAGCGGGAAGATTGTCCGTGACGATTACGTCCGCTGGAAGTGCGCCGTTATTTTTCACCAGCAGCGAAAACGTGACCGTGCCTCCGGGAGCCACGAGAGTTTGAGCCGCCTTCTTTGTAATCGAAAGGTCGGCGACGACCACGAGTGTCTCGGCTGTCGCAGTGTTATTAGCAGAAGGCTCTGCTTCATTGATCGTCGCCGTCGCCGTGTTCGTGATTGTTCCCACGGGAGGCGTGACGACAATAGTCACCGTAACGGTTGTTCCGGGAGTGAGTGTTCCGAGACCGCAGGTAACTGTAGTTGTTCCCGAACAAGTACCGGCGGATGAATTTGCGGAGACGAACGTCGCGCCTGCCGGCAGCGTGTCAGTGAGCGTGACCCCTGTTGCCGTAAGCTCGCCGTTGTTCGTCACAGTGATCGTGTAGGTCAGATTACTGCCGAAGCTCAGCGGATCGGGAGAGTCGCTCATCGTTACAGCGACATCCGGGGCCGGAGCCAGCTTTGCAATGAAAACGTCCGAGCCACCGCCGAAACTTGGCTGTAGCGGGTTCTGCACCGGAAAGTCTATGGAGCTGGTGGCGCCGACAACGTAGACGTTCTGTGAAGAGTTGAGGACTATGCCGCGTCCTCCGTCGTGGTTTGTGCCGCCGAGGAATGTAGACTGGACCAAGCTCGAGCCACTGGGAGCGAGCTTCGTTATGAATGCGTCGTTGAACGGTCCATTTAGAGTGGCTTGCACGGGCGCAACCGTTGGGAAGTCGTGTGAGCCGGTATTTCCTGTGATGTACGCGCTTCCTGCTGCGTCGATCGTGATCCCAAGACAATCATCGCTGTTGACGCCTCCGAGATACGTGGAGTAGATCAGCGCAGAACCCGCCGTGTTTATCTTTGTCACAAACGCATCGTTAAAGAGACTTGCGTTGTGCGATTGGAAAGCGTTTACGGTTGGAAAGAACTGCGAGCCGGTGCTGCCACAAACGTAAGCATTGCCGTTTGTGTCTACCGCGATCGCGCTGCCTGAGTCGTTAAAGTCTGCGCCCAGATAGGTTGAATACACGAGGGCTGACCCACTCGGGTTGAGCTTGGTTATGAACGCGTCGCCGGACGCACTAAAGGTGTCTCCTCTATTCGCCTGAAGGGCGCTCGCCGTAGGAAAGTCAAACGAGCTGGTAAAGCCGGTGACGTAGGCGTTGCCCGATGCGTCCAGTGCGATACCGTTTCCCTGGTCCAGAAGATTGCCGCCCAGGTAGGTCGAATAGATCTGTGAAGCTCCTCCAGCACTCAACTTGGTTACGAAAGCGTCAGAGGTGCTCGTTGTGCCGATGAACAGAGTTGACGGTTGCGCCGGGTTGAGGACTAAAGAAGAGATTCGCGTGCCTGGATATCCGGTGTTGCTCCCGTTCCAACTATTGCCACCGTCAGTGCTTTTCAGAATCTGAACAGCGGTGGCCGCGTAAAGCGCTGACGCGTTTGTCGGGTCAAAAGCGACAGTTGAAATACCGAAACTCAAGTTACCTATGTCGGTCCAGGTATCGCCACCATTTACACTCTTCCTAACGCCGAATGATGTTGCCGCGTAGATGATGTTATGGGCCGGATCGATCGTAATGCTATTGACTGAAAGAAAATTCGGAATGCCCGTATTCAGCTCCGTCCAATTGGCGCCCGAATCCGTACTCCTTAAAATCCCGCGGTTTGTGTCCGCATAGAGCGTAGTCGGTGTGTTCGAGTCGATAACCACGCTGTCGACGCTCGACGCCAGACCGGGGAAATTCGGAGTCCAGTTTGCGCCGCCATCGACAGACTTAAAATACGGGCCGCCGCCGGCGGCATAGAGAATGGTGGGCGTAACCGGATTGACCGATATCGTTCGCACGGATGAGCCAATCCCATTGTTGCTGAGCGTAAAGCTATTGCCACCGTCAGTACTCTTAAACACTCCTCCATTCGTTGCTATATAAATGATTGCCGGATTCACCGGATCGACTGCGAGTTTGAAAAGAACAAAAGGCGGCGAGGCAGGCAGGAGACTCCAGTTTGCACCGCTGTCAGTTGATTTGAACAAGCCTGTATCAGTGGCGGCGTAGATAGTTGACGAGTTACCTGGTTGAAACGCGAGGTCAAAGATTAAGGAAGCCGCCAAACCTGAATCGCTCGGCGCCCAATTGCCCGCGGCGTTGGTTGACTTGAAGATGGAATGACCGGAGCGATTTGCTCGAACCGGATTTGTAGTCGGGAAGTCAGTCGACAAGGTGGAGCCTGCTACGTAGGCGTTGCCGGAATTGTCAATCGCGATTGAGTTTCCACTGTCATCACTGTGACCGCCGAGGTATGTGGAGTAGACCAGGGCCGAGCCCGTGCTATTCAACTCAGCGACAAATGCGTCACTGGGATTACCAGACAAGGTAGGATGCAATGCGTTGAGAACCGGAAAATTACCGGAGTTGGTTTCGCCCGTTACATAAGCATTGCCGGCGTTATCGACTGCGATGCTCCTGGCGACGTCGTTGAGGTTTCCACCCAGGAAAGTCGAATAGACGAGGGCCGAGCCGTTGGCGTTCAGCTTGGCGACGAAAGCGTCTGTATTACCGCCGTATGCTGCTACTAAAGGCAGGGTGGTTGGGAAGTCGAGTGAAACGGTTTGGCCGGCGATGTAGACGTTGCCTGATGAATCGACTGCGATGCCGTTGCCTGTGTCCTGACCGCTGCCGCCGAGGAAGGTTGAATAGACCAACAATGGATCGATGACGAGTGGTTGAGACTTGTCGTAGTTGCCGACCTTGAATGCCACTTCACCGCGCGGTTTTAGCGAGTATCTGACAGACACTTCGCGTCGCTTGTTATCGATGTCTTGATAAGCCTTCGGACGCAGCAAAGTGATTGTTTGCGCGCCGGATTTGAGAATCAGATCGCCGCTGCGGTTTAGCTTCAGTTTGTCAGCGCCCTCGAACGCTAATCTGATCTGCTTGAAACTCGCGCCCGGTGCGATCACGAAGTCGTACTCGAGTTGTCGCTGATTCCCGTAATAGATCAGATCGATGCCGTTGTAGATCTGCTCGTAACGAACTCGCTCGTAGGTTGGAATGCTCGTGCGCCAGTCGGAGGATTTATTGCCGACGAGATAATTCACCTTGCCGGGCAGTTGAGCGACGCCGGTAATTCGGGGTGACGTTGCAGCATCTTTAAGGCGCATGTGCAGCGCAGATCCGCCGAGTGAGAACGCTGCGCCATTGTCGGTCAGGAAAATCCCATAGCCCTTACCGCGAGCAAGAAACCGGACGCGCGAGTCAGCCTGTCCCTGGTTGACTTCAAAACTCAACGGCAACTGCCCGAACTCAGCTCGCGCCGCTTCCGTGTTTTGCGTGTGGGGGATATTGGGCGACTCCACCGAAACCCCAGTCGACTTCGGCGCAAAAACCGCCGCCAGGCCCAGGCCCATGGCCACGAGGATCAGGAGACTTAGAGATTTCATGGTCTTCATTACACGTACGGGTGAGTTCATTGTTTTAAATCTTTCGGTGAAATTTCGAGTGGGCCTGAGCTTGCAGAACTACGGGGAGTAGATCAACGACACGAACTGTACACAAAAGGCACAAAAAGCACAAAACAAACTAAGAAGTACTTTTGGGTAGGGAGCCTTTAGAAATACTTTTCTCATTAACCTCATTCATTTGTGAAGTCTGAAAGTTTACAGGAATTCTCTTTGACATTTCACTGTTTGGTATTAGAGTCGTGCGAAAAGTAAGTGTGGTAGTAGAGTAGCACCGCCGCAGCAAGCTCGTAGCCCGATCCCACGAAGGAGCTTGAACAATGAGTACTTCAGAAAGAACAACCCCTACCGATACCAGTGTCCCTGCCGAAGCCACGGCCACAAAGACGCCAAGAGTCCCGGCGCCCAAAGTCGACTGGACCGTCATGATTTTTATGGTCGGCGACAATAATCTCAGCGACCAGGCTTTGGCTGATCTCCATGAGATTAAGAAAGCCGGGTCCAGTAAAGACGTCACCGTAATTGTCCAAGCCGATCTCAAAGACAGCGAAGGTCCAACGAAGCGCTATCGCATCACGCCCGATCGTCCGTTAGAAGAAGACGTAGACGCCCAATGGGGAGAGACGCGTCCCGAGGTTTTGAAATACTTTCTGCATTGGTGCATCGAATTTCATCCTGCCGAACGCTACATGCTTTTGTTGTGGGGCCACGGTCGCGCACTGGATTCGTTTGAAGTTCCAGTTGCCGTGCCCGTGCAGAATGTTGATCGGCGCGTGCGCGACGCTGTCGTCCGCAGGCGCGATGAGCGTTTCTCGCGACGGAGAAAGGACCCTGACGAAACTCAGCGGGGGAAACCGTTTTTCATTATTTGTCCTGACGATCAAGCCAGCCACGCCATTTCGAATATGGAATTGAAGGAGATTCTCGAGTCAGTGTCGGACAAGATCGAGGGTGGCAAGATTCACGTCCTCGGCATGGTTGCTTGTCTGATGGGAATGTTTGAGATGTGTTATGAGCTGCGTCACGGAGTGCATTACATGATCGCATCGGAGAGCCTTATCCCCGACACGAGCCTTCCGTTCGATAAGGTCATTCCTTTTCTGATTGAGAATCCCAAGGTCGAGCCGGAAGAGGTTTGTCGTACGGTTGTTGACATGTTCAAGACTTTTTACGTCACGAACGACGAGTTACCCGTGCAACTCTCGGCGTTCGATCTCACGAAAGCCGATCAGTTACGAACGAACATCGATGCTCTCGCCCGGGTTTTGAAAGCACAGATCGAAGGCGGCGATAAGAACACGTTGAATGCCGTGCTTGGTTCTCACTTTCAAACGCAACGCTACGACGAAGATCAGTTTTTTGACTTGTATGACTTCTGTTACATGCTGAAAGAGAACTGCACCAACCAGGAGATCTGCAATTTGTGCCAATCCATTATGGACGGCATCGGTTCTGAGGAACGGCGTAACTTTGTCATCGCCTCGCAGTTTAATGGCGACGCGATGCAGTTCTCGTACGGATTGGCGATCTATTTTCCATGGGGCGGCGTTAACGATGTCAGGTATCGCACGCTTCAATTTACTCGTCCCGCGTCGGACAACGGGCAAGGTCCTACATGGCTCGATTTTCTGAACACTTACGTCGACAGCATAAGTAAGGTTGAACGTAGCTTTCGTGATGACGGCCAGCATCAAAGTGCGGCCACGGCTTGATCTGTTACTTACTTAAAAGGAGCTAACTATGGCAGCTAAGAAATCGAAGAAACCCAAGAAAGCAAAAACCATGAAAACCGGGCCGCCTTTCATGGGGGGTGGCGGCAAGAAAGGCGGGAAGAAATCAGGGGTTGGCACCAAGAAGGGCGGTAAGAAGTCTGGTAAGTAAGTCGTTCGGTGGATGAGGCCGATGTATGCCTCGACATTCAGGCAGTTTCGCTCGTTCGAACCACAGAGACACTAGGACACGGAGTTTTCGTGAGTTACTTCGTGGCTTAGTGTTTTTGTGCGTGCCTTCGTGGTTAGGTGTAGCTGCGATACTCTTATCGATTCAGTTTGTGCCGGCCGGCATCGCCAAGGGTCAGCAGGGCGTCTCGAAAGAAAAGCTCGCCGCAGAGAAGCTGTTCGCTGAGGGTGAAAGCCTCCGAAAACAAACTACTGCCTCGGGTAGTCAGGCGGCGATAAAGAAGTATGAAGCAGCGCTTCCGCTCTGGCGTGCTGCCGGTGATCGATATGGCGAAGCCCGGACGCTAATGCTCATCGGTGAGCTGCATAACTTCCTCGGTAACAATCAGCAGGCACTCCATTTCGCGCAGCAGGCGCTTTCTCTCAGCAGCTCGCTCAAAGATCAGCCTGGAGAAGCGCGGTCGTCCTATGTAGTTGCGGAGGTTTATTACTCACTCGCAGATTTCAACCAGGCACTCGCCCATCACAAACGCGCCTCAGAGATCTGGGAGCAACTTCGAGACACAAAAGGAGTAACTGAGGCACAGATCGGCGTCGGCTACGACTATTCAATTCAAGGCGAGATCGAACAGGCGCTCGCAGCTTTCAAGCGAGCGCTTGATCTTGCACAAACGACCAACGACCGGTCGGTAGAAGCCAACGCTGCGGGTGCGCTAGCGCAGCAGTATATGTTGGCTGGTGAGCCACAGAAGGCGATTCCTTTGTATGACGGGGCCTTGCAGTTCTACCGCCAAACACGTGATCGCTTCCACGAAGGAATGACCCTCAATGGCTTGGCTTACCTTTATTACCAGGTCGGCGAGCGTGAACGAGCGGTGGAACTCTGGCGTCAAAATCTCCCCATTTTCATAGCGCTTGGGCATCGAGAGGGTGAATGTGCAATACGACTCAACATTGGCAGGATTTACGACGAGACGGGCAACACGGAACAAGCTCTGGAGCAATTTCGGCTCGTGTACTCAATCAGCAAAGAGCTTTCAAATCGTCTGATGCAGTCGTATGCGCTGGGCTATATCGGAAAAGCATTTAATTCTCTGGGAGACTTCGATCACGCGCTCACCAACTACAAGGCAGCGCTCGAGTTGAATCGACTCAGCGGCGACCGTCGTGAACAGGCCTACACTCTCAGTGATTTGGGCCAGGTTCTTTGGACGAAAGGAGATCGAGTCGGAGCCATCGAGCACTACACCGAGGCGCTTGCGCTCAGCCGGAAAGTTAACGATCTCAGGGCGGCGTCGCTCGCGCTTTACAAGATCGCGAGAGCAGAGCGCGATCGTGGCAATCTCGATGTCGCTCGTGCGCGCGTCGAGGAAGCGTTGCAGGCTAGCGACAAGTTTCGCGCGAATGTAGGGGCGCAGGAGATGCGCGCCACCTATTTCGCTACCGTTCACGAGCAATACGAGTTTTACGTCGATCTGCTGATGCGGCTGCACCAGCAACGGCCTTCAGAAAAATTCGATGTATCGGCGTTTGAGGCGAACGAACGCGGGCATGCACGGTCGCTGCTTGAAACGCTCAAGGAGTACGGCACCGATATCCGGCAGGGAGTAGATGAAAAGCTCTTGCAACGCGAACTCGATTTGCAAAGACGGCTCCGCGCAAAAACGGAACGTCGTATCCAGTTGGCTGTTGCGAAGGCACCCGCCGAAGAACTCGACCGAGCCGAAAAGGAGCTGAGTGATCTGTCAACGGAGCTCCAGCAGGTGCAGGGACAGATCAGGGCGACGAGCCCGCGCTACGCGGCACTGGTCCAACCGTCGCCACTCACGCTCAGGGAAATACAGCAGCAGGTCGTCGACGCGGACACGGCCCTGCTGGCCTACGCCCTCGGTGAGGAGCGGAGCTACGTATGGCTGGTAACCGCTGATTCGATGAAGAGTTTCGAATTGCCGGCGCGGGCTCAGATTGAAGACTCAGCGCGCCGCCTCTACACGAGCTTAACTTCTCGCAATCAACGGCGGGAGAACGAAACACCGGCGCAACGACGAGTGCGAATAGCAAAAGACGACGCTCAATACGTCGAGTCGTCGCGCGATTTGAGCGCGAAGCTGCTGAGCCCTGTAGCCAGGGATCTACGGCAGAAGCGACTGGTAATCGTTGCTGATGGCGCTTTGCAGTATGTGCCGTTCGCGGCGTTGCCGGCTCCTTCGTCAACATCCAGACCATTGGTCGCCGATTATGAGATCGTCAGTTTGCCATCCGCCTCGGTGTTGGCGTTGATGCGTGAAGATCTTCGGACTCGTCCGCGCGCTCCTAAATCCGTTGCTATCCTCGCAGATCCGGTTTTTGACAAGGACGATCAACGGCTGGCGGCGCTGAGGAATCGTCGCGGTGACCTTGCGAAAAACAAAACGCTATCTATCGATCAAACCCCACGCGACCAACGCGCGCTCAGAGATTTCGATGGTCTAAACGAAGGCATTGCGCGTCTACCGTTTTCCGGTCGCGAAGCAGAAGCGATCATGGCGTTAGTTCCCACAGGCGAAGGCATGCTGGCGGTAGGTTTTCGTGCGAGCAGGGCCACCGCTCTCAGTTCTGAGCTTTCGCAGTATCGCTACGTTCACTTCGCCACGCATGGTCTGCTCAACAGTAAGCATCCGGAACTTTCGGGCGTCTTCTTGTCTCGCTTTAATGAGTTGGGTCAGAGTCAGGATGGATTTTTACAACTGCACGACGTTTACAACCTGAAGTTGTCTGCCGATCTCGTCGTGCTGAGTGCGTGTCAAACAGCGCTCGGCAAAGACGTGCGAGGCGAAGGATTGGTTGGTTTGACGCGTGGTTTCATGTACGCGGGAGCGCCGCGCGTGGTCGCCAGTCTCTGGCAGGTTGACGATGCGGCGACTGCCGATTTCATGCGCGAGTTTTACTCCGCCATGCTGACTGAGGGCAAACGGCCGGCTGAGGCGCTGCGCGTGGCCCAACTGCGCATGTCAAAACAAAGCCAATGGTCCTCACCTTACTACTGGGCCGCCTTCACGTTGCAGGGTGAGTGGCGGTAAATGTTCTTTGCAAATACGCCTTCGGCGTAATTTCAAACTTAACCATTACTACTAACCCTTGTCCGCTTTCCTTTCCACTGAAAAACAGAGAGAATTGCCCCCGAGCGCGCGTCCAGACTTGGCGCGCGTTGAGTCCTTCCGGCGGCATGACCCTGATCTCTTGCGGAGCATTCACAATAGGTGGAATTCCCGACGACCCCAACTAAAAAAGAGTGGGTTCTGACGAAAGAGGCGTTCGACAGCTTTCTCGCCAGACTCGACAGAGACCGCGACCGCGCAGGTGAAAAGTATGAGTCTGTCCGGCTTAAACTGCTGAAATATTTCCAGTGGCGTGGATCTGACTCTTCCGACGCCGAAGCTGATGAGACGCTCAACCGGGTTGCACGGCGTATCGAGGAAGGCGAAAACGTCTACAACCTGAACGGTTACATTTACGGTGTGGCAAAGATGGTTTATGCCGAGGGCTTGAAGCTCAGGAGTCGGAAGCAGGGGCTTGATGAAGCTTCAGATCTCGAGGCGAAACCTGTGGAGGAAGAGGATCCGGAAGTCGCCGAGCGGCGCACGTGCCTGGAACGTTGTTTGGGATATCTCAGTGACGAGGACCGCGAAACCATCCTCGAGTATTACCAGTTCGAAAAGGGTAATAAAATCGAACATCGCAAGAAACTTGCCGCCCGGTTTGGTATCTCACCTAATGCGTTGCGGATAAAGGCGCATCGGAAGCGTGTCAATTTGGAAGCATGCGTGCGGGAGTGTTTGGGGGTGTCGTGTTCGTGAAACCGATTTTCTGTTTTATACACATATAGTAGAAGTGGGGGTGGAGGTAGATCTTTGGCGGGTGAAATACAAGAAGCGGCGCAACGTACCCGATTTCTGCTCGGTGTGGGAACTGAGGCTGAGCGCGAGCGGCTCGAAGCGGAGTTTTTCGCGGACGACGATGCTTTTCAGCAAATGATCGCGGCCGAAGACGACCTCATCGACGCTTATGCTCGTGGTG
>Ga0105249_10002031_pt1 | contig 17563 bp, 14 predicted proteins | sample KBSS44metaG_FD_81522 | JGI IMG/M metagenome (GOLD analysis project Ga0105249, IMG submission 81522) | Switchgrass rhizosphere microbial communities from Kellogg Biological Station, Michigan, USA - KBS S4-4 metaG | ecosystem: Host-associated > Plants > Roots > Rhizosphere > Soil | place...
GATGGATACACCATCTTAAAGGTTTCAATTTACGGAGGCAGTGGTTCAAACGGTAAGAGTGTTAACATTGGATTTAATGAGCAGGACGGCAAAACAGTAACTCTTGTTGAGGGCCAGTGGAATAATTTCTCTATTCCTTTAAGTCAGATTTCATCTACAACTTTGGTGGGCTTTCTTTATATTAAGGAATATACTGGAATCGGCAACTTTACGATCTATGTAGATGATCTTGGTATTTTTTAAACAAGAATAATTCAAAATGAATTTCGAAACGAGAAAATTGTAGTCTTGAAAATGTTCTTCTCATAAGCAGAAATCGTTCAACTGGTTCATATTCGGCAAATGAACCAGTTTTTTTTAAGGAGGTCAGTAAATTAATGCTGAAGTTTAAAAAAGTATTTCGCACCAATTCTTCCGCCTGCAACAAATTTTTTAAAAAAGTTTCTTGAAAGATCCTCATCTCAAAATAATAAACAAATCACCTATGATTTCAAATGCCTGGATCTCTTTCATAACAAATGCTTTTTTTGTAGTTGTTTCTTTTTCTTCTTGTGAAAAGAAAAATACACCAGTTCCGTCACCACCACCTATTCCAACAGATACAACGACAATTGCTCCGCAAGTTGATCCGACACTTGCATCAACAATAGGGTTTTTTATGGATGATTGGGAGCCAAAAAATTTTACTATACCTTCTTCATCCACGCTTGCCCCTTTGCCAACAGGTGTAACTTCTACAGTAACGGTTGACAGAAGTAATGTGATAACAAAAATTCCAAGATCAATTGCTGGTAACAATGCAAATATCTGGATGACACAAATGGTTACTGAATCTTCATTGATCGATCATTTGACAACTTTGCATCCACACATTATACGATTTCCGGGTGGAAGTTTGAGTGATGTTTTCTTTTGGAACTCTCCTGTTAATACGCCACCTATTGATGCACCGGCAAATCTTGTACAGTCAAATGGCAGTACTGCGGCTGCAGGATATTGGTTTGGAACCAACACTGCAAGCTGGACATGTTCAGTAGATAATTATTATAACATGTTGCAGCAAACAAATAATAAAGGAATGATAACGGTGAATTATGGATATGCCCGCTATGGTACGGGAACCAATCCTGCTGCAAAAGCTGCACATCTAGCTGCTGATTGGGTGCGATATGATAATGGCCGTACAAAATATTGGGAAGTAGGCAATGAAAATTTTGGTGATTGGGAAGCAGGGTACAGAATTAATATTGCGAATAACCTGGATGGCCAACCTGAATATTTAACTGGCCTATTGTATGGTCAGCATTTTAAAATATTTGCAGATAGTATGCGTAAGGCAGCGCAGGATATTGGAAAAACTATTTTCATAGGAGCCGTTATGAGTGAATCTGCTCCGCAAGGTTGGTGGACACCCACAGCTACTAACTGGAACACGGGTCTTTTTACTGGTGCAGGCACATCTCCCGATTTTTATATAGTTCATAATTATTATACACCTTATCAAACAAATGCAAGTGCTGATATCATTTTGGCTACACCTGAAAGTGTGACACAAACAATGATGAACTATGTAAAGCAATCATTGACAAATGGTGGTATTCCACACAAGCCGATTATTTTGGGTGAATATAATATTACATCAATGGGGTCGAAACAACAGGTTAGTAATGTGAATGGGCTTCATGGTGTAATGGTAGTTGGTGAAGCGTTGAAAAATAAAATTGGCATGACCGGAAGATGGGATCTTTCAAACGGATGGGATAGTGGTAATGATCATGGCATGTTTAACAGCGGCGATGAGCCGGATGCTGTACCAAGATGGAATCCAAGACCTGTTTACTATTACATGTATTTTTTTGAAAAAATGCTTGGCGACCGTTTGGTTAATTCTACCTCTACGGCATCTTCAATTGTAAGTTATGCTTCGTCATTTACATCCGGCGAAACGGGTGTTGCATTAATAAACAAATCTTCTTCAGCAGCTACAGTACAGGTGATAGTGAATAATTTTAAGAAAGGCAATAACTTTTATTATTACAAATTGAATGGGGGTACTGACAATGGCGAGTTTTCAAGAAATGTTTTAGTAAATGGTAATACATCTTCGTATGCATCCGGCGGACCTTCGGGATATAAAACGATAAGTCCGTATAAAACATCGGCAGCTGACGGGATTGTTGTAAGCGTACCGGCAAGAGGCGCTGTGTATCTTGTCATAGAAAAGAAATAAGTTTTAATAAATATTTTTGTGTCCCGGCATTGTTACTACTATAATCGCTTGTTGCGTCGCACTCTTCATCGTTCTGTAATTCTATTCAGCATGATGATTGTATTTATTACAGTCAGCAAAGATCTTTGTGCACAAAGAATAAGTGCCAGATCTTTTTATGCTGATGATGCGAGAATTCAATATGCTGGCAGGATTGATTTTAGTGACCCAAAAATTCCAAGATTTTGGCAGCCTGGTATTTCAATAAAAATAAGAGTAGAAGGTAAAATTTGTTATTTAATTGTACAGGATGAAATGCTTTGGGGCAGCAATCACAATTATATTGAATTGGTGGTTGATGGAATAGCTTTAAGAATGCAAACCAAATCGAAACGGGATACAATGAATGTCGGTCAGTATTTTATGACGGGTAAAGAATTTCATGATGTACAGCTCGTAAAAAATACGGAAGCCAATATTGGTTACATGGAGTTTGTGGCGGTGATTTGCGTCAGCTTATTAACGCCGCCACCAAAACCAGTTCGAAAGATCGAGTGTATCGGGAATTCTATTACCTGTGGCACAGGAAGTGATATGAGTATAGTGCCATGTGGCAAAGGCAAGTGGCAGGATCAGCATAATGCTTATATGAGCTACGGCTTCATTATGTCAAGAACATTGAATGCACAATGCCATCTTTCTGCTGTTTCTGGTATTGGATTAATGCATAGTTGCTGCAATGTGAACATTATTATGCCACAAGTGTATGATAAAATAAGTATGCGTAATGATACAATTCAATGGAACTTTAAAAGTTATCAGCCAGATGTAGTAACCGTGTGTCTCGGGCAGAATGATGGGATACAGGATTCGGTAACATTTTGTGATAATTATATTTCTTTTCTGGAAAAGTTAAGAGCCTATTATCCAGGATCAGTTTTTATTTTACTCAGCAGCCCAATGGGAAATGATAACCTTCGCAATTATATGAAGGCAACCATCACTTCTATCCAGAAGTCAATGAAGAAAAATGGCGATAAAAAAGTGTATACTTATATTTTTAATAAGCAATACAACAGTGGCTGTGATTATCATCCAAGTCTTGATGAACATAAATTGATCGCAAAGGAACTGACCACATTTGTAAAAAAAGTAATGAAATGGTAAAAGCCACAGAAGAAATGAAAATAATTTATAGAACCTATCTCATGACAATTGTTTTATTCTTTTTTTCTAAGTACGGTTTTACACAGACTTCAATTTTAATTGATGTCAACGCAACAAAAGAAACAAAAGCATTACACCGGAACCTTAAGAAATTATCAGAGCAATACATTCTTTTTGGTCATCAGCATGCAACAGAATACGGTCATGGATGGTATGGTGATGAAAACAGGAGTGATGTAAGATCAATAACCGGTTCGCATCCGGCAGTTATTGGTGTTGACTTTAGTGGATTAAGTGGAAGGCAGGATGCAGAGATCCAAAAAACAAAAACGGAATTGCAAAAGACGATTGCAGACACATATAACAGGGGAGGAGTTATTACAATAGCATGGCATTTTAATAACCCGGTTTCTACTACAAATTTTTACTGGAATGATTCAACTGCATCCCCGGCAGTGAAATATATAATTCCCGGTGGCTCACACCATGAAAAATATAAATCCATTTTAAAAACCATTGCTGACGTTGCAAACACAACTAAAGGCAATAATGGAAAGCTCGTACCTATGATCTTTCGTCCCTATCATGAATTTGATGGTGATTGGTTTTGGTGGGGAAGAGCACATTGCACAATTGATGAGTTTAAAACATTATGGCGATTCACAGTTTCTTATTTAAGAGATTCATTGCATGTTCACAATTTTATTTATGCTTTTTCACCAGATAATAGATTTTTAACTCAAGAGCAATATCTTGAAAGATATCCCGGTGACGAATGGGTTGATATGGTTGGCATCGATAATTATGGTGATTGGGGCAGAGATGGGAAATATGATGTTGATGCTGGCATTAAAAAATTAAAAATAGTTTCTGATTATGCAGAGAAAGTCGGCAAAATCGCAGCATTTACAGAAACCGGTTTGGAATCTATCCCAAATGCAACCTGGTGGACTGAAACCCTGCTTAAATCTTTAAAAAAGGAAAAATTAAAACTTGCCTATGTATTAGTTTGGAGAAACGATACAAAAAGCCCTACACATTATTATGCCCCATTCCCCGGACAAATAAGCGAACCGGATTTTATAAAATTTTATAATGATCCTTACACTTTATTTGAGAATGATCTTAAAAAAATTTATAAAAAATGAAAGTAGTTTTTAACTTCCTGCTTTTGCTAATGATGTTTTTTATTTCCAATTCACAAATTGTAAAGCTTCATGGAAAATTAAAAGTAAAGGGAACAACGTTGGTTGATGCAAAAGGCAATGATGTTGCCCTACATGGGATGAGTTTTGGCTGGCATAATTGGTGGGCAAAATTTTATAATGCAGGTGTGGTACATGAGTTGGCTACAAAATGGAATTGCACAGTTATTCGTGCTGCCATGGGAGTAGAACCTGACAGCGGGTATTTAAAAAGCCCGGATCGATCAATAGCATTGATGAAAAATGTTATCGATGCATGCATCAAAGAAAACGTTTATGTGATCATCGACTGGCACGATCATAATATACATCAGAAAGAAGCAGTGGAATTCTTCTCAATGATGTCAAAGCAATACGGAAAATATGCTTATGTCATCTATGAAATATACAATGAACCCGATCGTGAAACATGGCCTAAAGTAAAAGCTTACTCTGAAGCAGTGATAAAAGCGATCCGCTCAAATGATCCGGATAATATTATTTTAGTTGGCTCACCTCATTGGAGCCAGGATGTTCATGTAGCCGCAGCAGATCCTATTCAAGGATTTGATAACCTTATGTACACAATGCATTTTTATGCAGGTACGCACAAGAAATGGTTGCGTGATCGTACAGATGAAGCGATCAAAAAAGGATTACCTGTTTTTATTTCTGAATGTGCAGGTATGGAGGCAACGGGAGATGGACCTTTAGATAATAATGAATGGGAAGCATTTGTCAGGTGGATGGATGAAAAAAAATTAAGCTGGATCGGGTGGTCAGTATCAGATAAAAAAGAAACCTGTTCAGTGCTTGAAAAATCGGCTGCTTCAAATGGTAATTGGACGGAAGCAGATATTAAGGAGTGGGGAAGGTTGATAAAAGGCTATTTGACTAGTTATAAAAATTAAGTAAAAAGGGCTGCCACAAATTGTAACAGCCCCGGTGTTCATATAGCAAGCATTAGCTATAACCAGAAAGAAGTTGACATTCCAGATGGAATACGTTTCCAGCCTTTCTGGATCGTTTTTTTATAAATATTTTTTCCAGAAAATCTTAGAACATTTCCGGGTTCAAAATGCAGGTAACCAATGCCAGGTATCTCCACTTCAAAACCGAGTATCAGCATTTCCTTTATGGTACTTACAAAGCAACAAAGATCGGAGGCAGTAATGTTGCTTTCTACCTTCATATTTTTGGAAATAAAATCCACCAGTTCAGAATCGGTTGTTTGATTTTGATCAGCAGAAAAATTGATCCATTTAGAATGACCATTTTCTCCAGCCGCAGGATTTTCTCCTACTACTTCAAATTTTCCAATTTGAGGAAGTTGCAAATAGTTATGTCTTTCGAGGAAAGCACGAAAGTGCTGTGCGATTTTCATAATAGCCGTTAGTTTACTAATCAGAAAAGAAAAAGGATGCGGAAAATTTTTGGGCGACGGAGAATTTCAGAAATAAGGGGATGGTAAGTAATAGTTGGTACCGGAGGTTTTCGAAAGGGAGACAAGGTTAAGGATAATTTATCAGAAAATCAACTGGTAGTGAAAGATTTCTCAAAAATTAGTTGAGTTCAACAACCGTTTTACCCCTCGTACTATATAGCCGTTGAAGCGAGTCTCTTTTTTTGGCAGTGTCTGCTGGTGTAGAGGGCAATAAAAAATATAGGTTAAACAGAACTGAATCCTTGGTGTCCATTTTCACGTCAATAAGGTTTTCTTTTAAATAATTGTAACGGAAGAATGCTCTTTGCCTGGCGGCTTTTTCTATTACAAAACGATACATCCCGGACGTGTCAACAGGTTTTGTTATTAATGCTGTTGAATCTGCTTTTTTGGGTAATGTATCAGTCGGAATAATGGGTTGAATGTCTTCTTTTACTACAACAGTTTCTTTCTTGTTTTTTGTTTTGGTGTAAACAATATACCCGCCAAAAACAGCAAGTGAAAGCCCGGCAATCGCGACCAGCCAGGTTACAATGCTTTTTGTCGCCGGAGTTTTTGGCTTTCTAGGAGAAAACATTTCTTCATAGTCAGTAAATGAGTTTTCCGTTGTAGATGTCTTGTCACGACCATCGCCACCATTTTCTTTATTTTTCTCTTGCAAATAGTTGCCCTGGACAAATTCAATTGTGCCAAACTTATTTTTTGAAAGTGTTCCAATACCTTCAAATAGATACGGCTTTCCAATATTCAGGAACTGGCGGGCAAGTTCAAGGTTTGAATCAAGGTCACTGGCAACAAGACTCTTCATTTTGCCCGTATTTTCTGCAATAAAGTTCACTAATACGGGATCTTCTTTAACAGATGCGTCGTGCTGAAAATTTATTTCACCTGAATCGTTAAGGATAAATCTTCCTAGACCTGCAAGACTGAGTTGCTTGTTTTTAATAAGGAACTGGGCTAATAGTGGCGATATTTTCAAGATATTTGATTTTAACTGGCTACAAGATAATAATTTTTATGTCGCTTTGGCAAGTTGCTGTTTTCGCTTTGTAATTTTGCTTATGTTTTCAAAAGAGGAGCAGGATTTCATTAAATACTGGGAAGAGAACCGTAACAAGCAAAAAAGGTTTTTCAAACAAATAGCGATCGGCTTACCATTCGGTGTATTGTTCGCAGTGGCAATGTTTATAAATTTTGCTTCTGGCTGGGACAAAAGGGTGACATCGCTTACAAAAACCTATCCATCGTTCAAATCACTGGTTTTAGTTTTAATAATAGCCGTATTGGCCATTGTGGTCTTTATTTCGGTATTTTCAGTAAGAGTGAAATGGGAAAAGCATGAACAGAAATACCGGGAATTATTGAGTCGTTCAAAATCTGAATCAAAATCTCACCCTTAACCTTAATCTTACAACTTGTCATACGAAGCCATATCAGTTTTTGATATTTTAAAAATAGGAGTAGGGCCTTCCAGTTCGCATACATTGGGGCCATGGCGTGCAGCGCAAAAATTTGTACAAAGCCTATCAGATAGAAATTTATTACAACAAGTCAACGCCGTTCGTGTGCTGTTGTATGGCTCTTTGGCAAAAACCGGCAAAGGACATGGTACTGATATAGCAATACAGTTAGGCCTTTGTGGCGAAGACCCTGTAACATTTGATGTGCAATCTATCAATAGCCGTATTGCGGATATTGCAGCTATGAAAGAACTAGTGCTTGGAGGTTTACATGAAGTTCAATTTGATCCAAGAGAAGATATAGAATTCTTGTACAGTGAATCGTTACCTTATCATCCCAATGCAGTTACATTTTTAGCAGATGGTAAAAATGGAGAGGCAATTTCAGAAACTTATTACAGTGTCGGCGGCGGATTTGTTGTAAAAGAAGGAGAAAAGAGATCTTCGGCTGGTGAGATCCAGTTGCCATTTCCAATAAATACATCCAATGATATTTTACACTGGTGTATGAAAACAGGAATGTCAATTAGTGAAGTAGTAATGGAAAATGAAAATGCATGGCGACCGGAAAAACAAACCCGTGAAGGTGTATTAAACATCTGGAAAGTGATGAGTGAATGCATTTACCGTGGTTGTCATACAGAAGGAATATTGCCTGGTGGCTTAAATGTAAAACGTCGTGCTGCTGAATTGAATAAAAAATTATTGGGAGGTAAGAAGTACCATGACTATCAAAGTTGGATCGCTACCATAAGATCAGGAGGTAATTCATTTAAATATACACTTGATTGGGTGAGTTGTTTCGCATTGGCAGTAAACGAGGAGAATGCCTCATTTGGAAGAGTAGTAACGGCACCTACAAACGGAGCAGCTGGAGTAATACCTGCTGTATTGCATTATCATATTGTCTTTGGAGATGATCCCGATAGCTATCGGGATGATGACAAGATCATCAGGTTCTTATTGACCGCTTCAGAAATTGGAAGCATATTTAAAAAAGGCGCAACATTATCTGCTGCAATGGGCGGATGCCAGGCAGAGATCGGAGTATCATCTGCAATGGCTGCCGCTGCTTTGGCTGAATCTATGGGTGGCACTCAAAAGCAGGCATTGATGGCTTCTGAAATAGCAATGGAACATCATCTTGGTCTCACTTGTGATCCAATTGGAGGTTTAGTGCAGGTGCCATGTATAGAACGAAATACGATGGGCGCCATAAAAGCGATCACTGCAGCACAACTTGCTTTACAAGGTTCACCAGATTATGCAAAGGTTTCTTTAGATGCCGTAATAAAAACAATGTGGGACACAGCAAAGGATATGAATACAAAGTATAAAGAAACTGCTGATGGGGGATTGGCGATAAATGTTCCCCTTAGTTTGCCTGAATGTTAGAAATCAGGCCGCCATTTTTTGACATTCCTCTGCGCATAGTTTACACATCTTTGCACATTCCTGGCAATGATCGGTTTGATGTTTACTGCATTCTTCATTGCATTGCCAGCAAATATCTGCGCAAATCTGACAAACAGCTTTTGCCATTTCACTTCCCAAACTCATGAGTTGTGCAGACGCATAACAGATAGTGGCGCATTCCATATCTAGTTGTATACATCTTGCCATCATCTTTATATCTTTTTCCTGTGTACAGGAACTTGCACAATGATTACAGGCATCAGCACAACGAAGACAGGCTTTAATGCAAGATTCGTATTTGGGATAATTATTAGTTTGTTTCATCTTACTGTTTTTATGACTCGTAGCAAAAGTCAAACCATATAAAGATGTTAGTTAGAATTACTGAATAACTTTACGTATCTGTTTTTGGAATTTCTCTGTCAAAAACCCAAATACTATGATGGTCTTTTGGTCTGCCAGTAAATACTTCGTCGGCAACAAGTTCATTTTGATTTGTCCCAAATTTATAATTAACACTATTTAAATAATTCTTTCTCCACATTGTCGCTTGCAAACTACTTTCTTTCTGTTCCAGCTTGCCCTTGAATAGTATTTTCACTCTTCTTGTCTTACCATCAGCAAGCATTCTGAAACCTATTTTCTTTTTTTTGTCACCATAAATATGATATATCTTCAAGCTAAATTTGTTACCATCTTGCTTTATAACGAATATTTGACCAGTAAGTCCATTAAGGTTATCACTTTTGTCTAACTTACTTTTTTCAAAATTTAGCACCCAAGTCCCTGTATAGTTAGGTGTTTGAGCAAAAATTAACGGGTGATAAAAAAATAATCCAAATATTGCCAGGAAAATTTTTGCGTTATTCTTCATACTTACATGAGTTTGTGTAAGCTTTCCAAAAGTTGTCTTTTGAATGGCGTACAATTTTAAATATACGCTACTCCAGGTATAAATATTAATAGATCATTGATCACTGAGTTTATTTCCCAAACTTTTTCTTCAGCACAGATAATGCATCTTGCATGGTGGCCGGTTCCTTTTCAGGGAAACCTGTTTTTTCTTTTCTGGGTTTTAATGTTCCGCTCGTATCATCTTTCATAGAAAGTGCAATACGTTTACGGGCAATATCTACTTCCAGCACGGTCACTTCTACCTTCTGCTGCACTTTTACCACTTCTGTTGCATCACTTATAAATCGGTTAGCGAGATTGCTGATATGGATCAAACCATCCTGGTGCACACCAATATCTACGAACACGCCAAACTTGGTGAGATTGGTAACAATACCTGGCAACTTCATCCCCGGCTTCAGGTCATTCATGGTATGAATACCTTCAGCAAAAGAAAATATTTCAAATACTTCCCGCGGATCACGACCGGGCTTGTCTAATTCTTTCAATATGTCCTGTAGCGTTGGTAATCCTACAGTATCGGTCACATATTTTTTCAGATCAATTTTTTTGCGCAGTTCAGGTTGCTTCGTCAGATCATTTATAGAACAATCCAGATCGGCGGCCATTTTTTCTACAATATGATAAGTCTCCGGGTGCACAGCACTGGCATCAAGTGGGTTCTTCGCATTCCGTATACGCAGAAAACCTGCGGCCTGTTCAAACGCTTTATCACCCAGTCTTGAAACTTTTTTCAATTCATTCCTGCTTTTGAATGCGCCATTATTGTTCCTGTACTCCACAATATTTTGCGCCAGCGATTGACTCAAACCGGAAACATAGGATAATAATTGTTTGGAAGCAGAATTCACTTCCACACCTACGGCATTCACACAACTGATCACAGTATCATCCAAAGATTTTTTTAGCATCACCTGATTTACATCATGCTGGTATTGTCCCACACCGATAGATTTCGGATCTATCTTCACCAACTCTGCCAATGGATCTTTTAAACGTCGCCCGATAGATACAGAACCCCTCACCGTAATATCCTGATCAGGAAATTCTTCTCTTGCTGCTTCGCTGGCTGAATAAACAGATGCACCGGCTTCATTCACCATGATCACCTGTATATTATTTAAACCAAGACTACGCACAAATGATTCTGTTTCGCGGCTCGCTGTTCCATTACCTATAGCAATGGCCTCAATATTATAACGATTTATAAGTTCTTTTGTCACTTCTCCGCTTTCCCATTCTTTTTTTTGCGGCTCTACAGGATAGATGGTAGTGTTGTATAATAGTTTTCCCTGCTCATCCAAACAAACCAGTTTGCAACCGGTACGAAAACCCGGATCAATTGCAAGCACACGTTTTTCTCCAAAGGGAGCAGCCAATAATAATTGGCGCAGATTCTCTGCAAACACACGAACCGCTTCTTTATCGGCTTCATCTTTACCGGCAATTCGCAATTCTGTTTCAAGTGAAAAACTCAACAGGCGTTTATATGATTCTTTGATGGCAAGCTTTACCTGTTCACCCGATTGATTGCTTGATTTGAGAAATTGCTTTTCCAAAATTGCAAGCGCCGAATCTTCATTGGGTCTTATGTTGAGGGTGAGTAACCCTTCTTTTTCACCACGCCGCATGGCGAGCAGGCGATGCGAAGGACAATTCGCAACCGGTTCCTGCCAGTCGAAATAATCTTTATACTTCTGCGCTTCTTCTTCTTTCCCAGTTATCACTGCGGATTTGATCACAGCTTCTTTAAAAAATAATTCCCGTACAGATGCACGAGCCTGCGGATCCTCATTTACCAGTTCTGCAATAATATCCCGGGCACCGCTCAAAGCTTCTGCAATTGAGTTAACCCGTTTTTCGCTATCAATAAATTTAGCTGCCTCCGATTCTATGTCGTTATTTTTTTGTTCAAATAAAAGATCTGCCAGTGTTTGTAATCCTTTTTCCCTGGCCATACTTGCTTTTGTTTTTCTTTTGGGCTTATAGGGGAGATAGATATCTTCCAGTTCAGTTAAGGTTGCTGCCGCTTCGATCTTTTGTTTCAACTCATCGGTGAGTTTTTCCATCTCCAGCATACTCTTCAAAATACTTTCGCGTCGTTTCTCCAATTCTTTCAATTGTTCAAGGCGATCACGAATGGCGGCTATCTGTACTTCATCCAGGCTGCCTGTTGCTTCTTTGCGATAACGTGCAATAAAGGGAATGGTAGCATCTTCTTCCAACAAAGCCACTACGGCTTCTACTTTTTTTAATGAAATATTTTGTTCAGACGCGATCTTGCTATACAAATCTTTTTTTTCCATAGTTGGATCTATTTCTTTTTCGGGCTGCGAATCTAAGGGAGAGAATGATATCAAAAAAAATCTATTTTCTTTTCCGATGATTTCTTTTATTGGTTTATGATTTATGTGTGGTGTTTGTTATGACTACTGACCAATCTATTCTAATCTCCTTTTCGTCGTACGTCGTTTGAAAGTAACTAGCGGCCAATAGTCCTTTTCAATATGCAGTGCAAAACCAACATATAAATTGTAAAAGGAAAGCAAATATTATTTACGCAGGATTAAATAACTTCTCATCAATAAATGGTTGATTCTTTATCCGAATACCCGATGCTTTATATATAGCATTGGCAACAGCTCCGCCGGTAGGAGGCAAGGCTGGTTCGCCCAATCCTGTCGGATCAATTCCATTATCAATAAAATGTGCATCTATCTCAGGAATTTCTTTCATGCGGATCATTCTATATTGATGAAAGTTTGTTTGTTCAGGAACGCCATCTTTAAAACTTAGTTTGCCAAACATTGCATGACCGTATCCATCAACAATAGCACCCATCACTTGTTGCAAGGCACCGCTTTTATTAATAACCTCGCCGCAATCTGAAACTGCATATATTTTTTTCAAAACAGGTTTCCCATCCTTCATCACTACTTCACCTACTTGCGCCACATAACTTGCATGAGAAAAATAAACACTAAAACCCTGCGATACATTTTTCTTTGTACCCCAACCAGATCTTTCAGCAGCAGTTTTGATCACCGTCTCCATCCTGTCAATATTATAACTGATAGTTCCAACAGGTTTTGTTCTTGCTTTTTGTAAAAGATCTAACCTGAATTGAACAGGATCTTTTCCAGCAGCCAATGCTACTTCGTCAATAAAACTTTGTTCAGCAAATGCAAGGAAATTTGTAATAGGTGCCCGCCATGCGCCGGTTGTAATTGGTGATTGATGATCAACAGTATCTATTAAAAGATTATCAACTGCGCCAGAAGGAAAATTATTTTCTCTTGTTGAATTGCCAACGTTTATTCCAACACCCCTGAGTTTATAGCCAATTAAATTCCCGGAAGCGTCTAATGCCGCTTCAAATTTATAACGAACAGAAGGGCGATAACTTCCGCCAGTCATATCATCTTCTCTTGACCAAACAAGTTTAACCGGTTTTTTTATAATGCTTGATAATTCTGCGGCCTCCGTTACATAATCAGACTTTAATCTTCTTCCAAAACCACCACCCAATCTTGTGATCGTTACTGTTATTTTATCTTCCGGAATATTCAACAATTTTGAAACTGCTGTTCTTGCATTGCCGGGAGTTTGCGTAGCCCCAATCAATTCTACTGCATCTGAACGAACATCAGCAAAAAAATTCATTGGCTCCATTGCATTATGCGGAAGGAACGGACACTGGTACTCGCTAGTAATAACTTTTGCAGCGTTTTTAAATGCTACTTCAACATCACCATCTTTTCTTCTTACCTGGGCCTTATCGCTATTCATCATCGAAGCAAATAACTGGTTGTGGTCCGTTGTGCTTTCAATGCTGCCGTCTTTTTCGTATTCAACTTTCAATGCTTTCTTTGCTTTCATTACCTCCCAGGTTGATCTGCCAACAACTGCAACATTATTTTTAAAAGTAACCACATCTATAATTCCGGGCATTGCTTTAGCAGCTGCGTCATTTACTGATTTGATCTTTGTTCCAAAAGCAGGAGGACGTTGTAGCATTGCAAACACCATCCCTTCACGATAAAAATCCAAACCAAATATTCCTTTCCCGGTAATTATATTTTTATTCTCGACATTCTTAACAGCAGTGCCAATGATCTTAAAGTCTTTTCTATTCTTCAATGGTACGTCAGTTGGTACAGTTATTTTAGAAGCTTCTTCTGCAAGTTCACCATAACTTAATTTGTTACCTGTCTTATTATAAATTACAAAACTGTTTGATGCGGTACATTCGCTTGCATCTACATTCCATTTTTTAGCAGCGGCGGCAATCAATAAATACCTGGCGGTTGCACCAGCTATTCTCAATCTTTTCCATGAATGAGGAATGGCACCACTTCCACCTGTTGATTGGCGCTCAAATTTTTTATCCAACGGAGCTTGCAGCACTTTTACTTTACTCCAATCTGCATCAAGCTCGTCGGCAACTATCATCGGGAAGGATGTCATTATATTTTGCCCCAGTTCAGGATTAGGAGACAAAATAGTAATGGTTCCATCCGTAGCTATTGACAGATAGCTATTGAAATTCAGATCTGCGGCAACAGCAGTATTACTTATAACAACTGGCGCAGCTTCGCTGCCAAACCAACTAATTCCAAGTATAAGGCCCCCACCGGTCAACGAAGTGATTTTTAAAAAATCTCTTCTGTTTGTTTTATTGAAAGTTGACATAGTTAAAGTTTTTTGCTTGCAGATTGGATTGCTTCACGAATACGATGATAAGCACCGCAACGACAAAGATTGCCGTGCATTGCATCATCAATTTGTTGCTGTGTTGGTTTGGGATTTCGTTTTAGCAATGCAGCAGCAGTCATTATTTGTCCGGCCTGGCAATAACCGCACTGAGGAACATCCACTTCATCCCACGCTAATTGAACAGGATGATCACCATTTTTTGACAAGCCTTCTATCGTTGTAACTTTTGCAGATTTAATTGCTGAAACAGGTAAAGAACAAGAACGAACAGGATTGCCATCAATATGAACAGTGCATGCACCACACTGTGCAATGCCACAACCATATTTAGTTCCAACCAAACCGAGATGATCTCTCAATACCCATAGCAAGGGAGTATCCGCAGCTACATCAGTTTTGTATTCTTTACCATTGATCTGAAGTGTAATAGCAGCCATTGGATTTAATTTTAATCAACCCTGAAGTTACGAAAAAGAAATTTCGATATGTAAAAGATTAGAGTTTCAATTCAAACTGCAACTGACATTTGCGGCAGTTTTAAATTTTTTAAAATTCAAAGATCAATAACGGGCAAGAGATTTTTTTGAATTTATTTTACCGGAAAACATCATTGCCGATTGATCACATTGGTGGGGTATTTCTTACTTTAGTTGTTTTTGACTGATGCATCCATTTATTTAATTTGTAACTAAGCCACGCACTTCCACTGCCTACTATTGCGCCGGCAATAATATCTGTAGGATAATGAACGCCAAGATACAATCTGGAATAACCAACTAATGTGGCCCATGAAAAGGCAGGCACCACTACATACCATTTGTGGTTGATGATGGCCATAGAAGTAGCAAGCGAAAAAGCTGCTGAAGTATGCCCGGATGGGAAGGAGTATTCAAAATCGTTGTTGACTGCCTTAAAAGATGTATCTGCAACAGCGGGCCTTTCTCTTTTTACAATGGCTTTTGTTGATAAAGTTACGATTGTGGCAATGCCAATACTTTCAGTAATATACAAAGCCTGTTTCATAAGTGCTTTATCTTTTATAATTACCCCGGTTATTAAATAAGTAAGCGGGGTGCCCACGGTAAAAAAATAAGTAGATGACGAAACTGCATTATAAAAAGAATTTTTTCCTTCAGTGCGTCTGTCTTCAAGTTTGCGTATATAATCCGTCTCCCAATCGGCTTGAGCAAAAAGTATATTGCAAAGAAGACAAAGAAACAGGCTTAATGTAAAAATCTTTTGAATGTTTTTCATGAACAAGTATTAAATTTCAATAGCAATTTTGCAAAATATGATTTTAAATAGCGGCATAATGTTCCGCTTAGTTTGCCCGAATGTTAGAAATATCATACAGTCAACTCTTAAATATACGCTACCCCTGATAAAATGTCATTTGGTGATCGGTTCAAATTTATTCAAGCCTATGCATTATTTACGCAGAATTATCATGAAGTTACAAAAAAGATACCTCGTATTAGGCATTATATAAAAGGTTATAGCTTCAACTCCATAAACACTAACCAATTTTTTTGTTTATCAGGAAGTTCGTAGTATGCTTCAATATTTTTAAATCCAAAACCCTGATATAATTTTTGTGCTTCAATTTGTCTTATGCTTGTATCAAGCTTCATGTTTGAATAGCCCATTTTTTTTGCTTCATCAATGATCGCTTTAGCTAAGGCATATCCAATTCCTTTTCCATGAAATTCAGGATAGACAAACATTCTTTTCATTTCGCAAGTATGCTCGTCTATTTTCTTTAATGCTACACAGCCAGCGGGCTGATCATTATAAAAAGCCAATAGGAGGTTTCCTTCCGGCTTTGAATATTTGCCTGGAAGTGATACTAACTCTTCTTCAAAATCTTTGGGATCAAAATATTCATTAATGAGATCGATGTCTTCCAAATGGCGTTTTAAATGCCATTTGAGAAATGCGTTAATTAAATTTCTTACATGATCTAAATATTTTTTACTTGTTGCATCTAAAATTTTTATGCCATTTGATCTTTTCATCGTTACACAAAATTATTGTGTACTCAATTCAGCAAGGAATTTACATCAGTTGCTGAATAATCTTTGATCACATTATACAAAGTTCCTCTTTCAACAGGTCTGCGTTTTACCTGTCTTATCAGCGCAACTAATTCTTCTGTTGTCATTGATGGATTTTGTTCCTCTGCTCCGGCCATACTGTAAATTTTTGTAGTGTCATCAATAGTGCCATCAATATCATTTACTCCAAATGACAAACTTAATTGTGCATTTTGACGGCCAAGCATTGGCCAATATGCTTTAAGATGAGGGAAGTTATCCATGTAGATCCGAGCAACAGCATACATCTTCATATCTTCTACAATGCTACTTTCATTTACGTTACTCATATCATTATCCTTGTTGCGAAATTTAAGCGGAATAAAGGTGTTGAAACCACCTGTCTTATCCTGCAAACTTCTTAAGCGACTCATGTGATCAATACGATGAGAATAATTTTCTATATGACCATATAACATAGTGGCATTGGTATGCATGCCAAGTTTATGTGCTGCTTCATGAATATTTAACCAACCTTCTGAATTTACTTTATCGGCACAGATCTTTTCTCTTATTTGTTCATCAAAGATCTCGGCGCCTCCACCTGGTAATGAATCAAGCCCCGCATTTTTCAAATAAGCCAGCCCTTCTTCATTTGTCATTTTTGCTTTGCGAAACATATAATCAAGTTCAACAGCCGTAAACCCTTTTATATGTAATGATGGTCTGTGTTTTTTTATTTCTCTTAAAACTTCTGCAAAGAATTCAAGATTCATTTTCGGATGCACGCCACCAACTATATGCACTTCGGTTACTGGCTGCCCGTCATATTTTTTAACCATGTGCAACATTTGTTCTGCAGAAAGTTCCCAGCCTTCTTCACGGTGAGCATATAAGCGACTATAGCTACAAAAATTACAAGTAAAAATGCAAACATTGGTGGGTTCAATATGAAAGTTCCGATTGAAGTAAGTAATGTCTCCGTGTTTTTTTTCCCTTATATAATTAGCAAGTGAGCC
>Ga0105249_10002034_pt1 | contig 17542 bp, 17 predicted proteins | sample KBSS44metaG_FD_81522 | JGI IMG/M metagenome (GOLD analysis project Ga0105249, IMG submission 81522) | Switchgrass rhizosphere microbial communities from Kellogg Biological Station, Michigan, USA - KBS S4-4 metaG | ecosystem: Host-associated > Plants > Roots > Rhizosphere > Soil | place...
AAGCGCAGGCTAACATCATCATGCGTCGTGAAGAAACTGCAAGTACCCGTAGTTTGCTGAACACTGCAAAGCTGATGGAAGACAATGCAATGCTGTTGAAGCTGAAGGAAATGGAATACGTGGAAAAGATCGCAGACAAGATCAGCAGCATCAGCGTAAGCGGAAATGGTATGCTGATCGAACAGTTGAAGCAGATCTTTGTGAAGCAAAACTAAGTCTGAACTGGGATTAGAAGGATGAATGAGATTAGTGAGATTATCCTATTCATCCTATTAATCTCATTAATCCCAGTTTAGATTTTTATTTGCCCGGCTGTAGCGCTACTATCATCGTCTGTTGCGTCGCACACTTCAGGGTTCGGTAACTTTATTGAGCAAATGATTTGGTAATACTAAAATATCGGCTATGTATCGAAAACATGCTAAAGAAGATAAGCAAAATCTGGTCAATGTATCAAATTTGATTAGAAGTTTTACAAGAGTTGGTGTGGAAATGCTAAATACGACAATGAAATCGAAGATTATAAATAGAAAAGAGTTATCACCGTTTCTTCTTTTCAGACAGATTTTAGAAATGTCAGATGCGCTGAGCGTTCTTATTCGATCTGGATGCATCAATGCCTCCAAACCTGTAGTACGTTCCTTGTTAGAAGCTTATTTTCAATTGGCTTATATGTTTAATGGAGATGAAGAAAGAAAATCATTACAGTTTTTATTTCACTATGAAAAAAGACAAAAAGAATATTATGAAAATTTAGCTTTTCCCAAAAAGGGTGGAAGTTTTTTTGAGAAACTTAAAAATGACAAACATTTAAAAGGAACTCATTTACCCCAAAATCAGAAAATAATTTATGCTGATAATGTAAAAAAAATTGAAGCCGTTCTTAATGAAGATGAGTATAAAGAGATTTCAAAGGAATATACAAGGACAGAAAGTAACAAGGCAAATTTTAAGAGAGGCAAAAAAGGAAAAGTTTCTTTCTGGTATGAACTTTATAATGGGCCAACAAGTATTGAAATAGTTTCCGTAGAAATGAAGGAAGCAGCTCTTTATGAATTCATTTATAGGAATTGTTCCTCGTATGCACATATTGAAGACATAGTACATGTAAACTTAGAACTTCATGATGATTCTTCTTTTAAAGTGAGTCAATTAAGAGATTTAAGACAATTGTCAATTGTTACAAATAATATTTTATTATTAGTTGAGCTGTCATGTTTTTTGTTTCTAAAAAATAAAATTGTTAATAAAAGAAAATTTGCAATAAAGTTTGCTCCGCTTAGCGAAAAGAGAAGAAATATTTCACAAAAGTAAAGTGCTATTAAATAAATTTAAACAAATGAGCAAACTAAAAATACAAGGCAAAGAACTCCGCTCCATCGGCTATCCGCAAAGCCCGGTGATCAGCCTTGCTATGAATATAATGGAGAAGAACTTCAAACATCTTTCTCATGCTGATGCCATGGAAGTACTGAGAGCTATTTTGCAAAGTCCGAATGAATATGCAAATGATCCCGTATTAGGTAAGATCGCAATGATGCTTGTACCAAAATCGGAGTCTTCTGAAATCCCTCCTTTGGAGGGACTTAGGGAGGCAGGCATTCAATTCAATGTTTTCGGACAAGAGCATATCGAAGAAGGCGCAATGAATCAAATGAACATTGCAGTTAAATTGCCAATTGCTGTTGCCGGAGCATTAATGCCCGATGCTCATAGCGGCTATGGTTTACCCATTGGTGGAGTATTGGCAACAGAGAATGCAGTCATTCCTTATGGAGTCGGTGTTGATATTGGTTGCAGAATGTGTTTATCCATTTTTGATATTGATCCAAAAGAATTAATAGCAAAAGAAAATTATTTTACCAGGGAAATAAATGAAGCAACATTGTTCGGAGCCGGTTCACAATTTCAGCAAGCCTCCGATCATGAAGTAATGGAAAGAAAAGAATTTGATGAGCTTGCATTATTGAAAGGGTTACAAACAAAAGCATGGAAACAACTTGGTTCATCCGGCTCAGGAAATCATTTTGTAGAATTCGGAATTGTTGAGATTAATGAAAAGGATGAGGTATTGAATGTTGAAGCAGGAAAGTATATTGGATTATTGTCTCATTCCGGTTCAAGAGGGTTAGGAGCAAACATTGCCAATCATTATACGAAGCTTGCAAAGCAAAAAAGAAGATTGCCGGCAGAAGCAGGCAATCTTTCATGGTTTAATCTTGATGAAGAAGCAGGAATCGAATATTGGCTAGCTATGAATCTTGCAGGTGATTATGCTTCTGCCAATCATCATATCATTCATGAAAAGATTTCAAAACAATTAGGAAGGAAGCCAATGAAGATGGTGGAAAACCATCACAACTTTGCATGGAAAGAAATGATCAACGGCAAAGAAGTAATCGTTCATCGCAAAGGAGCAACACCTGCCGGTAAAAATGTAATGGGAATTATTCCCGGTTCAATGACTGCTCCGGGTTTTATTGTAAAAGGAAAAGGAGAGGAAGCTTCTCTTTCATCAGCATCACATGGAGCAGGAAGAAAGATGAGCAGAACAGCAGCATTGAATTCTATTACGCATAAAACATTGAATGAAGAATTGCAAAAACATGGAGTAAAACTTTTAGGCGGTGGTTTAGATGAAGCTCCTTTTGCTTATAAGGATATAGAAGTCGTCATGAAAAGTCAAAAGCAATTAGTTGATGTTGCCGGTAAGTTTATTCCCAAGATTGTAAAGATGGATGGCAGTTCGCCAAAGCAATGGAGGAAGAAGAGGGATGAAGCAGTTGGTGAGTAGATAAATAAGCATTGGTACTAATATATACTTATTGCCTACACCTTTATATAAACTCTTTTCTTATCCATCCAGTAACAAATAGCCCACATAAAAGTAATAACGCAAAGCGCATATAACAGGGAACCGATTCTTGGATCACCGGGAACATGGATGAGTACTTTTTGATATAACCAGCTCCATGGCGAGATATAGATCATTTTTCCCTGCTCATTTAAATGATCTGGAATGCGAATGAGAGCAAGTGTTCTTGGCAAAAAAGAACTTAGCGCAAAAACGAACAATGCATTTTTGCCAAATACATCAAAGAATTTTGAAAGCCATCCTTTCAGGTTCTTAAATTCAATTAAATAAATCATAGTCGCAATAGTGATCGTTGCAAGACCTGAAGTATAGATGGTATAAGAACTTGTCCATATTTTTTTATTGATAGGAAAAACCATGTCCCAACAAAAACCTGTAAGGATCATAGCTACACCAGCAACAAATAATCCCGAGATCATTTCGAAATTCTTTCCTTTCTTTTGAATGTAATCGCCAATAAGATATCCAAATATCACTTCAACTATAGCAGATATAGTGCTCATGATACCTTCGGGATCGAAAGGATAGCCTTCGCCCTTGTACATGTGCGGCACATGCAATATTTGTTTATCTATATCAGTGCCAAACCATCCCATACGACCAAAAGGATCGGCAGGATTGTCAAGTATGCAAAGAAGCCAATAAAGAAGTAATAGGATCAATCCAACATAAAGTGACCTGCGTGGTTTGAGATAATATATAATTATAGAACCAAAAAAATAACAAAGAGCTATTCGCTGCAATACACCTAAAATTCTTACTCCATTCTCCCGGTTTTTAGAATCAACCCATTCTCTGAATACTAAATGACCATCATTCCATCTTACAAAAGGATACCATTGCAGAAAAAGACCAATCAAAAAAATCAATAAGCTTCTTTTAATTATTTTTTTCCAAAACAAACCGCTGTTTGCTTCATATTTTGGCATTACAAAAGAGAATGCAATGCCTATAGCAAAAAGAAAAAAAGGAAAGACAAGATCGGTGGGAGTAAGGCCGTGCCATTCGGCATGATCAAGCGGTGGATAAATATGATTCCAGGAACCAGGATTATTTACCAATATCATCAGGCAAACTGTAGCACCCCGGAAAACATCAAGGGAGTAGTAACGTTGGTTCAAACAATCATGTTTTGGTAACTAAATGTACTAAAAGAATTATTTTGGCAGTATGAAAGACGATTTTTTTGTGCATTCAAGCAGTATAGTTGATCAAGGAGCACAAATTGGATCAGGCACAAAGATTTGGCATTTCTGTCATTTGATGCCGGCCTGCAAACTCGGTAATAGCTGTGTAGTCGGGCAAAATGTTTTTATAGATAACAATGTCGTAATTGGTAATGGAGTAAAAATCCAAAACAATGTATCCGTTTATAATGGAGTAATAATTGAAGATGACGTTTTTCTCGGCCCATCCATGGTATTCACTAATGTGATCAATCCCCGAAGCTTTATTGAAAGAAAAAATGAGTTTAAAAAAACTATAATAAAAAAAGGAGCTACTATTGGCGCCAATGCTACCATACTTTGCGGAATTGAAATAGGGTCATACGCTATGATAGGCGCCGGAACTGTTGTGGTAAAAGATGTTGTTCCATTTGGATTGGTAGTTGGTAATCCTGCACAACAAATAGGATGGGTAAGTGAAGCTGGTATTACACTTGATTTTAATGCTGAACAAATTGCAATATGTCCGCAAACCCGACAAAAATATAAGTTGGAAAATGGCAAGGTTCAAGTGTGGAATAATTAACAGGTGTGGGGAAATAAATCCTTCAAAATCTGCGCATTTTATTGTCTTTCCACTCACATTCTCCCCTATATTTGCAACCGAAATAGAACGCCTTCTGGCTAGTTAATAATCATTCGAATTCGATGAAAACCGGTCATGTAAAAAATAGTTTATGTGACTGAGATGGCGAAGCCGTCCAAAAATTTTCCCTGTGTCAAATAAATGGTTAGCGATATATACCCGCCCCCGTTGGGAAAAAAAGGTAAATCAACGCCTTGCAGAAAAGGGACTGGAAAGTTATTGTCCATTAAATAAAGTAAGGCGAAAATGGAGCGACAGGGTTAAAATAGTAGAAGAGCCTTTATTTAAATCGTATGTTTTTGTAAAAGTGAGCGATGAGGACCGGTCGGCTGTAAGAATGACGCCGGGAGCTATCAACTTTGTTTACTGGGAAGGTAAACCAGCGGTAATAAAAGAAAAAGAAATAATTGCCATCAAACGTTTCCTGGATGAGTATGAAAATGTAGAAGTTCAAAAGGCTGATTTAAAAATCAATCAACGGGTAAGAATAACGAATGGAACTTTAATGGATCATGAAGGCAAAGTGCTCGATATTCGTCATAAAACCGCCAAGATCGCTATCGATAGTCTTGGGTATATTTTGGTGGCGTATATTGACAGAAGTAAATTAACTTCGGCGCAATCCAATAAACTGCCCGGGGATTAACAATATCCTTTTATTAAAAGTAAATCAATGAAATTCTGCAAGATCTTTCTATTGCTTATCATTTCTGTTTATCTTTTTTCTTGCGGCACGCAGCATAAGGTCCCTAATTATCTTGAAAATGCCGTTGATACCAGCTTTAAGGGGCAGGTAAAATTTCCTCAATTGATCATTCAAAAAAACGACCAGCTTTCCATACAGATATACAGCTTAAGCACACAGCCGGAAAAATCAGATGTCTTATATAATTTACCCGCATCAGGCGGGATTACCGGATATTTAGTTGACGTGAATGGTAATATTGAAGTTCCCCGTCTTGGAACATTTCATGCGGAAGGATTGACCAAACAGGAACTGGCAGTACAAATAAAAAAACGATTGACAGAACCGGTTGAGTTATTAAAAGACCCTACTGTTATTATCCGTTTTTCCGGTTTCAGAATAATTGTAATGGGAGAGGTTGGGCATGAAGGGCCAATATCAGTACCCGTAGAAAAGCTTACTATATTAGAAGCTATGGGTATGGCTGGTGGTATTACACCGTATGGTAAAAAAGAAACGGTGAGAGTAATCAGAGAAAATAATGGAATAAGAGAAATAGGTATCATAAATGTTGCCTCTAAGGATGTGTTTGATTCACCCTATTATAACTTAACGCAAAATGATATAGTAATTGTAGATCCTACCAAGCAAAAGGCCAAGCAAACAGAATCCGCTATTACTACAGGTAAGATCACTTTTGCATTAAGTATAATAACCACGGCAGCCTTTCTTTATAATATTTTCAGATAATCCATCCAACTTTAATACATCGATGCAGGAAAACGAGCAGGGAAATATAAATACCAACAGGAGCGAATTGCTGAGTTTAAGTTTCAGGGACCTGTTTTATAAATATGTTCGCTTCTTACCGCTTTTCCTTTTATCAGTCGCTTTTGCCCTGTTTATTGCTTATATATACTTACGCTATGCTACTCCTATCTATAATGCCGGGGGAACCATGCTGATAAAAAGTGATCAAAAAAATGGTGCAGGCAATGATAAGTTTGAAGATGTATTTGTAAACAGCAGGAATTCTAATATTCAGAGTGAAATAGAGGTTTTGAAATCCAAGCCTTTGATGGAAAGGGTGGTTAAAAAACTCAATCTTCAATTTAATTATTATGTTATCGGCAAGATAAAGACGATCAATATTTATAAGCAAGGCCCTTTTCTTGTAGAACCCGTTGAAATATCTGATTCATCAAGACCCTTTTCATGGAAAATAAAATTTTTAAACGATCATCAATTCCGGGTCAATGATGATAAAACTATTATTTCTTTTGGTCAGTATTTTAAAAACTCAAACGGTCTTTTCAGGATCACCCGAAACCCCTATGGAGGTATCAGCAAAGACTATAATGTTATTTACCAGCCTGCCTATGCCTGTGCAAGCGGTTATGCAGGAGGAGTACAGATTAATCCTAAAACACCTGGCACCGGTATTCTGATAATAAGCCTGCAAGCTACTAATGCACAAATGGCTGCAGATATTATTAATGGATTAATGGAAGAATACGGGCATTACAGCATTGAAGAAAAAATAAAATCGGCAGACCAGATGATCTCTTTTATTGATGAAAGATTGATCGATTATGGAAAAATCAGAGATAGCATTCAAAGAGCATATTTAACTATGCAAATAAAATATAATCTTTTTGATGCGACTACTCAAACGGGCACTTACTATGGAAATATCATTGAAGCGGATAAAGCTATTAATGAACAGCGGATGAACATTAATATAGCCGATATGATTGATGAATATCTTGCGGACAAAAAAAATGAATTTACCAAAGTAATTGTACCTTCTTCTTTAGGCCTCGCCGATGCTACTTTAAATGGTTTAATAAGCACTTATAATGCAGCACAGCTTGAAAGACAAGGGATGATCGACGCCAACATCACTCCTGCTAATCCATCTCTCATCGAAATAAACGGGAAGATTGAACAATTAAGAATAAGTATCAGGGAAAATTTAAAAAATATTAAAGCCTCTACTGGTGCTTCTATTAATGAAATATTGCAACGCTCCTCACAAAATGAATCACAGCTTAAACAATTGCCATCAAAGACAAATGATTTGGCAGAGATCAAAAGAGGATTGGATGCTTACCAGGCTCTTTACAGTCTTTTGCAAACAAAAAGATTGGAAACTTCCATTTCAAGAGCATCAACTATTCCCAATTCATCTATTGTGGAAAGAGCGTACGTATCCAATACACCAGTGAAGCCAAATCGCCGCTCTATCCAGATATTAGCCATTCTTCTTGGGGTTGGTTTGCCGGCGCTAATTATTTTCATTGGGGAAATATTGAATGATAAGGTTACCACCCGCTTTGATATTGAAAAAATAACTCCCGTACCTATTCTTGGAGAGATTGGTCATTCCTATTCAACAAAAGCACTGATTGTAAATAAGACAACACGCAGCATGGTGGCGGAACAGTTTCGTATCATCCGCTCTAATCTTCAATATATTCTTCATAAAAATGACAAAGCAACATTATTAGTTACTTCATCATTTAGCGGTGAAGGAAAATCTTATGTAAGCACCAACATAGGCGCCGTTATGGCGTTAGCAGGTAAAAAAACCATTATCCTTGAATTTGATATCAGGAAACCAAAAATTCTTTCCGGTTTAGGAATAGCAAAGGGTCCGGGTATTACTAATTTTCTTGTAGGAAAAGCCGGGCTCGATGAGTTAGTAAAACCTGTTCCCGACCAGGAAAATCTTTTTGTGCTCGGCTGTGGCCCTGTTCCTCCCAATCCTGCTGAATTGTTGTTAGATCAAAAAGTAGAGGAACTGTTTACATGGCTTCGTACAAATTTTGATGTGGTAATAGTAGATACTGCGCCAATAGGAATGGTTAGCGATGCCATGACGCTCAGCAAATTTGCAGATGCCACATTATATCTTGTCCGGCAAGGCCATACATTTAAAAAGCAGGTAGTTCTTATTGATGAATTTTACCGGGAAAATAAATTGCCAAAGGTTTCGATTATTATTAATGATGTAAAGATGAAGCCTGGCTACGGCTATTATGGATATGGCCGGTATGGGTATGGATACGGGTATGGATATGGCAGCTATTATGAAGAAGAAGCACCTCCCAAAAATTTTCTTGAAAGAGTATTGAGCTGGCTTGATATCAGAAAAATTTTCCGCAGGCAAGGCAAAAAATAATTCTAATTATCAATGCGCATTTTAGTAACCGGCGGCGCTGGTTTTATCGGTTCCAATCTAGTTGCTGCCTTATTAAATGATGAAAGGGTAAGTAGCGTTAAAGTGCTGGATAATCTTGCAACCGGGTCAACAAATAACCTCGAAGAATTTAAAAGCAATCTTAAGTTTCTTTTTATAGAAGGCGATATTCGTAATTACGACACCTGTCTTAAAAGTTGCGAAAACATTGATCTTATTTCGCACCAGGCTGCGTTAGGTTCTGTTCCCCGATCTATCAATGATCCGCTTACAACAAACGAAGTAAATATAACAGGTACGTTGAATATTTTTACTGCCGCCAAAGAAAAAAACATAAAACGTATCGTATATGCTGCCAGTTCATCTACATACGGCGATCATCCCGGTTTGCCAAAAGTAGAAGATAAAATAGGGAAACCTCTTTCTCCTTATGCAGTTACCAAATATGTAAATGAAATGTATGCAAATGTTTATTCCAATATTTATGAAATGGAAATGATCGGGTTGCGGTATTTCAACATTTTTGGACCGAAACAAAATCCCAAAGGACCTTATGCAGCTGTTATCCCCTTATTCATAAAAGGACTATTAGAAAATGTGTCGCCGGTTATCAACGGGGATGGTAGCCATAGCCGGGACTTTACGTATGTTGATAATGCAGTGCAGGCAAATGTTCTCGCCTTATTTACCAATAATAAAGAAGCGATAAACCAGGTATATAATATTGCCTGTGGTTATCAAACTTCTTTATTGCAGTTATTTAATTATTTAAAAAAAGAAGCAAACAGTTCTTTGCAGCCTGTTCATGGTCCGGAAAGAAAAGGAGATGTAAGACATAGCCTTGCTGATATTCAGAAAGCGCAGGAACTTTTAGGTTATAAAGTATTTGTACCGATTGAAGAAGGACTTCGTCGGGCATTTAACTGGTATAAAATCAATGAAGCTTAAATGAAAAAAGCAATTATTATCACAGGAGGCGCCGGGTTTATCGGGTCACATGTGGTGAGATTATTTGTAAAAAAATATTCTGATTATAAAATTATAAATCTTGATGCACTCACGTATGCGGGTAACCTTGAAAATTTGCGGGACATAGAGAATGAAAACAACTATACTTTCGAAAAAGCAAATATTCTGAATGCTGACGAGCTGGAAAAAATATTTTCAATGTATGACCCCGATGGTATCATTCATCTTGCAGCTGAATCTCATGTTGATCGTTCTATTCTTTCACCGCTCGATTTCGTATATACCAATGTCATAGGCACTGTTAATTTATTAAATGCAGCAAAGAAACAATGGGCTGGTAATTTCAGCAATAAACGTTTTTATCATGTTTCTACAGACGAAGTATATGGGGCATTGGGAGAAACAGGTTTCTTTACCGAAGAAACAAGATACGAACCTAATTCACCTTATTCTGCCTCTAAAGCTTCTTCTGATCATTTTGTAAGAGCTTATGGTGAAACATATCATTTGCCGGTTATCATTACCAATTGCTCTAACAATTATGGGCCAAATCATTTTCCTGAAAAATTGATTCCGCTATTTATCAATAACATCATTCATAAAAAACCTTTGCCTGTATATGGGGATGGGTTATATACAAGAGACTGGCTGTTTGTAAAAGATCATGCAGCCGCCATTGATCTTGTTTTTCATAAGGGAGGAGATCATGAAACATATAATATCGGAGGCTTCAATGAATGGAAAAATATTGATCTTGTCAAACTGCTGTGCAAACTAATGGACGAGAAGTTAGGTAATGCTGCAGGTACCAGTGAAAAACTTATTACCTATGTAAAAGATAGGCCCGGACATGACCGAAGATATGCCATCGATGCTTCAAAGATCAATAAGGAGTTGGGATGGAAACCTTCTGTAACTTTTGAAGAAGGATTGTCTCAAACAATAGATTGGTATTTGGAAAATACAGAATGGTTAAAGCATGTAACTACGGGAGAGTATCAGCATTATTATGAGAAACAGTATCAGGAGAGAGGTTAAGGTTGAGGTTGAGGTTAAGGTTGAGGATAAGATTATTACTTTAGTTCCTTCCTTTTTTTGAACTCACATACAGCCTTAAATTCTTATCATGCCTTACTACGATTTTACGGAAATGCCCGTCTGGCAAATAGCAATTGAAATAGTTGCAAACATTTATAAATTAACCGACAGGTTGCAGGTTGCCAAAACGTGAAGATTATGCATTATGTGGACAAATGCGTTCGGCAGCGCTTAGTATAGCAGCTAATATTGCAGAAGGGTTTGGTCGAAATCATTCGAAAGATAAAATAAACTTTTATTTTTATTCGAGGGGAAGCTCAACGGAAGAAATAAGTCATTTGCTTTGCGGCAATAAAGTTGGTTATTTTTCCCTTGAAGAAATTAATCCAATTAGGATGAAATGTAAGCAAGTGATTGAGGAGTTAAACAAAATGATCAAAACTTTAAGCCAGTCTAAACCTATATCTTAACCTCACTCTCAACCTTTAAAATGAAAGGTATCATCCTCGCAGGCGGCTCAGGCACTCGTTTATATCCAATAACAAAAGCTATCTCAAAACAGATCATGCCTGTGTATGACAAGCCAATGATCTATTATCCTCTTTCTACATTAATGATGGCGGGTATTCGAGACATCTTAATAATTACAACACCGGAAGATCATTCTCAGTTTAAAAGATTGCTCGGTGATGGCGAACAAGTAGGTTGCCGGTTTGAATATGCCGTTCAGGAAACACCTAATGGATTGGCGCAAGCATTTGTGATCGGCGCATCCTTTATAGGAAAAGAAAAAGCCGCATTGATCCTGGGCGATAATATTTTTTATGGCTCAGGTCTCGGTATGCAATTAAAAAAATTAAATGATGTGGAAGGAGGTTATGTTTTTGCTTACCGGGTTTCAGATCCCGAAAGATATGGCGTTGTAGAATTTGATGAGAATATGAAGGCAATATCAATAGAAGAAAAGCCAACGAAACCTAAATCAAATTTTGCTGTACCCGGCCTGTATTTTTATGACAATGAGGTATTGTCTATCGCAAAAAATTTAAAACCATCCCCAAGAGGAGAATACGAGATTACTGATGTAAACAAAGTGTATTTACAAAATGGTAAATTGAAAGTTTGCGTACTGGACAGAGGAACAGCCTGGTTGGATACAGGCACTTTTGATTCACTTAGCGATGCAAGTGAATTTGTAAGAGTAATAGAAAAAAGACAAGGAACTAAAATAGGTTGCATTGAAGAAATAGCTTATCGAAACGGGTTTATAAATAAGGATCAGCTAATGACGGTTGCTGACCATTTAGCCAAAAGTGGGTATGGTGAATACTTAAAAAGAATAGCACGGGAATAATTTTTAATAAAAAATAATTATGTCCAAAATAGCATTAATAACAGGTGTTACCGGGCAGGATGGCGCCTATCTTGCGGAACTTCTTTTAAATAAAGGGTATATCGTACATGGTATAAGAAGGCGTTCGTCTTTATTTAATACAGACAGGATCAATCATCTTTACAAGGATCCGCATGAAAAAAATGTAAGACTGTTCCTTCATTATGGAGATCTTACCGATTCTACTAATGTCATCCGTATCATTCAGCAGGTTCAGCCTGATGAAATATATAATCTTGGCGCTATGAGCCATGTTCATATAAGTTTTGAAGAGCCGGAATATGTTGCAAACACGGATGCTACCGGCACCCTGCGCATCCTTGAGGCTGTGCGGATATTGGGGTTAGAGAAAAAAACAAAAATATACCAGGCCTCCACTTCGGAATTATATGGCAAGGTTCAGGCTTTTCCCCAAGATGAAAAGACCCCTTTTTATCCAAGATCTCCTTATGGCGTAGCTAAATTATATGCTTATTGGATCACGGTTAATTACCGGGAAGCTTATGGTATGTATGCCTGCAACGGAATTTTATTTAACCATGAAAGCCCAATGCGTGGTGAAACGTTTGTTACCCGTAAGATCACAAGAGGAATAGCGGAAATTGTATTGGGTCTAAAAAAGAAATTATGGTTGGGGAATCTTTCTGCAAAACGTGACTGGGGGCATGCCAGGGATTATGTTGAAGCTATGTGGTTGATGCTTCAGCAAAAAGAACCTGATGATTTTGTAATTGCAACCGGCATTACTACATCTGTAAGAGATTTTGTAAAAATGGCTTTTGCTCATGCAGGAGTTGAAATTGTTTTTGAAGGAAATGATGAAAAGGAAAGAGCTATTGTTGATCATGTTACTGATCCGGCTATTCCGTTATCAAAAAATGATGTAGTGGTAGAAGTAGACAAGCGTTATTTCCGGCCGACCGAAGTAGATATTTTGCAGGGGAATGCAACAAAGGCAAGAGAAAAGCTGGGATGGACTCCCAAATACACGTTGAATGAATTAGTGAAAGAAATGGTTCATGCCGATATAGAACTTTTTCGTAAAGATGTTATTTTAAAGGAGTCGGGTTTCCATACTTTAAGACAATTTGAATAATGGAATCAATTAATTGTTACCTGATGACAAGGATTAAAAGTTCAACCCAAAAATTAGATGTACACAGAGATCAGTCAATGCAGGATATCAAAAAGTAAAAACCTGGTAAATGTTCTTTCTTTAGGAGAACAATATCTTACAGGCGTCTTTCCCAAAACTATAGATCAAAACATAACCAAAGGACCTCTTGATCTTGTATGGTGCCCGGACAGTGGTTTACTGCAAATGAAACAATCCTATAGCCTGGATGAAATGTATGGTGAAAACTATGGTTACCGGTCCGGTCTTAATGCATCTATGGTGAAGCATCTTACTAATAAAATTCATACTCTTGAAAGATTAGCATCACCAAAAGAGAATGATCTTGTTATTGATATTGGCAGTAATGATGCTACTTCATTAAAAGCATACACAAGCAAACATCGTAAGGTGGGAATTGATCCAACCGGTAAAAAGTTCAAGGAATATTATACAAAAGATATTTCGCTCATCCCCGATTTTTTTTCTGCGGACGTTTTTCGAAAAAATTTCCCCAACGAAAAAGCAAAGATCATTACTTCCATTGCCATGTTTTATGACCTGGAAAACCCTGTAGCATTTGTAAAAGATATTGAATCAGTATTAGCCGATGATGGTATTTGGCATTTTGAGCAAAGCTATATGCCTTCTATGCTCAGAACAAACTCTTATGATACTATTTGCCATGAACACCTGGAATTTTACAGTCTTAAAGTAGTAAAGAATCTTTTAGAAAGCTGTGATATGCGGGTTATAGATGTACAAATGAATGCAATCAATGGCGGAAGCTTTGCAATAACAGCCTGCAAAAAAAACGGATCTTATAAATCCAATACTCCTATTATTGAATGGATGCTCAGGCAGGAAGATGATATGGGTCTTGACACACTCAAACCTTATCGTGATTTTGAGGAAAGAGTATTCAGGCACCGCAAAAGCCTTGTTGAATTGATCGATGCCCTGGTAAGAGACAATAAAAAAATAATTGGTTACGGAGCTTCCACAAAAGGAAATGTATTGTTGCAATTTTGCGGTATCACTCCAAAACAAATACCTTATATAGCTGAAGTGAACGAGCAAAAATTCGGATCATTCACTCCGGGAACACACATACCCATTATTTCTGAAAAAGAAGCAAGAGCTATGAAGCCTGATTATTTTTTTGTATTGCCCTGGCATTTTAAATCTTCCATATTAGAAAAAGAAAGAGAGTATATGGAGCAAGGTGGAAAATTTATTTTTCCATTGCCGGAAATAGAGATAGTATGATCCGCCGGCATAAAAGCTTTATCGAAAAAGCAATTGATCGTATAACAGAACCGCTATTATCCCGAAGCTCTTATTCCCAGGCAGGAGAAGATACAATACTCAGGTTTCTTTTTCATGATTTTGGAAAAACTTTTATCAGCTATCTTGACCTGGGTACTAATCAACCAAAAGGAGACAATAATACATTTCTTTTTTACCGGAAAGGGGGTCAGGGTGTATGCGTTGAGGCAGATATATCTTTAATTCCAAAAATTAAAAAAGCCAGGCCTAAAGATAAAATAATCAATGCCGGTGTATCTGTAACAGAAGATAAAGAAGCAGATTTTTACATTTTCGATGTTCCCGGTATTAATACATTTAATAGAGAAGAGGCCGAGCAGCGCAATAACTCGGGCAATCATAAAATTGTGAAGGTTATCAAAGTTCCATTGGTGAATATAAATGATCTCATCAAAAATAATTTTGATGGTTATCCTGACCTGTTGTCCATTGATATTGAAGGCCTGGATCTTGCCGTTTTACGGTCTTTGGATTTTGACCGGTTTCCCATACCGGTAATTTGTGCAGAAACATGTGTGTATAGTGAAAATCATATTCGTCCTAAAGATCATTCCATTGCGGAATTTATGATCACCAAAGGATATGAGATCTATGCCGACACATACATCAATACAATCTTTGTTAATAAAAGCTGGTTTTATAATAAATAATGAAGGCCTTAATTTTCGGGATCTCGGGACAGGACGGATTTTATTTACATTCTTTATTAAAGGAAAAAAAGATAGAGGTAATTGGTGTTTCCCGTAATAATGATAACTGGATAAAGGCCCATGTAGCAGATCAAAAAGCCGTTACAGATCTAGTAAAAGCAAATCAGCCGGATTATATATTTCATTTAGCTGCCAACTCTACTACAAAGCATGAGGCATTATTTGAAAATCATGAAACGATTTCAACCGGCAGTCTTAATATTCTTGAAGCCGTTTATAAATTTTCGGGGCACACAAAAGTTTTTCTTTCGGGAAGTGGTTTGCAATTTGAAAATAAAGGATTGCCTATTTCTGAAAAAGATCCCTTTGAGGCCCGTGATCCTTATAGTGTTTCCCGCATTCACTCCGTTTATGCAGCAAGATATTATCGTCGCCTGGGAATGAAAGTGTATGTGGGCTATTTTTTCAATCATGATAGTCCTTTACGTTCCGAACGTCATATAAATAAAAAAATAGCTGCGGCTGTTCAGCGCATTGCAGGCGGCAGCAATGAAAAGATTGAGATCGGCGATATCAATACACGGAAAGAATTCAATTTTGCAGGTGATGTAATGAATGCTGTATGGATGTTTGTCAACCAGGATCTCCTATTTGAAGCGGTGATCGGCAGCGGAAAAGCGTACAGTATAAAAGACTGGGTGGAGATCTGTTTTAAATTGAAAGGAATGGATTGGAAACCTTATATCAGGGAACAGGATAATTTCACCGCTCAATATGATGTTCTTGTCTCCAATCCTCAATTAATACAATCAATTGGATGGCGGCCTGTTGTCAATATAAATGAGCTGGCGCAAATGATGCTAACATCATAAACAAAGTTATGGCTGAAACATTAGGCTCTTTATGTGATAAGCTTACGATCATTAAACTAAAACAATATCATGCAGACAATGATGATAAGCTAAACAGCTTACGGGGACAAGAAGAACAACTGGTTGCTGAAATAAATGAATACCTGGAAAATGTACTGACAGGAACAATTCCTCTCCATAAGCTGGAGTTTGCCGGCAACAAAGTTTATAAAGCAGAAGGAAATGAAACAAGAGAGATTGGTGGAATGATCGGGGAAGTATTTTCAGAACTTGCAAAAGTAAATTGCGATCTATGGCACGAGCAGGAAAAGGTTTATGATTTTGCTTCCATACCGGTGGCAGAAAAAGATAAGGTTATAAAAAAATTGGCCTTATTGAATCTTGAACGAAATAAATGTATTGACAGGATCAACCAGGCATTGAAAGAATCGATTGAATCCGGAAGAAATAATTAACCACTTTGTTAAAATGAAAAAATTAAGACAACAGCGGATTTAAAAGTGAAATGAATACAGACATAATAGAAACTGCAGCAAAACTTGAAATAACAGGAGAACACGAACACTGGACAGAGATCATCCAGCCAAAAACAAAGTTGCTTGATCTCCGCCTTGGCGAATTATGGCGTTACCGTGACCTGGTTATGATGTTTGTTCGTCGTGATTTCGTGACCAATTACAAACAAACTATTCTCGGGCCTGTATGGTTTTTTTTGCAGCCCTTACTCACTTCCTTTACATACATACTTATATTTGGAAGAGTGGCAAAATTATCAACCGACGGGTTGCCTATGATGGTTTTTTACCTGGCGGGTATTACCATCTGGAATTATTTTTCTGAAACGCTTACTAAAACGGCTACTGTTTTTAAAGACAATGCACAAATGTTTGGCAAGGTGTATTTTCCACGGCTTACCATGCCATTCTCCATCGTTATATCTAATCTTGTCCGCTTTTGTATCCAGCTTGGTTTATTTCTTATTATCTGGATTTATTATCTCCTGCAAACGGATAGCATACATCCCACTATTTATATCCTGCTCATACCGGTTCTCGTGATCGTTATGGGATTACTGGCATTGGGTTTTGGAATGATCATCAGTGCGATGACCACAAAATACAAGGACCTTATTTTTTTATTGACATTCGGTATTCAGTTATTAATGTTTGCAACGCCGGTCATTTACCCCTTAAGCAGCATCCCGGGAAAATATAAAGCGATTATCCTCGCCAATCCAATTACACCCATTGTAGAAACATTTCGTTATGGATTTTTAGGATCAGGAACCTTTAGCTGGAGTTATCTTGCCTATAGCTTAGTTACAACTATTGTCATTTTGCTATTAGGCACCATCGTCTTTAATCGTGTAGAAAAAAGCTTTACTGATACGGTATAAAAAAAATAAACCATGGCGAACACAACGAAGCACAGCAAATAAATAAATGAGTGATACTGTTATAAAAGTTGAAGATATTGGTAAGCTGTACAAGCTGGGAGAAATTAGTACCGGAACTTTAAGCCATGATCTTAATCGCTGGTGGGCAAAAGTTCGTGGTAAGGAAGATCCTTTTGCCAAGGTGGGTCAGGTAAACGACCGCACAGC
>Ga0105249_10002036_pt1 | contig 17529 bp, 12 predicted proteins | sample KBSS44metaG_FD_81522 | JGI IMG/M metagenome (GOLD analysis project Ga0105249, IMG submission 81522) | Switchgrass rhizosphere microbial communities from Kellogg Biological Station, Michigan, USA - KBS S4-4 metaG | ecosystem: Host-associated > Plants > Roots > Rhizosphere > Soil | place...
GTCGGACCAGTCGGCGCCGGCCACCTTGTGCCCGTACCGGATGTGCTTGTCGATGCCGTACTCGGCGACCGTCTCCTTCAGGTAGGCCATGATCGACGGACCGCCGGCGATGGCCTTCTCAGACGTCCACGGCTTGAAGCGGAAGCCGAGCGTGAACATGTCGGAGTCCGAGCGGATGCCCGGGTACTTGAACAGGTCCCAGGTACCGCCGAGGTTGTCCCGGCGCTCCAGGATCACATAGCTCTTGCCGGGGCAGCGGTCCTGGAGATGCCAGGCGGCACTGATGCCGGAGATGCCGGCTCCGACGACGACAACGTCGACAAATTCGGTCATGTTGTAAAGTTATCAACACTGTGTCGAGTGAGTCAACGATGTGTTGAGAAACTCGACATGACGTAAAGTAGTGCCCCGTGACCACCGTCAGCCAGCCGCGCGCCGCCCGCGGTCGCCGCGCCGCCCGCCCGTCGGGCGACGATCGTGAGCTGGCGATTCTCTCCACGCTGGAGCGGCTGCTGGAGGACCGGCCTTTCGCCGAGATCTCGGTCGACGACCTCGCAAGGGGCGCCGGCATCTCCCGTCCGACCTTCTACTTCTATTTCCCGTCAAAGGACGCGGTGCTGCTGACGCTGTTCGAGCGAGTATTGGCCCAGGCTGACGCCACGTTCGAGGGTCGGGACGACTACACCGTCGATCCCGCCGAGGTATGGCGCGACGGTATCTACGCCTTCTTCGAACCCCTGCGAACCCACCTCGCCGTTGCTCTCGCCGGTGTGGCGGCCACCGTAACCAACGCCGAGATCCGCGAGCTCTGGTCGACGTTCATGCAGAAGTGGGTCGATCGCACAGCCGCGGTCATCACCGCCGAACGGGCCCGCGGGGCGGCGCCGGAAACCGTGCCGGCTCAGGACCTGGCCGCCGCGCTGAATCTGATGAACGAGCGGACCATGTTCGCCTCGTACACGGCCCAGAAACCGGCCATCGCCGAAGACGCGGCGCTCGACACCGTCGTGCACATCTGGATTACCAGCATCTACGGCGAGACCCGCTGACTCGTCGGACCTCGATGCGAACATATATTCGTGTCCAGGGCCGCGGCAGGTTCCTATTCGGCGGCTCAGCCGCCGACCATCCTCCACGCCGACCTCGATTCCTTTTACGCCTCGGTCGAGCAGCGCGACGATCCCGCGCTGCGTCGAAAGCCGGTGATCGTCGGCGGCGGCGTCGTGCTCGCGGCCAGTTACGAAGCGAAGGCCTACGGGGTGCGCACGGCGATGGGGGGACGCCAGGCCCGCGCGTTGTGTCCGCACGCGATCGTGGTGCCGCCGCGGATGTCGGCGTATTCCGAGGCCAGCGACAGGGTGTTCGAGGTGTTCCATGACACCACACCCGTGGTCGAACCGCTGTCGGTGGACGAGGCCTTCCTCGATGTGTCGGGCCTGTGGCGGGTGTCGGGCACCCCGGTTGAGATCGCTGCCCGGCTGCGCGCGCAGGTCCGCGACCGCGTCGGGCTGCCCATCACCGTCGGCATCGCGCGGACAAAGTTCCTGGCCAAGGTCGCCAGCCAGGAGGCCAAGCCTGACGGGCTACTGCTGGTGCCGCCGGATCGTGAACTCGCATTCCTGCACCCGCTGCCCGTCCGCAGGCTCTGGGGCGTCGGTGTGAAGACGGCCGAGAAGCTGCACGCGCACGGTATCGAGACGGTGTCCGACGTAGCCGAGCTCAGCGAGTCGACGCTCGGGTCGCTGGTCGGCGCTGCGATGGGCCGTCAGCTATTCGCGTTGTCGCGCAACATCGACCGCCGCCGTGTGGTGACGGGGGTGCGGCGCCGATCGGTCGGGGCGCAGCGGGCCCTTGGCCGGGCAGGCAACACGATGACGGCCACGGAGGTCGACGCCGTCGTCGTCAATCTCGTCGATCGAATCACCCGGCGGATGCGCAAGGCGGGCCGTACCGGTCGAACGGTGGTGTTGCGCTTGCGGTTTGACGACTTCGGCCGAGCCACCAGGTCGCACACGATGCCGCGGGCCACGGCTTCGACGGACGTCATCCTCGCTATCGCACGCGGCCTGGTTGCCGCGGCCACGCCGCTGATCGCCGAGCGCGGCCTGACGCTGGTCGGGTTCGCCGTCGCCAACATCGACAGGGAAGGCGCGCAGCAGCTGGAGCTGCCGTTCGAGGAACACGCGGACACCACCGCGATCGATGAGGCGGTCGACAAAGTGCGGCAGCGCTACGGCAATACCGCGTTGACCCGCGGCGTGCTGCTGGGACGCGACCCCGGCCTCGAAATGCCGCACCTGCCCGACTAATTCGTCGTCCACTCCAGCAGCTTTTCCGCGGACCATGTGTTGACGATCCGATCGACGGGCACTCCGGCATCCAACGCACGCTGCGCGCCATACCCGAGGAACTCCAGCTGACCAGGCGCGTGCGAGTCGGTGTCGATGGAGAACAGACAGCCGATCTCCAGCGCAAGATTGAGCAAGCGGGTGGGCGGATCCCGCCGTTCCGGACGCGAGTTGATCTCGACGGCGGTACCGGCATCGCGGCATGCGGTGAAGACCTTCTCCGCGTCGAACTTGGATTCCGGCCGGATGCCCCGGCCACCGGTAACGAGCCGTCCCGTGCAATGGCCAAGCACATCCGCGTGAGGATTGTTGACCGCCTTGATCATTCGGCGCGTCATCGACGGTGCGTCCATCGATAGCTTGGAGTGGACGCTGGCCACCACGACGTCCAGGCGCTCGAGTAGTTCGGCTTCCTGGTCCAGCGAGCCGTCCTCGAGAATGTCGACCTCGATGCCGGTCAGGATCCGCATCGGCGCAACGGTCTCGCGCAGTTCGTCGATCACCTCGAGTTGCTTGCGTAGGCGCTCGGGAGAAAGGCCGTTGGCCACCTTCAGGCGGGGCGAGTGATCGGTCAGCGCACAATACTCGTGGCCCAATTCCCTTGCCGCGAGCATCATCTCCTCGATCGGAGCCGAGCCGTCCGACCAGTTCGAGTGCACGTGAAGGTCGCCCTTGAGCGCGGACCGGACGTCACCACCGCCGAGATCATTTGCCGCTTTCCGCAATTCGATCAGCGCGTCGGGTTCACGCCCGGCCCACGCCTGCGCGATCACCTTCGCGGTCTTGGGTCCGATGCCGGGCAGCGACTGCCAGCTGTTGGTTGCGCCGTGCCTTTCGCGATCTGCCTCGGAGAGCCCCTCCACGATGTCGGCGGCGTTGCGGTAGGCCATCACGCGGCGCGGGTCCTCGCGCGCCCTGTCCTTGTAGTACGCAATCTGGCGCAGGGCGATGACGGGGTCCATACGGTCCAGTCTGCGCTTAGCGTCGCGCCGGGTCGCGTCCCGTCAGCCCAATGACCCGGTCCAGTGTGGGCGCATCGTCGGCGACAGGCACCGCTGGCCCGAACAGTCCCTCAACCGGACCCTCGGCGGCGATCGCGGTCACGTGCGGCAGCACCGCGTCCAGCGTGGCCGGGTCGACGTTGTAGTCCTGTCCGGACGCGGCGGCCAGGTCCCAGCCGTGGATCACCACCTCCGTCAGGGCGACAATGCCGGCCATCTCGCCGGGGAAGTCAACACCGCCGGCACGCGACATGCCCTCCCACGCTGCCGGCTCACCCCACGCTCGCGCCAGCTCAGCCAGTCGCCTTGGGTATGCGGTGCGCCAGTCGTCGTCCAGCGGTGCTCCCTCGACCGGCGGGGTGTCCGTGAGCTCGCCGAACTCCTTTTTGGCGGCCGCGGTGAATGCCAGCGCCAGGCCACCCACATGCCCGACGAGGTCTCTCAGGCTCAGCTTCTGGCACGGCGTCCGGCCGTTGAGCTGCGCGTCGGTCACATTCATCAACACTTCGGCGGTCCGTTGGCATGCGGGCGTCAAATCGATCATGTCTGTACTGACCTGGCCGGCGACAGGAATTAATCAGCTTTCAGGACTAGTTTGGAAACACGTGAGATTCGCATTCAAGACATCCCCGCAGAACACCACGTGGTCCGACATGCTGGCCGTCTGGCAGGCGGCCGACGATATCGACGTCTTCGAGTCCGGCTGGACCTTCGATCACTTCTATCCGATCTTCTCCGACTCGTCCGGCCCTTGTCTCGAAGGATGGACGACCCTGACCGCGCTGGCGCAGGCCACGAAGCGGCTACGCCTCGGCACGCTCGTCACCGGAGTCCACTACCGCCATCCCGCGGTGCTCGCCAACATGGCTGCGGCGCTGGACATCATCTCCAACGGCCGACTCGAACTCGGCATCGGCGCGGGCTGGAACGAAGAGGAGTCAGGTGCCTACGGCATCGAACTCGGAAGCATCAAAGAGCGCTTCGACCGGTTTGAGGAAGCCTGCGAGGTGCTGACCAGCCTGTTGAGCAAGGACACCACCACCTTTGACGGCAAGTTCTATCAACTCAAGGACGCGCGCAACGAGCCGAAGGGCCCGCAGAAGCCGCACCCGCCGATATGCATCGGAGGCAGCGGTGAGAAGCGCACGCTGCGCATCACCGCGAAGTACGCCCAGCACTGGAACTTCGTGGGCGGTGCGCCGGAGGAGTTCGCACGCAAGCGAGACGTGCTCGCCTCGCACTGTGCGGACATCGGGCGCGATCCCAAGGAGATCATGTTGTCCTCGCACATCCGGCTGAGCCCGGATCACCACAATCCGGATACCAAGATCGATTTCGGTCACGCGATCGAGGAGGCCGCCGCGCTCGGCAAGGAAGGCCTGGATCTGGCGATCGTGTACCTGCCGACGCCGCACACCCCGACGGTCCTGGAACCGCTCGCCGAGGCGATCAGGGATTCCGGCCTGCTCACCAGCAAAGACATTGGGCGATAACGATAATATAACGGTTAGGCAAACGTAAGGTCACATCTCGGCTGTTTGACGTAACCAGCCGGGCCGGAATTAGCTAGAAGCCATAACGAAGTAGCTCGGCCGGCGTGATCAGGCGTTCGGCTTTGGCGGGGAATTCACGGCTCTTGACCGGGTGACGGAACCATGACCAGGCGATTCGACTCACCCGAGACCGAGTTAGCGGGTTGAGGTACACGGTGCTCACTCCTGCGAAATAGCAATAGCTGAACCGGGGGCCTACGTTACCGCAGAACCCTCATGAAGTCATTAGATACCTATTACCTGGCAAACTGAACTAGGCACGCCGAACAATAATCTGATGTTTTTGGAGTGACTGATGTGACTAATGTGACGTCACACAGGGTCGCACCCGCCTGCCGGGTTTTGGCGATCGGATCACGTCAACGCGGGTGACCGGCAGGTGGTGGAGATGGCCGATCACCCCGTCATTCAACTGCGTGTCGCAGCTGTTTGTCCCCAACGCAAGCGGGCCCAATTTAACGCACGAGCTAGCGTTGCGGCACGGCGGTGGGCTTGATCGGCGCAGGAAGGGCGGTATGGCCCATGAGATACCGGTCCACACCAGCGGCGGCCGCGCGGCCCTCGGCGATTGCCCAGACGATCAGCGACTGCCCGCGGCCCATGTCACCCCCGACGAAGACGCCGGGTACATTCGTCGCGAAATCAGCGTCGCGCGCGACGTTGCCGCGCTCGTTGATTTCGACGCCGAGATCGGTCAGCAGGCCTTCACGCTCGGGGCCGACGAAGCCCATCGCCAGCAGCACCAGGTCGGCTTCCAACTCGAAATCGGAGCCCTCGATCTTTTCGAACTTGCCCGCGTTCATTTTGACCTCGTGACCACGCAGGCCCGTGACGCGACCGTCCTCGCCTGCGAAGTCCTCGGTGTTGACCGAATAGACGCGCTCGCCGCCTTCCTCGTGCGCCGAGGACACCCTGAACATCAGCGGGTAGACCGGCCATGGGGTGGACTCCGCACGCGTCTCCGGCGGCCTGGGCATGATCTCGAACTGGTGCACGCTGGCGGCGCCCTGCCGGTGCACGGTGCCGAGGCAGTCCGCGCCGGTGTCGCCGCCACCGATGATGATGACCTTCTTGCCCTTCGCGTGGATCGGCGGCAGACCATCCTCGTCGGCCACCGGGTCGCCGTTCTGCACCCGGTTGGCCCAAGGCAGGAACTCCATCGCCTGATGAATGCCGTCGAGCTCGCGGCCCGGGATCGGCAGATCGCGCCACGCGGTCGCGCCGCCGGCCAGCACCACCGCGTCGAACTCCGATCGGAGCTGGGCGGCGGTGATGTCGACGCCGACGTTCACACCCGCGCGGAATTGGGTGCCCTCGGCCTCCATCTGCGCCAGCCGCCGGTCGATGTGGCGCTTTTCCATCTTGAACTCGGGGATGCCGTAGCGCAGCAGGCCGCCGATGCGGTCGTCGCGCTCGAACACCGTGACGGTGTGGCCTGCGCGGGTCAGCTGTTGAGCTGCGGCCAGACCTGCGGGCCCGGATCCGACGACGGCGACGGTCTTGCCGGTCCGCTTGTCGGGCGGTAACGCAACGACCCAGCCCCGGTCGAAGGCGTTGTCGATGATCTCGACCTCGACCTGCTTGATGGTCACCGGATCCTGGTTGATGCCGAGCACGCACGAGCCCTCACACGGCGCCGGGCACAGCCGACCGGTGAACTCCGGGAAGTTGTTGGTGGCGTGCAGCCGTTCGATCGCATCGCGCCAACGGTCGGTGCGCACCAGGTCATTCCACTCAGGGATGAGGTTTCCGAGTGGACACCCGTTGTGACAGAACGGGATACCGCAGTCCATGCACCGCGCCGCCTGATCGCGCAGCACGTCGTGGGAGAAGTCCTCGTACACCTCTTTCCAGTCGAGCAAACGCAGCGGGACCGGCCGCCGTTGCGGGGTCTCGCGCTTTGTGTACTTGAGGAAGCCCTTGGGATCAGCCATTGGCAGCCGCCATGATCGCCTCGTCGACATCTGAGCCGGTGCGTTCGGCCTCCGCAATCGCCACGAGCACCCGCTTGAAGTCGCGCGGCATCACCTTCACAAAATTCTTCAGCTCGTTCTCCCACTCGGACAGGATGCGTTGTCCCACTGCCGAATCCGTCGCATCGACGTGGGCCTGGACCATTCCGCGGAGCCAGTCGATGTCGTCCTCGTCCATCTCATCTAGGTCGACCATCTCCGCGTTGAGGTTCTCACCCAGTGCGTCCGCGGGGTCGTACACATACGCAACGCCGCCCGACATGCCCGCCGCGAAGTTACGTCCGGTGGGCCCGAGGATGACGACCTTGCCGCCAGTCATGTATTCACAGCCGTGGTCGCCGACACCTTCGACGACCGCGTGCGCGCCGGAGTTGCGGACCGCGAACCGCTCGCCCACCACACCGCGCAGGAACACCTGGCCGCTGGTGGCGCCGAACAGGATCACATTGCCTGCGATGATGTTCTTCTCGGCGACGTAGTCCGCCGGCGCATCGTCCGATGGGCGCACCACGATGCGGCCGCCCGAAAGGCCCTTGCCGACATAGTCGTTGGCGTCGCCGTACACGCGAAGGGTGATGCCCTTCGGCACGAACGCGCCGAAGCTGTTGCCCGCCGACCCGTCGAACGTGATGTCGATGGTGCCGTCGGGAAGTCCCTGCCCACCATAGGCTTTCGTCAGCTCGTGGCCGAGCATCGTGCCCACGGTGCGGTTGGTGTTCGCGATCGCGGCGGCGAACCTCACCGGCGTTCCCGAATCGAGAGCCTCCCGGCTCATCACGATCAGCTGCTGATCCAGCGCCTTGTCCAGGCCGTGGTCCTGACGCGAGCTGCAGTACAGGTCCTGGTTCATGAACGCCGACTCGGGCTCGTACAGCACCGGCGACAGGTCCAGCTTGTAGGCCTTCCAGTGCTCCGCGGCCCTCGTGGTGTCCAGCGAGCCGACCTGGCCGACCATGTCGTTGACGGTCCGGAAGCCCAACTGGGCCATCACTTCCCGGACTTCCTCGGCGATGAACATGAAGAAGTTTTCGACGAACTCCGGTTTGCCGGTGAACCGCTGCCGCAGCACCGGATTCTGGGTGGCGACGCCGACCGGGCAGGTGTCGAGGTGGCACACCCGCATCATGATGCAGCCGGACACCACCAGGGGCGCTGTCGCGAACCCGAACTCCTCCGCGCCGAGCAACGCGGCGATCACGACGTCACGGCCGGTTTTGAGCTGGCCGTCGACCTGAACGACGATCCGGTCGCGTAATCCGTTGAGCAGCAGCGTCTGCTGCGTCTCGGCCAGGCCGAGCTCCCACGGCGCACCCGCGTGCTTCTGCGACGTCAGCGGCGTCGCACCGGTGCCTCCGTCGTGGCCTGAGATCAGCACCACGTCAGCGTGTGCCTTCGACACACCCGCGGCGACCGTGCCGACGCCGTTCTCGCTGACCAGCTTGACGTGCACACGTGCCTGAGGGTTGGCGTTCTTAAGGTCGTGGATCAGCTGCGCCAGATCCTCGATCGAGTAGATGTCGTGGTGCGGCGGCGGAGAGATCAGGCCGACACCCGGTGTGGAGTGCCGCACCTCGGCCACCCACGGATACACCTTGTTACCCGGAAGCTGGCCGCCCTCACCGGGTTTCGCACCCTGAGCCATCTTGATCTGGATGTCTGTGCAGTTGGTCAGGTAGTGGCTGGTGACACCGAACCGCGCCGACGCCACCTGCTTGATCGCGCTGCGCCGCCAGTCGCCGTTCTCGTCGCGGTCGAAGCGGTTGACGTGCTCGCCGCCCTCACCCGAATTCGACCGCCCGCCAAGGCGGTTCATCGCGATTGCCAGCGTCTCATGCGCCTCGGCGGAGATCGAGCCGTAGCTCATCGCACCGGTCGAGAAGCGCTTGACGATCTCGCTGGCCGGCTCCACCTCGTCCAACGGCACCGGCGGGCGAACGCCGTCCTTGAACTTCAGCAGGCCGCGCAGCGACGCCATCTTCTCGCTCTGGTCGTCGACCAGCTTGGTGTACTCCTTGAAGATCGAGTACTGCCCGGTGCGCGTCGAGTGCTGCAGCTTGAACACCGTGTCCGGGTTGAACAGGTGGTACTCACCCTCACGGCGCCACTGATACTCGCCGCCGACCTCTAGCTCGCGGTGCGCCCACTCGTCGGGTCGGTCAAGGTACGCGAGCGAGTGACGGGTGGCGACGTCATCGGCGATGTCATCGAGTTCGATGCCGCCGACGGGGCACGTCAGCCCGGTGAAGTACTCGTCGAGCAGCTGCTGGCTGATGCCGATCGCCTGGAACAGCTGGGCGCCGGTATAGGAGGCCAGCGTGGAGATGCCCATCTTCGACATCACCTTCAGCACGCCCTTGCCTGCCGCCTTGACGTAGTTTGCCTTCGCCTTGTCGCTTGTGATGCCGGTGATCACGCCGCGGTCGACCATGTCCTCGATCGACTCGAACGCCATGTACGGGTTGATCGCGGCGGCGCCGAAGCCCACCAGGCATGCCATGTGGTGGACCTCGCGGGCGTCACCCGCCTCCACGACCAGGCCGACCTGGGTGCGGGTTCGGTCGCGAACAAGGTGGTGGTGCACGGCCGAAACGCTCAGCAGCGACGGGATGGGCGCCATCGACTCGTCTGATTCGCGGTCGGACAGCACGATGATGCGCGCGCCGTCGCGGATGGCGGCCGACACCTTCGCCCGCACATTGTCGAGCGCCTCCTTGAGGCCCTGCCCGCCGCGGTTGACCGGGTACAGACAGCGAATCACCGCGGCGCGCATGCCGTGCTTGTGGCCGCGGATCTCGTGATCGGGATCGACGCAGATCAGCTTCGAGAGCTCGGCGTTGCGCAGGATCGGCTGTGTCAACACGATCTGTCGACACGAGTCGGCGTTTGGGTTGAGCAGGTCGCCCTCGGGCCCGACGGTGCCCTGCAGGCTGGTCACCACCTCTTCGCGAATGGCGTCCAGCGGCGGGTTGGTGACCTGGGCGAACAACTGCTGGAAGTAGTCGTAGAGCATCCGCGGCCGCTGTGACAGCACGGCGACCGGGGTGTCGGTGCCCATGGAGCCGAGCGGTTCGGCGCCGGTGCGCGCCATGGGCGCTACCAACAAGTTGAGCTCCTCGTAGGTGTAGCCGAAGATCTGCTGCCGCAACACAACCCGGTGATGCGGCATCCGGACGTAGTCGCCGGGCGGCAGGTCATCGAGCTTGAACAGGCCTGCGTCGAGCCACTGCTGGTAGGGAACCCCAGCTGCGAGTTCGGACTTTATTTCTTCGTCGGACACGATGCGGCCCTTGGAGGTATCGACCAGGAACATCCGGCCGGGCTGCAGCCGCATCTTCTTCACCACGGTGGATGGATCGAGGTTGAGCACGCCGGCCTCGGACGCCATCACCACCAGACCGTCGGCACTGACCCAAATGCGTGACGGGCGAAGGCCGTTGCGGTCCAGCACCGCGCCGATCACGGTGCCGTCGGTGAACGTCATGGACGCCGGGCCGTCCCAAGGCTCCATCAACGACGCGTGGTACTCGTAGAACGCCCGGCGCGCCGGGTCCATCGACTCGTTGCGCTCCCATGCCTCGGGGATCATCATCAGCACGGCGTGCGGCAGGCTGCGGCCCCCGAGGTGCAGCAGTTCGAGCACCTCGTCGAAGCGCGCGGTGTCCGAGGCGCCCGGCGTGCAGACCGGGATGATCTTGTCGAGGCTCTTGCCCTTGTCGCGGCTCGCCGCGGCCCCGGACCCGAACACGTCGGTGCTGATCAACGCTTCGCGCGCCCGCATCCAGTTCTCGTTGCCGGTGACGGTGTTGATCTCGCCGTTGTGGGCGATCCGCCGGAATGGGTGGGCCAGTGGCCACGACGGGAACGTGTTCGTCGAGAACCGCGAGTGCACGATGCCCAGCGCGCTGGTGAGCCGATCGTCTTGCAGGTCAAGGTAAAACGCCTTGAGCTGCGGCGTGGTCAGCATGCCCTTGTAGACGAACGTCTGACCGGAAAGGCTTGGGAAGTAAACGGTCTCGCGGCCGGGGCCGTCCTGACCGGGTCCCTTGGTGCCGAGCTCGTGCTCGGCCCGCTTGCGCACGACGTACGCGCGGCGCTCGAGATCCATGCCCGTGGCGCCGGCGAGGAACAGCTGCCGGAAGGTCGGCATCGCGTCGCGGGCCAGGGCGCCCAGCGACGACTCGTCGGTCGGGACCTCGCGCCAGCCGAGCACCTCGAGGCCTTCGGCTTCGGCGATCTTCTCCACGGCCTCACAGGCGGTCGCTGCGTCCTTGGAGGACTGCGGCAGGAACGCAATGCCGGTGGCGTAGCTGCCGTATTCGGGCAGGTCGAATTCGACGACGGCGCGCAGGAACTCGTCGGGGACCTGCAGCAGGATGCCTGCACCGTCGCCGGTGTGCGGTTCAGCGCCCTGGGCACCGCGGTGCTCCAGGTTGACCAGGGCCGTTATGGCCTTGTCGACGATGTCGCGGCTGCGGCGGCCATGCATGTCGGCCACCATCGCCACGCCACACGCGTCATGTTCGAACGCGGGGTTGTACAGCCCTTGACTGCTGGGCGCCATTCCCACCTGACCCTTCGTGAAGCTTGTGCTAGGCAGCCGTCAGCGACGGCAATTAGCCGGACCGGCGATGGAGGTGCCTTCGTGCAGCATCGAACGATGGCCCTATCCCACTCGCCACAAGTGGAGAAAACGATATGACAAACACCGCCTGACATGCCAACTTAGTCGAACCTAACTATACTCTTCGCGGGGATTGGCTCTGCCGAGGATTCGGCTCCTATAACAATTGAATAACGTTGCCGCTGTTGCACTTTCGACGAGGTTGCGGTACTGCCTGTCTCGTGAGTGGTAGATCACATCTTTGGTCCATTCCTGAACTATGTTTGCTGTGATGGACACCCAAGTGTGTGCGCTGCGGCGATTGCGTCGCATTCGTTTGCGAAAAGCCTAGTCAGATTCTTAGAGAATGGCCTGCACGCTGGCCTCGGGACGCAAATCCAGGCGTCGAAGCAACTGAGCGTTCAGCGCCACCACGACCGTCGAGATCGACATCAAGATCGCTCCGACCGACATCGGCATGACGAAGCCGATTGGCGCAAGCACACCGGCCGCGAGAGGCACCGCGATCAAGTTGTATCCGGCGGCCCACCAAAGGTTTTGCTTCATTTTGCGATACGCCGCCTTCGACAGCTGGATGACCGATAGCACCGAGCGCGGGTCCGAGCTGGCCAGGATCACGCCCGCTGATGCGATCGCCACGTCGGTGCCTGCGCCGATCGCGATGCCGACGTCGGCCTGCGCGAGCGCTGGCGCATCGTTGACGCCGTCCCCGACCATCGCCACCTTCAGGCCCTCATCCTGCAGCTGCGCCACCCTGGCAGCCTTGTCCTCGGGCCGCACCCCGGCGAACACCCGGTCGATGCCCAGCTGGGTGGCGACCGATTCCGCGACCGCCTGTGCGTCGCCGGTGATCATCACCACCTGGATGCCGAGCTTGTGCAGGGCGTCGACGGCCTGCCGGGATTCCTCACGCACCTCATCGGCCAGCGCCAGCGCTCCCGCGACGGATAGGCCGGCTCCGTCCTCTTCCAAGAGCACGTGCAGGATGATCGCGCCGTCATGACGCCACGTCTTCGCCTCGGGCAGTTCGGCAAGGCCGGCCTCCTCGAGCAGACGGGGCCCACCGACCCGCACGGTCCTGCCGTCGACCCGCGCCGTCACGCCGACGGCCGGTGCCGAGATGAACTCCGACGACGCAGGCACCGTCAGCTCTCTGCGGTGAGCGGCTTCGACGATGGCCTTGGCCAGCGGATGCTCGGAATCGAACTCGGCGGCGGCCGCGATCGCCAGCACGTCGTCTTCAGAGAAGCGGCCCGCGGCGGCTACAGCCGTGACCGTGGGCTCGCCCTTGGTCAGCGTGCCGGTCTTGTCGAACAGCACCGCGCCGACCGTGCGCATGCTCTCCAGCGCCAGCCGATCCTTGATCAGCACCCCACCGCGGGCGGCGCGCTCGGTCGCGATGGACACCACAAGCGGAATCGCCAGGCCCAGGGCGTGCGGGCAGGCGATCACCAGCACCGTGATGGTGCGGATGACGGCCTCAGAGGGCTGACCCCCGAGGCCCGGGAAGCCCCACACCACGGCGGTGACGACCGCCGCTCCGAGGGCGAACCAGAACAGCCATGCGGCCGCCCGGTCGGCGAGCCGTTGCGCCCGTGACGAGGAGTTCTGCGCCTCGGTGACAAGCCGCTGGATGCCCGCCAACGCGGTGTCGTCGCCGACGGCGGTCACCTTGACGCGCAACCCGGAGTCGGTGGCGACGGTGCCCGCGACCACCGAGTCGCCCACGCCGCGGCGCACAGTCCGGGATTCGCCGGTCACCATCGACTCGTCCATCTCGGCGGCACCCTCGACGATCACCGCGTCGGCTGGCACGCTGCCCCCGGGCCGCACGATCACGATGTCGTCGACCCGCAACTCCGACGGTGCGACCGTCTCTGTGCCCTCGGGGGTCACGCGCTCGGCCTCGTCGGGCAGCAGCGCCGCCAGCGAGTCCAGCGCCGACGTGGTCTGCGCCACCGACCGCATCTCGATCCAATGGCCCAGCAGCATGATCACGATCAGCAGCGCCAGTTCCCACCAGAAGTCGAGGTTGTGTGGCAGCACGCCGAGGCTGGCACCCCACGACGAGATGAACGCGACCGTGATCGCCAGGCCGATCAGCAGCATCATCCCCGGCGTGCGGGAACGGATTTCACTGATCGCTCCGGTGAGGAACGGCCGACCGCCCCACACGTACATCACAGTGCCGAGCAGTGGCGACACCCATCGTGATCCGGGGAAGGCAGGTACGGAGTAGCCGAGGATCATCGCGAACATGCCCGACAGCGCGACCGTCGGGACGGCGAGCACGAGCATGGTCCAGAACAGCCTGCGGAACTGCGCGACGTGATCCCCGTGACCGCCGTGACCGCGCTCTTCGTGGTCGACGTGCATCTGATGCTGCGAGTGGTTGACCTCGGTCATGGCCGCCACTATATACCCCCTAGGGGTATATGCCCAGCCTCGTGCACGTCACCCTTGACGGCGATGTCACATCCGCTGAACACGCCGCTGGGCCGGTTCGGCATCGTGACGTCCAAGGAAGGCCCGCAGCGGTGCATCGCGTCCATTCCCGCGGGCGGAATGACCAACCCGCTGTCCGGTCAGCCGACCGTCGCCGCGCTGGCGATGCTGGTGGACCACGTCGGTGGATTGGTCAACCATCACCGCCGCGGGCCCAGTGAGTGGACGGTGAGCAGCGAGTTGTCGCTCGAGCTCGCGCCGGACGCGCTGGCGCAGATCGCAGCGGCGCCGGACGACCCGGTGGTCGCCACCGCGCGATCGTGTGGGCGCAAGGGTCCGAATGCGCTCGGCTTGTGCGAAATCACGCACCGCGACTCCGTGATTGCGACCGCCACCGTGCGCTCGTTCTATATCCAGGCTCCCGGCCATCTCGCCAAATGGCCCACCGGACCGACCGGACCGCTGCCTCCCGGTTCGCTCGCCGAGCGGATGGCGGTTCGGGTCGCCGAGAGCGGCGGCGCGGCGAAGGTGCTCGTACAGGATCCGGATCCTGTGCTCAACAACAGCCTCGGCATCGTGCACGGTGGAGTGTCGGCGATGGCGCTGGAGCTGGTCGGCTCGGCCGCCGTCAACGCCGGCCGCGAAGATGAGCCGTTGCACACCGCGTCGCTCCGCGTGAACTTCCTGCGGCAGTTCTGTACCGTTCCTAGCGGCGCCGAATCCCGTTACGAGGGAACCGCTTTGCACGTCGGACGCAGCAGCGGGGTAGCGGAGGCGCGGGCGGTCGGCGAGGACGGCAAGGCCGCGATCATCGCCCGCGTCACCACCTACTGTTGAGTCTCCGATCGCCGGCGCCGGAACCGCCGATTCGACGTCTTGATCTCGGCCGTCGCGCGGCGGCGCGGTGCTGATGTCGTCTGCGCCAGCGCAGCCACGATAGCGATGCGTGCAGTCATGGCAACCGTTTCCTCTCTGAAGTGCCTGATAAGACGCACGTTATGGGAGCCGGCAACCGCGGGCATGAGTACCGAGGTACCCGATTTACTGCGTGCCGGATACTTGGCATCGAGCGCCGCACGTAACGAAACCGCGGACAGCGATCTGCGAGACTGGACCCGGCAATCTGGCGGTGAAGGAGAACGGTTGCTCGTGCATCATCGCGGCAGGGACGATCGCCGTCCACACGGATTGATTCGCGCAGCACGATGACGGCACCGACACCGGGCCCTGATCAGCCCGACGATTCGATGCGGGGTTCGGTACACATCTGCGTTACGGCGATCGTCGCGGGTGTGCTCATCGGCTTCGTTGGCGGCGCGTTCCGGTGGTGCTTGCAGACAGCCGATGACCTGCGCATCGACTTCGTCGACTGGGCGCACAGGCTACCGGGACCAGGCTGGCTGGTCCCGATGGCTGCCGTCGCGGCCTGCGCAACCCTTGCCGCCCTCATCGTGCGGTGGGAGCCGCTGGCTGCTGGAAGTGGTATCCAGCATGTCGAGGCGGTCTTTCGGGGAGAAGCTCGGCTGCCGCTCATCCGCTTGCTCCCGGCGAAGTTCATCGGTGGTGTGTTGAGCATCGGATCGGGGCTTGTGTTGGGCAGGGAGGGGCCGACGGTCCACATGGGCGCGGCGATCGGCGCCGAAGCGGGGCGGCGCGCCCGGCTGCCCGATCCCGAGGTCAGGATGATGCAGACGGCATTGGGCGGGGCCGGCCTCGCTGTCGCGTTCAATGCACCTATCGGCGGCACCCTTTTCACCCTCGAGGAGGTCACGAAGTCGTTTCGGGTGAAAACCGTACTGGCGACACTGTTTTCGGCTGTCGCAGCCGTGAGCTGTTCTCGGCTGATCCTGGGAAACCACGCCGACTTTCATGTCGAAACCTTCGGCGCTCCAGCTCTCGCATGGTTGCCGCTTTTCGTCGTCTTCGGATTCCTGACCGGAGGTCTGGGTGCCGTGTACAACCGGTTGCTGTTGTGGTTCCTCGACCACGTCGCAGCGATCCGCCGAGTCCCGACCCTGGCGAAAGCGGCCGTCATCGGTGCCATCATCGGGCTCGCGATGTTCGCGTACCCGCTCGCGGTCGGCGGCGGCGACCCCCTGACACAAGGAATCCTCGGCGGACACCAGTTCGTTCTTTCCGCCGTCATCGGCTACCTTGCGGTGCGGTTCATCGCGGGCCCATTGTCGTACTCGGCTGCTGTGCCCGGCGGAATATTCGCGCCGCTGCTCGCCGTGGGTGCGCTGTGGGGAGTGCTGTTCGTCGGAGGCTTCGACGCCGTATGGCCCGGAGACGCAACGCAGTTGACGGTTCCGATGGCGATCGTCGGAATGGCGGCGTTCTTCGCGGCTACCGTGCGCGCGCCCGTGACGGGGATGGTGCTGGTGACCGAGATGACGGCGACGACCGAGTCGCTCGTGCCGATGATGGCCGCGACCGCAGCGGCGGTGTTCGCCGCGTACGTCGCGGGATCCCCGCCGATCTATGACAGTCTTCGGCAGCGCATGCCCGACGAAAAGTCAATCGAAGAACGCGGTGGTCCCCCGCACCGTCGAGATCAGAGTTAACCAACGGTTCTCCCCGTTTTGCGCGCAACCAGCCTGATCTCGGCGGAGGCTTCGGCCATGCCAACCACACACGCCACCTCATTGACCAACGGCGAAATCGTCGAGGAGAACGACCTGGGCTCCATTCGACGGGTAACGGCCGGCGGTGTGACCTTTCAGTCGCTGCACGAGTGTCGAGATCGCCAAGGTGGGTGGGTATTGCACGGGCAGGTGTCCGTGGTCGGTGTCGCCGTTGAACTCGAACAGCGCGGCGTCGAGTTCGGAGCACATGGCGCGCATGGTGTTCTCGGCGAAGGCGAGCGTGTCGTCGGTGAACACCGGCCGGCGGTGCTTGGTTACGAACACCAGATGGGCATACAACGCCGACACGCTCGCTCACGGCAAGGTGGCGCGAGCGCGGCTAAGCGCTTGTGGAGCCCCCGTAAGACCGCAACCCGTTGCGGCGGTGGACGATGAAACAGGAAGCACCCCAACAGCGGCATAAGCCGCCACGGGAATCCTCAGACCTTCAGTCCGAGGAGCACGTCAACCACACAAGTTCGCCGTGGGGGGGACATCGGCTATCGCGCCTCGGCAAGTGCTTACTCCCGCGAAGTACTTGCCGCCTCGTTCAACATGCAGATCGATGACCTCCCGAACTTCCCGTTCACCGAGAAAGATCCGTTCATCGTCACCCGCAACAACCTCGTCGACGAATACGCAATGTGCGAACGATAGGTCACACCACTGTCGCGATAATTTCCGTGGCAGAACGTTTCGGACACGACGGATCAGCACGCCACATGGCCGCCAACGGCTTTGGCGATCACTCTCCCCGTGGCTACTCGATGTGAGCTTCGCGGGGTTGTCGATTGGCCTGACGCTGGCGTTGATCGATTTGATCTCGATCCCGATCTCGAACACGTCGGTCGATCCCGCGCGGTTCACCGACGTCGCCTTCTTCAGCAGCGACGGCGGCCCGGCACCGCTGGGTGGCGCGGCAATTGCAGGCGTCGCCGAGGTGGAACTGACCGACCGTCCGGTA
>Ga0105249_10002037_pt1 | contig 17526 bp, 14 predicted proteins | sample KBSS44metaG_FD_81522 | JGI IMG/M metagenome (GOLD analysis project Ga0105249, IMG submission 81522) | Switchgrass rhizosphere microbial communities from Kellogg Biological Station, Michigan, USA - KBS S4-4 metaG | ecosystem: Host-associated > Plants > Roots > Rhizosphere > Soil | place...
GCCGCAATCCGGCAATTACACGCCATTGCTTCAAGCAGAGATGGGTTGGTACCGCCTACTGAGTGGCCATGAAAGTATATCAGGCAATGATAACGAAGATTGTTTAATTCATTTTGATCGTATATCGCATTGGAAAATTTTATGAAAGCGGAATTATATTTATCCCGGATATATTTTCCATATTTGTTTGTCATATTGCCGATAACAAACAAGATAGTTGAATTATTCTGTGCAAGATACCCTTGTATGATCATTTCAATATTATTCTCAGGTTCCATTCTTGCAATGATTAAAGAATATTTATTCGGTGTTAAACCATATTTTGTCAATATAGAAGGATCAGGGTGCTCAAAATTTTTAGCACCATAAGGAATAAATGTGGCCTCTTTCTTATATATATTAAGAAGGCGTTGCTTTATCGGTAATGAATCAGCTATTAATGCATCCGCATGTTTTGCGGCTAGTGCTTCCGCCCATCTTAGAAATCGACGGGTGAGTGTATTGTACTTTGTTCGTTGCCATTCTAAACCATCCATGTTAACTATATTCAATACTTTTTTCGGCCAAAGCCAATACCAGATCGAATCACTGTTATAGCCAAGATGAAGAAGAATATCAAAATTTCTGTTTCTTGAATCCTTGATACAATTGAGATCATAAAAAAACTGCCCGGCTGTTCCCAACTTTTTTTCTCTGTCCTTGCAATAAATGATTTGTACGCCTCTCCATTCACTTTGCTTATAGGGATGTGAACAGGAGTTATAAACAATAACCTCATGACCTTTTTTTACCAGGCCAACCGAAAGAGATGCTGCAAATTGTTCAAAGCCTCCATAATGATTAGGAATTCCCCTTGTTCCCATTATTCCGATCTTTAGTTTCATGCTGCAATTATTTTTTTATAGGCTTTCACGGTAAGTTCAGCCGTTCGTTGCCACGTATATTGACAAAAAATTTTTTCCTGCAATTTGTTTCTGAATTCACTTTGAGCTGCGTTTTCTATTGCATTGAAGATTGACTTTGGATCGGCAGGGTCGCAATAAAAAGCATCATTTCCAAAATACTCCCTGGTATAACCTCTATCTGTTATGGTTATATTGCATCCCATAGCAGCCGCTTCGAGGGAGGAAAGCCCGCATGTTTCAAACCAACTTGGTAAAGCATGCACCTTTGCTGACCTGTAATATTCCGCCAATTTTACCTGCGATATCTCGTCCCGAAATAAAATATTTCGGGATGCTATTTTTTTACATTCATTGTAATAGCTTTTTTGATTATGTGCAGGTGAACCAATAAGTATGAGGGTATACGAAGTATCATTTAAAGCCCTGATGAGGTTTAGCTGATTTTTTATTCCTTCTATTCTTGCCGCACATATTACAAGTTTATTATTCTTTATCTCATTCTGACCAGACTGAAAGATGGTGCAATCAATGCCGTTAGGAATAACTGAATATATTTTTTTTGTTCCAAACAATTTTTCGAGCTGTCCGTATTCTGCTTCTGAATTAGGTAATAGTAAGGAAGTTCTTTGCAGAATCTCTTTAATGCTTTTTTGTTGCCCTTTCCATAAATACGATTTGCTTTTCAACTTACCCTTTCCAGCCATCCAACGGGAAATTGTTTTGATATATTCATTTGTGTTTGCGGAAAAACACTTCAATATAAAACCCGACAGACCATGTCGATATTGTTTATCGAATTCACTATAATCGACCAGGATTGGAGATACGACAAATGGTTTCTTTGTTTTGTTTATATGGTATAAGATATCGGCCGGTCTTATTATATTGAAGAAGTGCAAGAGATCATATTGTTCATAGTCTATTTTGTCCGTTGTTAAATGAATATCCACTTCGACACCTGATCGCATAAGATTGTTAGCCGTATTCACCATCTGGATGGTGTCACCTCCTTTTTGCTTGAACAACGACGTTCTTGCTATAAATAATACCCGCATTATATTTTATTCTCTTTTCTTAATAAGTTTGGCCGGCACTCCTCCATAAATACCATTGCAATCATATTTGCCCGCTGTCACCAATGCGCCGGCAGCAATAATACATCCTTCGCCTATTTGAACCCCATCAAGAATGGTGGCTTTTGCACCAATCCAGCAATTTTTTCCTACTTTAATGCCTTGCCGTGAACAACCCTGCAAGCGAATCGGAATTGTTATATCATTATAGTTATGATTTTCGGCATGGAAACTCACATAATTACCAATGATGGTATCATCACCTATTTCGATTCCTGCAGCGCAACCAAAAAAATTATCAGCCCCAAGGCCAACATTATTACCAACCTTAATACCTTTACCAAGCTGTTGCAAACTTCCTGAACATTCTATACGTACATTTTTTCCCATTGAAACGTTGTTGCCGAAAATCACTCCATCTGTAGATAAGGCATCAATAAAACATCCCTTACCTATCGAGGTAGTATGACCAACTTTTAATTTTGATCTTGTTTTTATTGTAACTCCTGGTGCGATAAACAAATAGCCCTTATGATTTACCCTACTTACTCCTCCTCTTATTGCCATCATTGTTCGTGAAAAAATTAATTGGATGAGATAGGATAAGGGAATACGTTCATCAAGGTTATAATCTCTACCTTTTAACTTTTTTATTATAGAATTTGCGATTCTTCTCATGCTAAATACTTAACTTCCGGATATATAAAAATAAGAGTGAGGTAAAATAGAAATGGCTCAAGATTAAGAAGAAATTGCTTTGTTTTTTTCATTTAAAGAGATAAAAACATTACTAAATCGAATTTTGTTCCTTGTTGGGTTGCCACCAGAAAAAACAGGAAAAGCAGCAACGTTATTTTATTATCTTGCGCCGGTTTTATGAAGCATTATCTTGTTACCGGCGGCGCCGGTTTTATCGGTAGTAATCTTATAAAAGCTTTGTTTGAGCGGGAACCCGGAATAAAAATTACCTGTATTGACAATTTCGACCCCTTTTATTCAGCTGATTTGAAGCAATTCAACATCCGCGACTTTAAAGCTAACCCGGATTTTACTTTTTTGTATTATGATCTTGGTCTGACATCAGCAAAGGAACTGGCAAGTTTAATAGAAGAACCCGTTGACGTTATTGTTCATATAGCGGCAAAAGCGGGAGTAAGGCCAAGTATCAAAAACCCGTTGGCATATCAGCAAGCCAATGTGATCGGCTTACAAAATCTTCTTGATTTTGCTAATAATACGGGAGTAAAGCAATTTGTATTTGCATCCAGTAGCAGTGTGTATGGTATCAATGATCACTTTCCCTGGAAAGAAGATGAGCAATTGCTCCCTATAAGTCCATACGCCATGACCAAACTTGCTGGCGAAATGCTTGGACATGTTTACAGTAGAATTTTTGGTATTCGTTTTATTGCACTGCGTTTTTTTACAGTATATGGTCCTTCCCAACGGCCTGATCTTGCTATTCATAAATTCACGAAAGCTATTTTAAAAGGGGAGCCGATAACGATGTACGGTGATGGGACCACAAGCCGTGATTATACTTTTGTGGATGATATAGTGCAGGGAGTAATGGCTGCTATTAATTATGATAAATCAAATTTTGAGATCATCAACCTGGGAAATAACTACAGCATTTCATTAAAAGAATTGATTGCCTCACTTGAAGAATTGACGGGAAAGAAAGCCATAATAGAACAATACCCTGAACAGCCCGGAGATGTACCAAAGACTTTTGCTGATATTAGTAAAGCAAAAAGTTTATTGGGCTATGATCCAAAGATTTCTTTAAAAGATGGATTAAAAAAATTCTATGACTGGTTTATAGCAAACCAGGAGTTGCTGATGGGATAATTACATTACAATATCTGAGGCCGCATTTACTTCACGTCGTGAATGATATATTTTTCGTACGTTATAAGTCTTTTTATTCTGCGATTCGAAGTAGGTTCTTACATTAATGTCGGCAATAATACCAATAGTGATGAATTGAATACCGCCAAGCAATAATATCAATCCTAGTATCAACAAGGGTTTTCCACCAATGTCATGACCCATTATTTTTAATACCAACAGGTACATATTGATCAGCACCCCAAGACCAAAACTGATAAAACCGATGGTACCGAATAAATGCATTGGTTTTTGTAAATATCTCCGAAAAAAAACAAGAAGGATCAAATCACTCATTACTTTAAATGTTCGGTTGATACCATACTTACTTTTACCATGTATGCGTGGATGATGTTTTACATCTACCTGTGTGATCTTTGCGCCCTGCAATTTTGCCAATACAGGAATAAAGCGATGCAATTCACCATACAATCCTAGTTCCTCAGCGATTTCTCTCCTGAAAACTTTTAAAGTGCAGCCATAATCTTTGATATAAACCCCGGTCATCCTGCGAATAAGAGCATTGGCTACCTTACTTGGGAATTTGCGGAGAATAAAACCATCTTTCCTGTTCTTTCTGTTACCAGCCACTACATCCCAATCTTCTCTTTTTAAAAGCTCCAGCATCGATGGAATATCAGTAGGATCATTTTGCAGATCACCATCGATCAGGGCAATATATCTTCCATGAGAATAATCAATGCCAGCCGTCATGGCAGTACTTTGGCCATAGTTTTTTCGCAATTCCACCAAAACGGTTCTGTCATCTGCATGTTCCAGTATTTGTTGTTTGGTTTTATCGGTAGAACCATCATCAACAAGCACTATTTCATAATCAATTCCGGGTAACGCATTACGGACAGATTCAAGCAGCGGCTTGATATTATCTTGTTCGTCCATTACCGTTATAACAACTGAAAGTTCTCTCATAAGATTTCTCTGTAGCGGTAAAGTTAAGCAGGATTTGATACAGAAGGACAGCCAACTCGATCAACTATTTTATCGATACATAATAACTACCATTGCAATGAAATCATTTTTAAGAAGTCAACCTCTTTTTATTTTCCTTTTACCCATTTTTTTTGTTTTTCATGGATTTGTCGGGCATTATTATTTTATTCCAATAAAGGATGCTGCTTTGTTGGTTCTTTTATACATAATGGCAGCCATCATTATCACCGGGATTTCCTGGCTTTTTTATAGAAATATCATTAAATCTGCGCTAGTTTGTTTTTACTTATTATGTTTCTTCTTTTTCTTTGGCGGTATCCAGGATTTTCTTCGCCATCATTTTGTCGGAACTTTCTTTTCCAGGTATAGCTTCATTTTACTATTTGCTTTTTTGATCTTTATCGGGTTGATCTTTTGGCTAAAAAGGAGAGCGGCTCTTTTTATGAGAATAACCTTTTATTTAAATATTCTTTTTTTATTGTTTACGTGTATCGATATTTTTTATTTGGTAAAAAAAATTAGCGAAGAAAAAACGAATAAAAATAGCCTTTCGGCTGGCTTTTCTTCTTGCGATTCCTGCGCAAAGCCGGATATTTTTTTTATTATACTGGATGAATATGCAAGCAATAAAGAGCTCAAAGAATTTTTCAACTTTGATAATAGTGATTTTGAGCACCAGCTTACTCAGCAAGGTTTCCATATATCAAAAGAAAGCAGAAGCAATTATAATTACACTCCTTTTTCAATAGCCTCTATTCTCAATATGAATTATCCAGATCTGAATATGACTACAAAAGCACCCGGAAATATTAATTATTGTTATCAGCAGATCAAAAAAAGCGAAGTGGTAAATTATTTAATGGCTAATGGGTATGAATTTTATAATTATTCCGTGTTCGATTTTGAAGGAGAGCTGGCCATTCATGATAATTTTCTTCCAAGCAGTACCGAGCTTATTACGGCGCAAACTTTTTTTAAAAGAGTTATCAGTGATATACAATTCAATATCGGTACCGGCAAATGGAGATTTAAAGCGGGGCTAAAAAAAATTACCTATGAGCATTTGCACAATAATGAAAAGATCATGCGATTGACAAAAGAAATTGCATCACATAGAAGCGACAAACCAAAATTTATTTATGCCCACCTTATGATGCCGCATTATCCTTACTACTTTAATAGTAAAAATGAGCCTTTGCCTATTGAACAACTTTACGAAGGGCAGGAAGTCAATAAGCAGAATTACACTGAATACCTGCAGTACTGCAACCAAAGAATACTGGAACTGATTAATGAGATATTTGCCTCAGCAAAACAACCGCCTGTTGTTATGTTGTTAGGCGATCATGGATTTCGCCATGTGGAAAAAAAGGAAGATCACAAATATGCATTTATGAATTTAAATGCTATTTATTTACCAGATAAAAATTACAGTAAATTTTATGATAGCATAAGTAATGTGAACCAGTTCCGTGTTTTTTTTAATACGGAATTTGGACAGCAACTTCCTTTACTGAAAGATTCAACGGTGTATTTGTGGGGCGATTGATCTATATGATTCCCGCCAGCTCCAGGCTTTTCTTTTTCAATTTTCTTATCTCCACATCTTCAATAATGGGATCAGGACTTAAGATAAGTGAAGTATTATTTTGCTGCCACCAGTTATTTTTTTTCAATTCCTGGAATGAAATAGCTCCGATCAGGTATTTTCTTTCTTCCTGTGAATGCCATTCTTCTATCCATTCAAATTTTTCACGTGGTACATATTTCCAGTCCTCAAAGCTTACATATACACGAAGAAAAAAATCATTGCCGAGTTCATGTGGCTCTTTACGATAAAATTTTTTGTACTCATATTTATAGTCATAACTCAAAGCTGAAATATCGGCCAGCACTGCCGATGCAGTAGGAAAACTGCCGGCGCCTTTGCCATAAAAGAATTGTTTATCAGCAAAACCTGTTTCGATCACTACTCCGTTATATTCATTTTTTACAAAAGCCAGTTGATCTTCCTGTCTTACAAATTGGGGTAAAACATAGGCAGCCACTTTTCCATTCTGCAACTTCTTTGCATCTGCTACCAGCTTGATTGAATACTTTTTTTCCTTAGCTACAAGTGCATCGCTCAATTGAATATTTTGAATGCCCGTAAAAATAATATTCTCAATTTTTTCTATGATGCCGTAAGCATGTGTCAGTAGTATTGACCATTTATTTACCGCATCATATCCCTCCACATCAAGCGATGGGTCATATTCTGCAAAACCTAACTGCTGCGCTAACAACAAGGCTTCTTTAAATTCAAGTTGCTCTTCAAATATTTTTGTAAGAATGAAGTTGGTAGAACCGTTTACGATTGCTTTAATAGAATGTAAAAGATCATTATCATAATACTCTTCAAGATTTCTGATAACTGGAATAGAAGCACAGGCGGATGCTTCATACAAAAAGGAGTTGCCTGTTTCTTCCTGCAAAGCGATCAGGTCATGCATGTGTTCTGCAATCATCTTCTTGCTTGAACTTACCGCCTGCTTGCCATTTTTTAAAGCTGTTGAAATGATTTCATAAGCAGCCTGGCTTTCATTGATCACTTCAACTATTACATTTATTTCATCATCAAAAAGCAATTCATTTCTATCGGTTGTAAATAAAGAGGCAGGTGCATCTCTTTTTTTGTCCGGGTTTTTAATACAAACTTTTTTAATGGTTGCTTTTAAAGAAGGTGTTTGTTGCAATATTTTATATAACCCTTCACCAACTATACCAAAACCAAAAAGGCCAATGGTTAACTCTTTATGCGTTGTCATAATAATAAATTAAAGGACGATGTTTGTTTTCCGGGTAGGGAAGTTGTTGTCTTATTTTTAATAAACGAGTCTAATAGCTGACTTATCTTTTCAAATTCCAATAAAAATCCATCGTGGCCATAAGGTGAATGGATGGTTTGAAATTCAGCCCCGGGGATATGTTCAGCCAGGAATTGCTGTTCATTAATAGGAAAAAGAATATCAGTGGTTATTCCAATCACCATTGTCTTTGCTTTTATCATTTTTAAGGCTGCCTCAATACTTGCTTTGCCACGACCTACATTGTGTGAGTCCATTGATTTACTGAGAAAATAATAGCTGAATGCGTTAAAACGTTTGGCCAGTTTTTCACCCTGGTATCGCTGGTAGCTTTCACTTTTAAATACTTCAAATTTTTCTGTTGAATCTTCTGACTGCGTACGGAAATAAGTTTCGTAATGACGATAAGAGATAAGAGCAAGGCCCCTCGCTACTTTCATGCCTTCAATACCGGCTCTTGGATCTTTTTGTTTCCATGTCGGGTCGGTCTCAATACAAAATCGTTGCGACGCATTAAAAGCGACACCCCACGGTGAATGATATGCATTAGTTGCAAGCGGAGCAATATGTTCAAATAATTCAGGCTCATCTATAGCCCATTCCAATAATTGTTGACCTCCCATTGATCCGCCAATACCGAGATGGATTTTTTTAATTCCCAATTCATCTTTCAGTAAGCGAAAAGATTTTATTATATCTTTTATTGTAAAAAATTGGAAGTTGTGATAGTAAGGTTCGTTTGTTTTTGGATCAATATCCAATGGTCCGAAACTTCCATAACAACTTCCGGGAACATTTACGCAGATAATAAAATACTTTGAAGGGTCAAAGAATTTGCCGTCACCAACTAAACCAGGCCACCATTCAGTGGGGTCGCTATTGGCAGTGAGAGCATGGAATATCCATATCACATTGCTTTTTGTTTCATTTAATTTTCCATGTGTTGTATATGCAAGATGAAATCCCGGCACACTAATGCCTGACTCAAGGGTGAAAGGAGTGCTATAATTAAAAACGGAGCTCATTAATTATGCTACCAATTCTTTTGCAAATACTTTTTCAAATGCCTGTTCAAAATCAGCTTTGATATCTTCAATATGCTCAATACCTGCACTGATACGTATTTGATTTGGCTGCACACCTGCAGTTATCTGGTCCTCGGCGCTTAATTGTTCATGTGTTGTAGATGCAGGATGTATCACTAATGTTTTTGCATCACCTACATTAGCAAGGTGGCTGATGAGCTTTAATGAATCAACAAATTTGCTTGCATTTTCTTTACTGCCTTTTATACCAAAATTCAATATTCCGCCAAATCCATTCTTCAGATATTTTTTTGCTAAAGTATTGTAAGAACTACTCTTTAATCCCGGATATTGAACAAACTCCACTGATGGATGTTGTTCCAGCCATTGTGCTAACGCCAAAGCATTATCAACATGGCGCTGTACACGTAGCGATAATGTTTCCAATCCTTGTAATAAAAGAAACGCATTGAATGGGCTTTGCGAAGCGCCAAAATCACGAAGGCCTTCTACTCTTGCACGAATAGCAAATGCGATATTGGGCAAACCAAGTGGATTGCCCTCTCCAAATATTTCCCAGAATTTTAATCCATGATAACCTTCGCTTGGCTCCGTAAACTGAGGAAATTTTCCATTGCCCCAATTGTAATTGCCACCATCAACGATCACCCCACCGATAACAGTACCGTGCCCGCCGATCCACTTAGTAGCTGATTCAACTACTACATGTGCACCATGCTCCAATGGACGGAATAGATAGCCTGCCGTACCAAACGTATTATCAACAATCAATGGCAGATCGTATTCTTTTGCGAGTTCAGCAAATTTTTCAAAGTCAGGAATATTGAGTCGGGGATTACCGATTGTTTCGAGATAAATAGCTTTTGTTTTCTTGTCAATATGTTTTACAAAACTTTCTACATTATCACCATCAGCAAAACGAACATCAATACCGAGGCGTTTGAAGGAAACTTTGAATTGATTGTAGGTGCCACCATATAGATAAGAAGTAGAAATAAAATTATCGCCAGCCTGTAATATATTATTCAATGCAAGGAATTGTGCCGCCTGGCCTGAAGCAGTTGCTAATGCGGCAACGCCCCCTTCCAATGCTGCCATGCGTTGTTCAAAAACATCCGTAGTAGGATTCATGATACGGGTATATATGTTTCCAAATTCTTTTAATCCAAATAATTTGGCTGCATGTTCTGAGCTGTCGAAACCATACGAAGTAGTTTGGTAAATAGGAACCGCTCTTGCATGTGTTGTCGGATCAATTTTTTGTCCCGCATGTAATTGCAGCGTTTCGAAGTGAAGGCTGTTACTCATAAAAAAGATTTTAAAGTTTACAAATCAATTTATTAAAATGGTGGTTATCGTTATGTGAAGGGTGAGCCCTTTTGAGCAGAAGATTAAAGTATGCCTTGCGGCATACAACACTCGATACAACAACATTGTTGGGTAGTAAAAAATATATGTGCTGCAGATTGTGTCATGATTAATACTCTACAAAATTAATGGGCATTTTCAGATTACAAAATATTATTTACTTATTAAAAAAGCAATAAAAAAGCTCAGCCGGTAAACCAGGTGAGCTTAATATTTTGAAGTATTGTTTACAGCTTGATCTGACTTATCGTCCTCGCCCAAAGACGAGATGGAATTGGCACCTTTCCATCACTGCGTTCTGGAGGACAAGTAGTCTTGTCACCCTGAGCCAGGAGAAGGGAGGTTGTCAAGGCTTCATTGGGCCATTACCCTCTGCCTTTCTTGATAAGTGTCCCGTCATAGACGGGATGTAAAAGAGCTGGAGCAAATATACAGGTGACAGAAATCAAAATGAAATAATTATCAGGATTGGAAATTCTTTAACAGCCAATCAGATTGAGAAACACCTGGTGAATCCATAAGGTTCTTTTTGGAGATCTTAGCCTGCGCATTTTGAATAGCTTTAGAGATCATTGGATGTTCGATGACCTGGTCTTCTTTCATTCCTAATTGTTTCATTATTTCAATGATCTTATCACTTCCGAATCGTTTGAATAAAGGCTCATCCAATGATGACCATATTTCTGCAACCCCCAATTTTAATTTTTGAAAAAGATCATTTTCCTTTTGCTGCAGTGGATAGTGTTCACCGACAATAATTTTTTTACCGGCGGCATATTGAGCAGTGGCTTCTCTTGCTGTTATTAATATCGGGGAGTTGTTTGTTTGTTTAGTAAAAATAGATTCTACTTCCCGCAGTGAATCATCAAACCAGAAAATAAAAATGGTACCTGGATCTTTTTGCCATTCGCTGATAATGCCTTGCAATTTTGCTTCCTTTTTCATCCATATTTTATCTTTTATCTTAATCGATTCTTTCCTTTTAAACAGTCCCATATTTTTTTATTATACGGCTAATGTAAATAAAAAGAGGCTGCAAATAATTGCAACCTCCAGTGTTACTGTTTCGAACCGTCCTAATATTTTTTATTGATTAGTAGTACTTGGAGTACTCATTACGGTAGTTTTTTCAACCTTAGTACCGGTGTAAACCCATGGTTTAATAACTGGTTCTTTGGTTTTTGATTTGATAGTCTTACCGCTCGCTGTTTTTGTTTTCGTTTTTGTTGTTGTTTCTTCTGCAACTGCAGTTTCATCTGTTGTAGTTGGCATTAAAAATACAGATGAAGGGTCTTCCATGTTATAAGGTTTACCAATATTGATGCTTAATGTATTTGCATCTTTATCAAATATCAATGTTCCTTCAGGTATATCTTTACCTTCTGCATCTTTTTGAGCTGGTATTTTATAAGTAGCTGGTGATTTTCTCAGATAAGCTTTAAGCTTGCCCTGGGGAAGACCTTCTACCCAAACAACACCTTTGGTTTGTTCATCCAGAGTAATTGTTACTGACGGAGCATCAGCATTGGTAGCTGATTCATAAGTTCCGATAACAGGGTAAATATCCAATGTGGTCAAGGCTGGCCTTGCTGGAACTAATTTAGCTTCATAAGGAGCGGTAATTGAATCAACAGTTGGATTTTTTTTCGGGTCCCATGTAGATTGTGCATTTATAATAGTGGAAGAAAGCAGGGACAATATCATTCCACCTATTAATCCGGAAATCTTTTTCATAAGTTAATATTTTGTGATTGAATTGATACTTTGTCGTTCTTACCAAAATATTATGCCAAAAATATTCTTTGTGGATAAGTGCAGATGAGATTTTGGAAAATAGGTGAGTTCTACTCATGGATTACCGAGAAATCCGTAACAATTTTCTTTCTTGCTTGTTCTTACCTTCGCTGATTCATTATGAAAGAAAAAAATAACGGCACTCAGGATTCAGTACCTGATCAGGATATGATAGAAGTGTATGGAGCAAGGGTTCACAATCTGAAAAATATTGACATATCTATTCCGAGAGATAAGTTAGTTGTTATAACAGGTATAAGCGGCAGCGGAAAATCTTCACTGGCATTTGATACTATTTATTCAGAAGGGCAACGCCGATATATGGAAACATTCGGCGCTTATGCACGCCAATTCATTGGCGATATGGAAAGACCTGATGTAGATAAGATCACCGGGCTTTCGCCTGTAATATCTATTGAACAAAAGACCACGAATAAAAACCCCCGTTCTACTGTCGGTACTATTACGGAGATCTATGATTTTCTTCGTTTGCTATTTGCAAGGGCAGGAGAAGCTTATTCTTATAATACAGGTAAAAAGATGGTGAAATGGAGTGAAGAAGAAATTGTCGGGAATATATTTAGTAAATATCAGGATCAAAAGATCGCTTTACTGGCGCCATTAGTAAGAGGTCGAAAAGGGCATTATCGTGAATTGTTTGAAGATGTAAGGAAAAAAGGGTTTTTAAAAGTAAGAGTGGATGGAGAGATTAAAGACATTGTCCCTAAAATGCAGGTTGATCGTTATAAGATACATGATATAGAATTAGTGGTTGACCGGTTGCAGGTAACGGATGATCTTAAACCAAGGCTTAGCCAAAGTGTACAACAGACATTAAAAATTGGAAAGGATCTGATGTTTGTGGCGGCCTCCCCAAATCCCTCCCGAGGAGGGGCTTTCGAAGATTCTTCAAGGAAGAAAAACCTAAAACATAACGAAAACTCGGAAGTCTTCCCTTTGGGAGGAGATTTAGAGGCCTCGTCCTATTCCCGTCAATTAATGTGCGAGGATACAGGAATCAGTTATGAAGAACCATCTCCTAATGCTTTTTCTTTTAATTCACCTTATGGAGCATGCCCGGCATGTAAAGGATTGGGAACAATGTTTCATATAAATATGGAGGCAGTTATTCCTGATTGGGAGTTGAGCATTAGTGAAGGTGGCATTGATCCCTTGGGTGAAGAAAGAGATGCTTATGTTTTCAGGCAGGTCCAGGAATTAGCAAAGAAAAATAAGATATCATTAAAAACGCCATTGAAAGATTTGCCAAAAAAATCGCTCAATCTTTTATTATATGGAAATGATGAAGGCATAGAAGCTGAAATGGATTTTGAAAATATGCAATTCGATCCTATGGCGCCATACGAAGGGATTGTAAACATGTTGAAACGATGGTTCAATAACGGGCATAGTGAAGGATTGAGAGATTGGGCTGAAAGTTATATGCAACTAAAGCCCTGCGAAACCTGTAATGGTGCAAGATTAAAAAAAGAAAGTCTTTGGTTTAAAATTGCCGGTAGAAACATCGCTGAGCTGAGCAATATGAACCTTGATAATCTTGCCGCCTGGTTTGATGGTATTGAATTAAGAATAAGTAATAAACAGAAAACTATCGCCAAAGATGTTTTAAAAGAAATAAGAGAAAGACTTCAATTCTTATTAGATGTGGGTTTAACTTATCTCACTCTTAACCGGCCTTCAAAAAGTTTGAGCGGAGGAGAATCGCAACGGATCAGGTTGGCAACGCAAATTGGTTCGCAGTTACAGGGTATTACTTATATCCTTGATGAACCTTCTATTGGTTTGCATCAACGGGATAATCACCGGTTGATCGATGCGCTAAAAAATCTCCGGGATATTGGTAATAGCGTTTTAGTAGTTGAGCATGATAAGGACATTATGTTGGCTGCCGATCATTTAATTGATATTGGACCAAAAGCAGGCTATCACGGCGGTAAAATTGTAGCCCAGGGTACTCCTAAATATTTACTCTCGTTGGATACGCTTACATCCAGCTATATTAATGGACATCGAAAGATTTCCGTTCCTGCTGAAAGAAGAAAAGGCAATGGCAAATTTTTGGAATTAAAAGGAGCCAATGGTAACAACCTGAAAAATGTTGATACAAAATTACCATTGGGAAAATTTATTGTGGTAACAGGTGTGAGTGGAAGCGGCAAATCAACATTGATAAATGAAACACTGTATCCTATTCTTTCAAAACATGCTTATGATTCCAAAGCAATTCCTTTGGATTATAAATCTATAAAAGGGTTGGAGCATATTGATAAGGTTATTGAAATAGATCAATCACCGATCGGTCGTACGCCAAGAAGCAACCCTGCAACTTATTGCGGCTTCTTTACCGATATAAGAACCTTGTTCGCTTCTGTGCCTGAAGCAAAGATCCGGGGATATAATGCAGGTCGTTTTTCTTTTAATGTGAAAAGCGGAAGATGCGATGTGTGTGAAGGTGGAGGCATGAGGGTGATCGAAATGAATTTTTTACCAGATGTTTATGTGCACTGTGAAAAATGTAATGGAAAAAGATATAACAGGGAAACGCTGGAGATAAGATATAAGGGAAAATCTATTTCAGATGTTTTGGAAATGACTGTGGAAGAAGCAGTGGAATTTTTCCAGGCAGTACCATTTATTTATCGAAAAATAAAAGTATTGGAAGATGTTGGTTTGGGATATATAACATTGGGACAATCGGCAGTAACATTAAGCGGGGGAGAGGCCCAACGTGTAAAGCTATCGACCGAATTAGGCAAAAAAGACACAGGCAAGACATTTTATATTTTAGATGAACCAACTACTGGTCTTCATTTTGAAGATATACAGCATTTGCTCGATGTATTAAATAAATTGGTTGACCGGGGCAATACCGTATTAGTGATAGAACATAATATGGATGTGATAAAAGTAGCCGATCATGTTATTGATCTTGGCCCGGAAGGTGGCGACGGGGGAGGAAAAATTTTGTTTGAGGGCACTCCTGAAGATTTAATTAAATCAAAAGAAAGTTATACGGCGGAGTTTTTAAAAACAGAGCTTGAATAAAAAAAGGCACTTGAATAAATGCCTTTTTAAAATTTTAAATTCATTATACTGTTGGAGGTCTTTTTCCTTCTAATTGCTCTGGTTTCATAAAATAAACAAGAACAACGCCAGCTATACCTGCAAGAATAGAAAGATATAAACCAAAAGACGTAAAATGTGTTTGACTAAGAAACTGTATCAAGGCAAATAATCCGGCACCACCGAAGCAGGCCGCAGCGATCATTTTTGGCTGACCGTCGAAAGCTTTGGTTTTATCTCCCATGGCAAATGTTACTGCACCCGCCGCAATGAAACCAAGAAAAGTAACGATACCTATACCATGCATACCGTTTACAGAATAGCCGCCTACCCCTCCAAAGTAACCCCCAAAGGAAAGTTTGTACCACGGTAGGAATACTGAAATGAGTCCTACTGCAGCAATTATAAGTGCATACAGTTTTTGTTTGTGGAGATTTAGTTGTTCCATAATAAGCTGGTTGGTTTGGTTGGGCCTACTCTTATGGCTTTTCGGCATTCGCCCCTGGTTTAATGATCCAGGTATCACAATATTCTAAACTAATATAGGATAGTTTTTGAAAAACAAAATAGGAAGCAAGGTTATTTTTTGAACTTTAAAATAACAAAAGGTAAGAAGTGGAAAAATTTGTCCCGTAGTTAAGGCAGGAAGTGATTGCAGAAATCTATAGTTAGGGGTACCAGAATGAACCAGTTTTTCACCCAGGATAGTGAATTTAAACAATTTTCCTGCCCGTACGGGTTTCTTAGTTATGGCAATGAAAAAGAACTCGGAGTTAATAAACCTATAAGCAGAGCAGAGAGTGTTTAATAAAATTTATACTAATGAGAGTACCAATAGAGAACGGATCAGGTTTTATCAACCAGGTATCAGATTTTATTAAGCTCTCTGCCGCTTATAAGGGACGACGGTTAAGAATTTTTTTATTCAAAAATTATTTTATTTCGAAATTGCCAGATGCAGTTTCTTCATCACCACAAAAGACACGATAGACATACGCACCTTTTTTCAAGCCTTCTATTCTAAGATGATCTTTTGCTTTCATTTTGAAATTGCGCATCAGTGTACCTTCCATATCAAAAACAAAAAAGTCGATCTCCTGGCGTGTAGATGCTTTTGCAATAACATGCATCATTTTTTTTATGGCATCGGGGTAAATCTTTACAGCAGTATTGGTGTGTGATGATTTGCTTTTTATTTTTCCTTTTTTTGTAGGGTCTTCTTCACCGGACAATGTAATCTTTCCAGGCATTTTGTTAGCAAAGCTTATTTGCGCTGCCATCAGCCCAATGCTCATGCTCAACACAAAAGCTTTAATATTAAGGTGAGAAGTAGATATTTGTTTCATAAAGGGTTCGGGTTTTCAGTAAATATGATTAAAAGAATACAGGACATTTTAATTGTCGTCTTGCTCTGCCGTTAGGAGAATTTGCTCCATTTATTCTCCATCCTAATCTTATCATGCCGGAAAAGTAAGCGTCGTTTTGAACAGGATCGCCTCGTTGTGTATTAATGTAAGGACGATTGATAGATGGATTGAGAAACTTTTCTCTGTATTCAAGTTGCTTGGCATAAGTTGCCTGTTGCGGTGTCAGGTATTGATCAAATAAACTTGGATTAATGTATTCTTTACTCACATCATCTATGTAATCAGTAAATGTTTTGCGATGCACAATTTCAAAGCCGACATACATATTTTCCTTGATGTAATATTTAAGACCACCTCCCATTATAATATTCATCTGGGTAAGAGAATATTCTTTTCGATCAGGATATTCAGCAAAGCCTTGCCCTTCGAGATGAAGCGGTTTTAATTCAACCCATATTTTATCGCCATTGGGTTGAGTATATTCTCCTTTTGGATTAAAATGATAGAGACCAATGCCTGCTACACCATATGGCCTGATTTTATGCAGCAGTCCGTCATATTGTTCTAACATGACCGTCGGATAAACTTCAGCAGCAAGATATGCTTCTGTAAGATTTGATTTAAAGCCTAAATTTCTTTGAAGACGGAAACGTTCATCAGTTCCTTTATTATCGATAACGCTGTCAAAACCTTCAAGCTTACCGATATTGGCAGCAAGCCTGAATCCTATCCATTCGGCAGGATAAAAATTTACATAAAGTCCCTTCATCAATTTGGTGAGGGGAAAGTTTACATCTTTTACAAAAGTTTTTCCTTCACCACGGTTGCCACCAAGATCGCCAAGAAAAAAGGAAGGGCCGATATTTAAGCCGACTTCAACTTTTCCATCAAGCATGGAAACAGATTGTGAATGGGAGCGTGGAATAAAAAAAATAAACAAACAAATAAGTACGGACAGCCGTACGCAGGGTACACTTGTTCTCATGGTATCAGATTTCTGGTTTTTCTACTATTGGATTTACGGAACTAAAATAGAAAAAGAAAAAGGTGGGTTATAATGAAATGTTATGTTTTTTTTATTGTACAGGCAATGGTTGTTTTTATACTTAGTGCTTCTACGAAATAATTATAAGTAAGTAATAACTCTGATACAGTTTATTCTTTTATCATTTCAATATGCTCAATTCCATCTTCAAAATATA